>Ga0307474_10001131_pt1 | contig 19427 bp, 16 predicted proteins | sample atmos_gasesECM1C_2_FD_203312 | JGI IMG/M metagenome (GOLD analysis project Ga0307474, IMG submission 203312) | Hardwood forest soil microbial communities from Morgan-Monroe State Forest, Indiana, United States - atmos_gasesECM1C_05 | ecosystem: Environmental > Terrestrial > Soil > Temperate... | reverse complement strand
CACCAACCTTCGCATTGCCGCCGTGAGCACCGACGGCGAGTTGCTCGAAAAAATAACCCTCGGCACCAAACTCGCGCTCGGGCGCGACCACGTCCTCACTGAAATGTGCGACGCCATCCAGCGTCTGTCGGCCAAGCACAATAAATCCGGAAAGCTTCTCGGCGTCGGCATCGGCGTGCCCGGCGTCATCGATATGCAAGCCGGAGTCATCCGCAAAGCTGCCAATCTTCCCGGGTGGGAAAACTATCCGGTGCGTGCCGAAATCGAGCGCCGTCTGCAAGCCCGCGTCGCTCTGGAGAATGACGCGCGCGTGGCCGCGCTCGGCGAGCAGTGGCTCGGCGCAGCCCGCGGCATATCCAATGTCGCCGTGGTAACCCTGGGCACGGGAATCGGCGGTGGAATCATCCTCGGAGGAAAAATCTGGCACGGCTTGAACGGCATGGCTGGAGAATTCGGACACATCACGATCGAGCCCAACGGCTATCCCTGCGGCTGTGGCAACCGCGGATGCGCCGAGCGATACGCCTCCGCCAGCGCCATCCTGCGCATGGTCCGCGAAGCCATCGCCTCCGGCGCTGCGCCATCCCTCACGCAGGCCGCCTCTTCCGATGCCGAATTTGGCGCCAAGTCCATCTACAATCTCGCCCTCCGGGGTGACGAGCACGCCTGCCACATCTTCCGCACCTTCGGCCGCTACCTCGGCATCCTCCTCGCCGACATCGTCAACGTTCTGAATCTCGACATGTACGTGCTTGGGGGCGGCGTCGCCAGTGCCTGGGACGCCTACGCCCCCGCCATGTTCGAAGAACTCCGCACCCGCTCCGTCGTCTACGCCGCAACCGTTCCCGCGGACAAGGCCGAGTTCGTGTGGGGACAGGCACTGCCCGTCCAAGCCCATCCAATCTCGGGAGCCGCCGGCAGCATTACTGGCTCTGAACTCAAAACCACGAACGCAGAACTGGCAGCCACCGATCCCGCACTTCGTGCCGAACGCCGAACCATCATCACCCGCGCCTTGCTGGGAAGCGACGCCGGCCTCTACGGCGCAGCCCGCGCGGCAGAACTAGCCGAACAGAAGTTATCCGATTAAAATTCGTTCCTGAAACCCATGCGAGGAGACCCATGCCGCAACACAAATTCAAAGTAAAGCTGATCGGGGAACCCGGCAAATCCACCGCAGCCCTCAAGCCTCCCTTCGACGTGGTCGAAGTTTTCCATACGAAAGCCCGCGTGCCGGTCAAAGGCACCATCAACGGCTTCCCCTTCCGCAGTTCGCTGATGAACATGGGCACAGGTCACATGATGGCCGTCAACGCGCAGCTACGCGCCGGAGGCAACTGCAAGGGGGGAGACACCGTCGATGTGGTCATGGAACTCGATGAAGAAGAACGAAGAGTCGTACTGTCCGCATCGTTGAAGAAAATTATCGCCAGCGATCCCAGGACCAAAGAGTCCTGGGCGAAGCTCTCGTTTACTCATCAGAAAGAATGGATGCGCGCCATCGATGACGCGAAGCGCCCGGAGACCAAAGAAAAGCGCATTACTGCCATGATGGATGCGCTACGCAAGAATCAGCGAAAAAAGTGAGAGCATCAGTTTCCTCTCACCAAACCCGGATCTTGGTCTCCAGTTGCGCGCGTCTGGTGGTGCAGGTTGACCCTTTAATATGGGCGTCATCCTGAGAGAAGCCGTTTTCAGGCGAAGCGAAGGGCCTCCTGAACGAGGTCAGCGCGTAAGCCAATATGCACCACTACCCGCGAGTCGCTACAACGCTTCGCGCCGCAGTTAAGAAAGCCTGATTCTGCTCCGGCGTTCCAATCGTCACCCGAATGCAATTCGGCGCCCCCCAATGTCCCAGCGGCCGAACGCCTATGCCTTCATCCTGCAACCGGGAAGCAAAACTCGCCGCATCTTCCCCCAAATCGCAGAACACAAAATTTGCCGACGTAGGCGCCACCCGATGTCCCATCGCCGCCAGCCCTTGCGTCAGATCTCGCGACTGGATCGTATTGTTCTCCACCACGTGCCGCAAATGATGCTCATCATCGATCGCCGCCAGCGCCGCCGCCTGCGCCACCGACGAAACGGAAAACGTATTCCGCATGCGCGCGCAGTAGCCCAGCAGTTCCGCCGGACCCAATCCATAGCCCACGCGCAGCGCCGCCAGTCCGTGCGCCTTCGAAAAGGTTCGCAGCACCACCACGCTCGCGCCCTGCCGCACATAGTCCAGCGAGTTCGAGTAGTTCACTCGCCTTAGCCCCGCAAAGTGCATGGCGAATTCGTAATAAGCCTCATCCAGCACCAAAACCACATGGCCCGGAAGCCGCGCCACAAACCGCTCTACCACTCCGACTTCTACCATCGTGCCCGTAGGGTTGTTTGGGTTGGCCAAAAACACCAGCCGCGTGTTCTCGTCGATCGCGGCAAGAATCGCTTCCACGTCACAGCTGTCGCCGCGCATCGGAACTTCGACTAGCTGCCCTCCCGCCGCCTGCACTGCCATGGAGTACACAATGAACGAGCATTGGCTCGTCACCGCGTTCAGCCCAGGCCCCAGCAGCGTCTGGCACAACAAGCTCAACAGCGCTGTCGAGCCGGCGGTCACCAGCACTTGCCCCGGCGGCAGCCGGTGATGCGATGCCAGCTTCTGCCGCAACTCGCTGCAATCGTCATCCGGATAAAGATTGGCCGCGCCAACCATCTTCCGCATCGCCTCAATGGCTTGCGCCGACGGCCCAAATGGATTTTCATTGGAATCGAGTTTGATCAGCCGCGACCGCCGCTCCCGCGCCGCAGGTGTCGCGCTGAGAAGTTCTGTTGTGCCCATGTCGCGGGCAGGCTTGGCCACCAGATCAAAAAAACGGCTCATGCTTTGCCGCCAATCATGCCACGGTTGGCTTCGTTCGCGCTATTGGTTTATTGCAGGCCGTCCGCAACCGGTCCACTTCCTGCCCGGTCAGCGCACGAAATTTCCCCGGCGGAACATCCAAAGTCAGCGGCCCATATTTCACACGCTTGATCTTTTCCACATGGTGTCCAACTTTTTCAAACATTCGCCGGATCTCGCGGTTGCGCCCCTCGATCAGCGTAACCTCATACCACGGGTTCGTAGCCTCTTTCACCAGCTTGATTCCCGCCGGAGCCGTCCGCACCCGCCGCCCATTATCCGTTGCGATCGAAACGCCCGCGCGCAACTTCTCCAGCGAATCATTGCTCGGAACCCCCGCAACTTTCACCACATAAATCTTCGGCACTTGCGACGCCGCTTTCATCAACTTGTTCGCCAGCATTCCATCGTTCGTTAAGAGCAATAACCCTTCGCTGGCGTAATCCAAGCGTCCCACAGGATAGACTCGCTTCTTGATTCCGCGGATCAATTGCATCACCGTCGGCCGGTTCTCGGGATCGCTGACCGTCGTAACGTAGCCTTTCGGTTTGTTGAGCAGCAGGTAAACGTGATGCTGTGCCCCTTGCAATAATTTCCCATCCACGCGAATGTGATCCGTATCGGGGTCAGCCTTGCTCCCCAACTCCGTCACCACTGTCCCATTCACCTTCACGTGCCCGCTGCTGATCAGTTCCTCGGCCTTGCGCCGGGAAGCAACCCCAGCAGCGGCAATAATTTTTTGTAGTCGTTCAGCAGGCATGTGAGTGAATGGAGCGAATTCTATTTTGTGTTTTCACTTTGAAAAAACGGACGACGTCATCTTGAGCGCAGCCGTTCTTCAGGCGGAGCGAAGAGCTTGCCCTGAGCGGAGTCGAAGGGACCTCCAGCTTTTCTTTCCTCGGTGCCGTGGTTCACTCCTGTTGCGCGGATTCCGTTACCTCTTCCGCCCGAGCCTCAGATCGACCTGTTTCCGAATTACGCGCCGCGGAATCATGCCCAGCCTCTTCCGCCGGCTGCAACTCTCCCTGGAACGACTCCGCTACCAGCTTTTCGAACTCCTCCATGCTCGGTAGTTCGCTCACGTCCTTCAATCCAAATCGCATCAGAAATTCTTTCGTCGTCTTATAAAGGATCGGGCGCCCGATCACCTGCTTCCGGCCCGCAGTCGTGATCAGCTTGCGGTCGAGCAGGGTCGCGATCACCCCGCCGGAATCCACGCCACGGATCTCATTGATCTCCGGCACCGTCGCCGGCTGCTTGTAGGCAATCACCGCCAGCGTTTCCAGCGCCGGCAGCGACAGCCGGATCGGCGGCTTCAGACTCTTCGCGAAGCCGCGCACCATCTCGTGCTGGTCCGGCTTGGTCGACATCCGGTACCCGCCCGCTACCTGCCGGATCTCAATCCCATGATCACGTCCGCTGTAGTCCGCGACCAGTTCTTCCAGCGCCGCCCGCACCCGCGACTTCACTTCACCTTCGTTCGCCGCTCCGTCGGTGGTCACCGATTCCTTGACGAGCTGCACCATCTGCTCGGCAGTAATCGGCGTCTCCGCCGCATAAACAATCGCTTCGAGTTGAGCTTTGAGACTCATAAAAAGTGGTCAGTGGCTAGTGGTCAGAAAAATCTGTCGAAGTGTTCAACTGGCCACTGGTCACTAGCCCCTGGCCCCTGTTCTCTCACTTCCAATCATCTCTCACCGCCGCCTGTTCCGCCATCACCGCGTCAAACCCCGTATGCTTCCGCACCGCAATTTCTCCGAACAGCCGGTCTTGCCGCACCTGGATTGCCTGCAGCCGCACCATCTCCAGCAGCGCCAAAAACATGCACACCAGTGCCTGCCGCGATTCCACGCGCATCAGCAACTGCTTCAACCGGATCGGTCGCGACTCCAGCGCCAGCCGCCGTCGCAAATAATCGATCATCTGCCCGACTGTAACGGTCTCTTCATTTACATTGATCATCGGCCGTGTGCGCACGCGCTCAAGAATCTGCTGGAATGTCTTCACCAGATCAATTACATCCGCCGCAATCTCTGGCTCCGTTCCTTCCGCATCGATAAATTCCTTGAGCGACGGATTCGTCAGTACGGCGTCTTCAATCTGCTGTTTTTGCAAAAGCATCTGCGCCGCCGACTTGAACTTCTCGTGCTCCAGCAGTCGGTTCACAAGCTCGGTTCGCGGATCTTCCAACTCCTCCGCTTTCGCCGACGGATCGCGCGGCAGCAACATCTTCGACTTGATGTGAATCAGAACCGCGGCCATGTAAATAAAATCAGCCGCCACGTTCACATCCAGCTCGCGAATCTTCTCCACATACGCCAGATACTGCTCGGTAATGCGAGCAATTGGAATGTCGTAAATGTCGATATCCTGCTTGCGAATCAGATCGAGCAGCAGATCGAGCGGGCCCTCATAAATATCCGTCACGGAAACCGCAAACGGCGAATCGCTCTCTTCTTTTCCGCTCTCCGGCTTTTTCCCGGGTTCGCGATTCGCTTTCGCCAGCGCGGCCTGTCCCGCCGGATCCCCTACCAGAAACGGGAGAGCCTCGGCGGCGCTCTCCGCCGGGCGAACCACGTTCTCTTTCATGCTACTTCCCATCATTCACCGCCAGTGGCTCGTATCCGAGCGACATTCCCATCGACTCGCGCACACTCTCCATAGTTACAGCCGCAACCTTGCGCGCCCGGTCCGAACCTGCCTCAAGAATATCCCATGCCAGCCGCGGATTCTCCTCGAATTTCTTCCGCCGCTCCTGCATGGGATTCAGCAACTGCACCAGCGCATCCGCCGCCCAGCCCTTGCACTCAATGCACCCAATGCCAGCCGAGCGGCAACCGGCATCCACTTTCGCCAAAGTTTCTTTGCTGCTGAAAATCTTGTGCAGGTCGCCCACCGGACACACGTCAGGATTTCCCGGGTCGGTGCGCCGCACCCTCGCCGGGTCCGTCACCATTGTCTTCAACTTCGCTCGCACCACCGGTTCCGGATCAGTCAGCAAAATCGCATTGCCATACGACTTCGACATCTTCCGCCCATCGGTCCCCGGCAATTTCGGAGCGACCGTCAACAAAGACTGCGGCTCGGGAAAAACATTTTCCCGCTTTCCGTAAAATCCGTTAAACCTCCGCGCGATCTCACGCGTCAGTTCCACGTGCGCTACTTGATCTTCTCCTACCGGCACCACTTCGCCCTTGTAGAGCAAAATATCCGCCGACTGCAGCACCGGATAGCCGAGAAATCCGTATGTCCCCAGATCTTTATCCTTAATATTGTCCCGCTGCTCCTTATAGGTCGGTACCCGCTCCAGCCAGCCCAGCGGCGTGATCATCGAGAACAGCAAATGCAGCTCCGCATGCGCCGGAACATGCGACTGTATAAAAATCACCGATTTTTCCGGATCGAGTCCCGCCGCCAGCCAGTCCAGTGCAACCTCCAGCGAATTCCGTTTCACCTGCGAAGTATCGGCATAGTCGGTCGTCAGCGCGTGCCAGTCGGCCACTTCAAAAAAACACTGGTACTCATCCTGCATGCGCACCCAATTGTCGAGCGCACCTATGTAGTTTCCCAGATGCAGCTTCCCGGTCGAGCGCATACCGCTAAGCACGCGCTTCCGCAGTTTGGTCGGAGGTGTCATCAGCTTTTTAACGAGTCACGACGAGGCACAAGACCGTGCATATCCACGGCTTACAGCATGCTGCGAGGGTAATTCGATACTACCACGCAGGCCGCGGATTTCGGGCGGCATGCTTTATAATGCGCGCTCGCCACATCGTGGCGTCAGATGCCCCAACTTGCCCGCAAGCTCCGCCTCACCGACTACTTCACGCTTGGCTGGGGGAGCATGGTCGGCGTCGGCTGGTTGGTCGTTATGGACGACTGGCTTCTCCGAGGCGGCTCACTCGGAGCGGTGCTCGGTTTTGCCGTCGGCGGCGCTCTGCTGTTTCCTATCGGATGGGTTTACGGCAGGCTGGTCGCCGCCATGCCCGATGCCGCCGGCGAAATCGCCTACACTGCCGCCGCCTTTCCCCGTTCCGTCAGTTACGCTACTGGTTGGATCATGTTGCTTTGCTATTTCATCGTCTGCCCATGGGAAGCGGTTGCGTTTGGCCGCATCGCCGCCTACATTTTTCCCGCGATCGATTCGCTCGAACTCTACCGCATCGCCGGGCGTCCGGTTTATCTTCCGCACCTCGTCATTGGTCTCACCCTTACTGCGCTGCTTACCACGCTGAATTGCCGCGGCATCCGCCCCGCCGCGACCTTCCAGAACTGGACTACCTTCACCACACTCGCATTATTTCTGATTCTCGTTGTGCTCGGCGTGAGGAAAGGCTCGCCTCACAACTTTCCGCCGTTGTTTACTCACACGCCGTTCATTTCGTTTCTGCTCATAGTCCAGATCGTACCCTACTTTCTCTCCGGATTCGAGGCCGTCGGGAAGGCGGCGGAAGAATCCACCACCGAGTTTGACCGGGCCGCTTTTTTCAAGGCCATGTGGATGGCAATCTTCGTCGGTATCCTCTTTTATGTTGTCGTTATCGCCGCCGTGGCGTTCGTCGCCCCCTGGCATGATTTGACCGGCGAAAAATTCATGACCGCGGTTGCCTTCCAGCGCGCCGTCGGTTCTCCCTGGATCACGAATGTCATACTGGCAGCTGCTCTGCTGTCGCTGGTGAAATGTTTCAATGCAAACTTTATCGTGTCCAGCCGCATGCTCTTTGCTCTTGGGCGTCGTTGCATGATCGACGGGCGAGCCGGCCACATCCATGCCCGGTATCAAACGCCTTCGACCGCGGTTCTTTGTATTGGGTTCGCCAGCGCCGCCGGAATGCTGCTCGGCGACGCGATTCTGGTTCCGGTTACCGAGGTGGGATCCGTCGCCGCAGCCATCGGCTGGGCCGCCGCCTGTGCCGCTTTTATTCAGATGCGGCGCACCGGCGCGCTGCCCGCGGGGCAAAGGTCTTCGTTCGTGGAATTTGTCGTAGCCGGGTTAGCATTGCTTGTGGCCGTGGCCATGACTCTAATGAAGATCGTGCCAGCCATCCCCGGCCACTTCACCGCATACGAATGGCTAGCTCTCGCAGTCTGGATTCTCCTCGGAGCAATTGCTTTCCGTCGCAAAGCGACGGCTCAACAAGATTGGACACAAAAAGGAACCGAATGAAGCTCCGGAAACGAAAGTCTCTTCTCGCCTTGGCGCTATTTCTGGCGTCCTGCGCCTCGCAGGCACAATCACCTCGTCCCTTCGACCTCATCATCACCAACGGCCACATCATCGACGGCACCGGCTCTCCCTGGTATTCGGCGGACGTCGGCATCAGCGACGGCAAAATCGCCGCCATTGGCAACCTCGCCGCCGCATCCCGTGCTCGCACCATCGACGCTGCCGGAAAAGTTGTGGCACCCGGCTTTATTGACATGCTTGGCCAATCCGAACTCTCCATCCTCGTCGAGCCGCGTCTGCCCTCGAAAATCTATCAAGGCATCACCTCCGAGATTACTGGCGAAGGCGGCTCCATCGCTCCACTCAACGACGCCATCATTCAGGTCGATCTCCCCGGTTACGAACACTACAAGATCACTCCCGACTGGCGGACCTTCCGCCAATACTTTGCCCGCCTCGAAAAGCAGGGCATGGGGATCAACCTCGCTAGCTACGTCGGCGCCACCCAGGTCCGCCGCATGATCCTCGGCGACGACAACAAGCAGCCCACGCCCGAGCAACTCGACCAAATGAAAGCTCTTGTGCGTGACGCCATGAAAGACGGTGCAGTCGGCGTCTCCACTGCTCTCGAGTACGCCCCCGCTCCCTATGCCAAAACCGAGGAACTGATCGCGCTCGCCTCCGAGGGCGGAAAATTCGGCGGCATCTACTCCACCCACATGCGCAACGAAAGCGATGCCGTTCTTGAGGCCATCGACGAGGCTTTGCGCATCGGACGCGAAGCGCATGTCCCCGTGGAGATCTGGCATCTCAAAGTCGCCGGCAAAAGTAATTGGGGACGCATGCCCGAAGTCGTCGCCAAAATCAACGCCGCACGCGCCGGCGGCGCTGACATCACTGCCGATACCTACGCCTACGCTGCGTGGTTCAACGACTTCTCCGCGTTCATTCCGCAGTGGGCGCACGATGGCGGAACTGCGAAGCTCGTCGAGCGCCTCAAAGACCCCGCCACTCGTGAGCGCATTCGCAAAGAGATGCTTGCACCATCAAAAGATTGGGACAATGAATGGCAGGAAATTCCGGGTCCTGAAGCCATCATGATCGGGGTCGTGCAAAATCCGAAGATGCTTCCGCTGCAAGGCAAGCGTCTCTCCGAAGTCGCTACGCTCTGGAACAAAGATCCCATGGATGCGCTCTTCGATTTCCTGATCAACGATCCCAACACAGGCGTCGCCGTCTTCGGCATGTCGCAACCTGACGTCACGCTCGCTCTTCAACAGCCGTGGGTCGCTATCGACAACGACTCTTCCGGAACCTCTCCCGAAGGTATTCTCGGCCAGGAGCATCCTCATCCGCGTGCCTACGGAACCTTCCCCCGTATTCTGAGCAAATATGTTCGCGAGGAAAAAGTCTTAACCTTGGAAGATGCGATCCGCAAATTTTCCGCATTACCCGCCCAGCGCCTTCGCCTCACCGACCGCGGAGTTCTCAAATCCAGCATGTGGGCGGACGTCGTCATCTTCGATCCCGCAACCGTGCGCGATCGCGCCACCTTCGACAATCCGAATCAACTCTCCGAAGGGATGGACTACGTGCTGGTGAACGGAGTTCCGGTAATTGAGAAAGGAAAAATGACAGGAGCACTGCCGGGAAAAGTTCTTCGGGGTCCAGGTTACGTGCAGGAATAGCGTCGCAGATTTCGCGCGAGGGCGACCTGCGAATAGTTCTACGTCCCCAGGTCTAAGGTTTCAATTGCGCCCGCGTCTCCGGCGTCAGCTTCACGCGGGGCTCCGCCAGGGTTCCTGTGATGCTGTAAACCTGCGCGGTTGCGCCAACGTTCATCTCGGGCGCCCGCGTCAACTTCAAATCCAGTTCTCGACCCAGCGATGCCGTACCGCTCACCTCATACGCCTCTGCCGGCGAAATCAGTTTTGCGCCCTCGATTTCAACCTTCCCATCGTGCAACCCCGCAAGCCCCTGCCAGTGCTTCAGATGAAGCGGCCCTTCATCCATCGCCAGCGAAACGTGCGGCAGCACTCCATCTCGCACGTCGAATTGCAATTCTCCATCGGCCGATTGCCAGAACTCAGTGGAATCCGCTCCCGACGCCGCAACTCGATATGTTCCCCCGGCTGTTCCCGAGATCCACGCATCGTGCATAGCATCGGAAATTTGACCTAGAAAAATCCCACTCAAAGTTCCCGAGCCTCTATAGACAGGTGATGTCCCCGAAAAATCTATTTGCCAATCCCCGCGATGCCTTCCACCAAGCAGAGCGCCACGCAAATCGGAAAACTGTGCCTTCCCTCGTTCCAACTCGACGGACGCTGTAACCTTCTCCGCAACCAGCGTGTGAATTAATAGGCGCCCCGCGCTCACCTTGCCGGCCGCGCGCAAATTCTGCAGAAATGACGGAGGCACAGGGGCTGAGGAACTAAGCACCTGATACCATCGCCGCTCTCGGGACGGTGGACTAAGCCATTCTCGGAGGCCGCTAAGTCCCACTGCGTCCGTGTTCAAATTAAAATGCACCACACACGCCGCCGGTGTCCCGCATCCTCGCGGCAACGCCAAAGACCCCGTCCAGCGCGCTTCGGCGGCCTGCGCGTTCAACTTTTCTACTCGTACTCCATCCCGCAAAAGCTTCAGCTCCGCCGAAGCGATTTCGATCGGACTATTCACCCCTCGCACGGCCGCAACCACATTGTGCAATTGAACCGTTCCCGTTACGTCCGGTAAAGAAAACCCGAAAGGATTTTCTCCCGCGCCGCTGGCCCACGATCCCGCAATCTGCAAGTCCATCACAGCCGTGCCCTCGACGCTGGCTTTCGTAGCCGGGAGGCCCATCAAGCTCGCCAGCCGCAAAGTGTGCTGGACCTCTCCCTCCCCGCGGATTGTCATGCCGTAACCCGACCGCCCAACCCAGCCGCGCACTTGCGTTGGTGACGGTCGTCCCAACGGAGCCGAAAAAGGCCCGTACTCAACATGAAATTGATCGGCAGACGCTGAAGCCGAATTTCCACTGAACCGGCCGGGCATTTTTTTGGTCTCTACGCCCCCGGAACTCAACTCAAATGGAATACTTCCAGGCGCGAACTCCACTTTATTGATTGCTGACTGCAAACGAAGATTCGTAATCTCACCATGCCCTGCAAGCTGGGCTCCCTGCGAAGCTGAAGGATCTTCGTTCAGCGCGAAACTCCCTTGTATACTCCCGGTTGACACAAGATCCGCCGGCAAGTCTTTCTTGGCACGCCGTGCCAGTTGCGTCACCGAACTCACGGGAATCTTCTCGACCTCGAGTGAGAGATTGAATTTGTGCACACCCGGCAACCCGGCATCGCCGCGCAGTGTGATTTCCCCATCGCTTACCGGCGCTCCGCAAACAATGTTATGCATGACGGCTTCCGCGGAGTTGTAACTCCCCTCGCAATGCGCCGCCAAACGTAGCCCCTCGCTGCTGGAGATGTCGTAGCGGTGAAAGCCGTCAATCGCGACGTTCGCGGCAACTTTCAAATTCGCGGGAGTGCCGGTCATCGTTTCATCCAGCCGTACTTCTCCTCGCCAGCCTCGATCCGTACCCGAAATCAGCTTGCTCAGTTGCCCGAGTTGCGCGCGATCCCATTCCATACTGACCTGCAGCGGCGTCTCGCGCAGGCTTCCGGCCCGTTGCCAAATCCCATTCATCCGCAGCAGGCCGGTATCGCTCAAATTCATATCGGTGCGCAGCGGTTGTGCGCTCAACCGCACCCCCCAGGCATTTTCCGATTCCTGCCAAATCGCGAAATCCGCATTCAATAACGCGTACGCTTTCTTCTCCGCTCCCGCCTTGAAGTTGATACGCCCCGAGCTGGCTTCGATGTAAGGAAATCCCGGCCGCGCCTCCGCCTTCGATTTAGCGGTCGGCGCCAGCGGCGTTTGCGCGGTCCGTTCCAGCAGAGCTTCCCAGTTCCAGCGCCCATCACCCCTCCGCACCAGATTCAAGCTGGGCTCGCTCAAATTCAGTCGCGCAATATCTAAACGCCCACGCAGCAGCGAGAGCAGCCGTACCGCTGCCGTAACCTCCGGCGCGCGCAACATCGGTTCCGCCCCGAACTCGGGATCTTCATGGATGATTACGTTTTCCAGATCGAAGCCAGGGGGCAGGAACCGCAGCTGGACCGAACCAATCTCTACCGGACGCGCCACCGCGCGGCTTATCGCGTTGGCAATATGCGTCTTCAATGGCGAAATGCCGGGACGCAACAGGAAGAGTATCAGCAGACCTACGACTGCCGCGATTGCCAGCCGCTGCTTGGACGAAAAAAATTTCACCGCACTACTTTCAGCGTTCGGCGCCACCGTGTCTCATCGAAGAAGTGCAACACCACGTGAGCCAGGAAACCAATTCGGTCCGCGATCTCCGTTTTACGATATTGATCGCCCGGCGTTTCGAATGACCAGTAAATGAACATCGGCCGCCCAATTACGTTCGCCTGCGGAATGAAGCCCCAATAGCGGCTGTCCAGGCTGACGCCGCGATGATCGCCCATCGCGAAATAAGACCCCTCCGGCACCACTAAATCATCTCCCTGAACGTGCGAAGCCAGGTCAACAATCCAATTCGGATAAACTCCGTTTTCATACGATGGAGCCACCGCCGGAAAGTTGTTGCGATACGAATCCTCGGGATTGTCCTGGTCGCTATCGATATAAGGTTCGTTCAGTGCCTCGCCATTTCGATAAACCACTCCGTTGCGCAGGTGGATGTGGTCTCCCGGTACTCCAATGATGCGCTTGACCACATATGTGCCCGCGTCGTGCGGGTCGGGATGTAGAAATACCACGATATCGCCATGATGCACGGTGCGATAGGGAAGCAGCGGCCCAACCCACGAAGTTTTGGGCGCGAACTGAATGCGATTCACAAATACGTGATCGCCAATCAGCAGCGTGTTCTCCATCGAACTCGAGGGAATCTCAAACGCCTGCACCACAAACGTGATGATGAACAATCCCGTCACCAGCACCGCCGCCAGCGAGGCCAGAAACTCCACCGTAGTCTCTTTCGGTTTTTCCTCGGCTTCGTTCTTCGCCTGATTGTCTTTCATTTCGCTATCTTCCTCAGCCACCGTAATCAGATTGTCATCCTGAGCGAAGCCAAGGACCTATGCACTCTGCGCGCACCGGCAATCCCTCGCTCCGTCGAAAGCGCGTACTCCAGATTTCATGCCGCGTATTTTTGTTCTGAAAGGCGCGGCTTTAGCCGCCGCAACCTTCAGTTCACCAGCCGCAGCGTACGATCCCAGCGCGTGATCTGAAAGATATGAGTCACCGCGTAGGCAAAGTGATACAGTCTATCACTCACCGAAGCCGGAGCAATCACATCGCCTTCCGCGCCTCGCACCGACCAGTAAATCACCAGCGGTCTCCCAATAATATTGGCTTGCGGCACAAACCCCCAGTACCGGCTGTCGTAGCTGTTATCCCGGTTGTCGCCCATCACAAAGTAATGCCCCTCGGGAACAATCAACTGTCCATCCTCTACCAGCTTGCGCAGCATTAACCACCATTCGGGAGTTTCTCCCGGCGCCACATCCAGTCTCGGAAAATTATCCCGAAAAAAATCATCCGCCGGACGGCTGTACCGCGCGTACGGCTCTTTCAACGGAGTTCCGTTCACAAATACCTGCTTGTTGACCAACCGAACCCGGTCTCCTGGGATGCCGACGACGCGCTTCACGAAATGCTGCGCCGGATTTACCGGATAGTGAAAAACAACGATATCGCCCCGCCGAATCCGCCGGTAGGGCATCAGCGAATCGCTTATGCCACCGCTGCGCCCGTACACCAGCTTGTTCACTAGCAGGTAGTCGCCCACCAGCAGCGTGTTCTCCATTGACGGAGAAGGAATCTGAAACGCCTGCACGATGAACGTGATCACGAATACCGCGATCACAATAGTTCCCAGTAGCGACTGTATCGAACTACTCGCATCCCCTTGCACTGCCTGGTGGGTCCTTCGCGCTTCCGGGAAGCGCTGGACTGGCGCTGGCCCGGTCGCCGCAGACCGCTCCGGAATTCGCGCTACGTCTACCTGCATTTCTGGTACTTGCACTTCTGGAATTGGCGCTTCAGGAATGCGAGCCTCCGGGAAACCATCTTCAGAAAAATTCATTACCCCACACTTTACTTGTCCGGCGCCCGCGAACCCCGCGCCAGTCTGGCTCCAGCCGATTCCGGCCGCGATGCAAGATAAGATAGCAACTGCCGCGCCGCATCCTGCTCAGCCGTTTTCTTGGTCGTACCCTGCGCTCGCCCTACGAACTCCGCTCCACCGGTACCGTTCTTCGTATTCAGCCGCACTTCCACCGTAAATGTTTTGCTGTGCTCCGGCCCCGTTTCCTGCACCAGCACATAAGAAGGTTGCGCCAGTCCCAATCCCTGCAAAGTTTCCTGCAGCGCAGACTTGAAATCCGTCATCGGCAGCGCGCCGCCCTCGCGCTCCATGCGCTCCAGTTCGGGCAACAGGATCTCCCGGCAGATAAATTCCTTCGCCGGCTGCATTCCTCCATCCAAATAGATCGCCGCCAGCACCGCCTCGAGTGCATCCACCAACAGCGCCGTTTTACTGCGCCCTCCGCTTTTTTCTTCACCGCGCCCCAGCCGCAGATAGTGGCCCAGCTCCAAATTCTGCGCTACCCGGATTAGATGCCGTTCGCTCACCACGTGCGCGCGCAGCTTCGACAGTTCTCCCTCGCGAAACTGCGGAAACCGCTGGAACAACTCTTCGCTGATCACCAGCGACAAGATCGCGTCGCCAAGGAATTCCAACTGCTCGTTGTCGTTTACTCTGAACTTGCCCTCGCCCACCTGCTGCGATTCCTGCTCTCGCGCCTGCGAACTGTGTGTGAGCGCTTGCTCAATCACCGCCCGGCGGTGGAAGTGGTAGCCCAGCGCCGTTTCCAGCGCCGTGATTTCCCGTTCCTTCATGAGGATCTAGCAGTGCAGTGTGACGGCCGAACTTCCAAACGCGACCACCGATTTTTCAAATAACGATTTTCAAATAACGATTCCGGAATAACGATTATTGAATAACGATTCTTGAATAACGATGATTGAATTGAATAGCGTCTTCGCCGTGTTAATTCTTTACCGGCGCGGCCGCGCCTCCGGTCAACTGCGTCAGCCGGTCTTTTTCTTTGCGCGCGGCATCTCCAGCACCGGTCCCTTCCTTGGTCAGATCCACCGCCTGATTTGCGTACTTCAACGCCTCCGGATATTTGTTCTGCATATCCAGCGATACTGACAACCGGAACACCGCGATCGGGTCCACCTGCTGCGGGAACGCATCAATCGACTTTCTCAATTTTCCTTCAGCATCCGCCCATGCCTTATTGTTGAAGTCGATCGTTCCCAGAATCGAATACGCATCCGAGCGCAAGAATCCTTTATAGGTATCGATCTGTTCCTTCGAAACCCCGGTGGTCGGAAGGTCGGTGTCCACCGTCACCAGCGCACGCTCCGCATCTTTCTTCGCCTCCCCCAGCTTCTGGTCCCGGTCCAGATCCGTGTCGCGGGTGCGCTCCGCCAGCACCTGTGCAACGCCCAACAGCGCCTCAGGATCGTCCGGATCAAAGCTGAGCACCTTCTGCGCCTCCTCCATCATCTTGTCCCCATTGTTCGCCTGCTGATAACCATGCATCACCGCCTTGTAGAGCACGGGCCGCAACTCGCTGTCCGGAAACTTCGTGGCGAAGTCCGCCGCCGCTTTCTCCATCGCCGCGGGATCGGTCAACGCCTTTGCGGTATTAAACGCGTCATATTCCGGCTGTGTCTTAGCCTGCGGAGGACGCTTCCCAGCAGGCGCCGCCGCCTGCCCGCTCGCCGGAGTAGCCGGGGCGCTCTGTCCCGCTGGCGTATCCTTACTCTGCGCATACCCGCTCAGCACAAAACCCGAAAGCACCATTCCCAGCACCGCCACCAAAATAGCCGCACGCGTCATGCTCTCTCCTTGGAAGTCGTTCATGCCAAACCCTGTGCCCCTCAGTGCCCTCTGTGTTTAAGCCTTTGACCTGTGCCCGACCAAGTGCCCCTCTGTGCCCTCTGTGGTAAAGCCTTTGACTTTGACTTTCCCGTTCGGTTAGTCCTTCTGAGCCTGAGGCTTACTAGGAGGCTCATAAGCCTTCTCGATCCCATGCTCCGCCGCCGTCCGTATCTCCGGCAGTCCTCCGCCGGCACTCAACGCCGCCCGATATTGTTCCAGCGCCGCCTCGCGTTCTTCCTTCATATCCAGAATTCTCCCTAGATAAACGTGCGACCATCCCACTACCGTCGGATCCTTCGACGCCGCAATCGCCTTCTGGAAATTATCCTGCGCCCCGTCCCGATTTTTATTCGCCACCGCCACTTCCGCCAGAATGAACAGCGCCCGCCCCTGATCTCCAATCTTCTTGTCCAGCGCCGCCTGCGCCAGCTCTTGCGCCCCCTTCGGATCGCCCGCCGCCAGCCGCTTCTCCGCGCTCACCAGCATCCGCCGCTCCTCCGGACGCGACAGCCTCACCAGTTCCGGCGACGCAGCGCTCGCGAACTGAACCGCGGACGCTGCCTGCTCTTCTTTTTTTAAATCCACATTGTCCAGAAACGCGCTATACGCTCCCCGAATTCCCTGAGGATCTTTTTCGAAAGCCACGATCTCCTGATAAAAAGTCCGCGTCAAAATATATCCCTGCTTCACCGCATCATCGACCGCCTGCGTACGCATCGCCTCTTCACTCTTGCTCCCCGTAGTTCGAATCTCAATCGCCCGCACCATGCACTCTGTTACCAGCAGCGAGATGTCGCTCTTAAAGCCTTCTTCCACCGGCGCTCGCTTCACCGCCAGCAGCAGCGGCGTCAGCCGCTTGATCGAGCTGTAATGCTTCTCCGCCAGCGGATCCATCTCGTAATGCAAAAATGTGTGCCGGATCTGGTCCATCTTCAGCGCCGAAGCTCCCGTAGCCGCGTTCGGAGAAGGGAACACAACCACGTAATACGCCGATCCATAATTGCGCGCATCCGTCTCGTTCGGCGATCCCATGAAGTCCAGATAAATCGTGAACGTCCGCCCCAAATATTGCGACGAAGGCTGTTTGAGGTAGACCTCGGTATCAAGCACCATCTTGGCCAGCGGAACATGAAACCGCTGCGTCGCCGCCGCATAATCCTGGCGATGCCGCTCCCAGATTGCGTGCAATCCACCTTTGTCGTAAAAGTGCTCCAGCGCCGCGCCAAAGCTCGCAATCACCGCCGCATCCGGCGGCAACTCTTCCACCTTTACCCGCGGCGTAAAGTGCGGCGGACCGTCCATATACAGTGCCAGCGAAATATACTGCGACAGGTTTCGATTCGGATCCGGCGATGCCACGTGCTTCTCATAAAAATCGCACACCGCCGCCAGACTGGCCTGCGCCTCCGGTGACTCCCGCAGATGATTCTGCACCTCGGCCCGCACATTGCTGCGCGTCGCATCCGAGATGGTCAAATCCTGGTCATATCCACAAGCGTTCAACGCCGCCAGTATCGAAAAGATCGTCTCGTTACTCTCCAGCGTAATCGGCGACTGGTTCTGTTGAGGAGGATTCGCCACAGCTTGCTTTTTCTGCGGAACCGGATTCGGCACAGCCTGACTCTGCGCCGGCTGACTTTGCGTAGGCTGACTCTGCGTAGCTTCGCTCTGCTCAGGCTGAGCGGGCGCAGGCTGACCTTGCCCGGGCGCACCTTGCGCACCAGACTCCGCCTGCGGAGCCTCGCCCTGCCCCGCACACATCGACGTCACCAGCCCGAGCAGGCCGGCAATAAACAAGCTTCGCACCCGTAAACTCAGGAACCCCTCCACCCAATCGAGAATCAGCCCGAAAAAGCTACCCCCAAGTGTAAGGACTTCGCCCCAGAGGGTCAAACTAGACTTGGGGATGGGGAAGAGATGATTCGGAAGAAGGAGAAGAAGGAGGATTGGCACGTGGAGCAGTTATCGTTTCTATCTTCTGGACGAAGCCGGGCCGGTGCGCGTGAATGAAGGCTGGACGAAGATTTCGTTCCGGAATCGAGTGACATAGCTGCGCCGCTGCAGGCGTTCGTGGTACCCGCCCTTCGCAAAGATCGCGAAGGAACGGGGCACCCTCTGTGTTGGCGGTGCCAGCGAAATCAGAAGCCTGGGCCACCCGCCCGCCTGCTGCAACTTGGCAGCAAGCTGGTGCTTCACTTCGCTGATTTGGTCCAGCATTTTGTCGAACGCTTCCGGGGCCAGCTTCTCGCCTGCCGCCAAGGGCCGCAACACGTTTACCAGCAGCAAGCGGACTCCTACGATCTCGGCCAGCGCCGGATCATCGCTGGCCGACCCTCCCCGCAGGATCACCTCGCGGCACCACTCCCCGAGCGTCCGACCGCTTGCCTGCGCCGCCGTTTCGAGCAGGGCGTACTCTTCCTCGCTGACTTTGAAACCGATGGATTTCGTGCGCAGCGGCGGCTTCACCATGAAGGGTCCTACTCCGAGCCCTTCGACGAAAGAGCAGGATCGCGAAGTGCCGCCTCCAGGAACTCAGGCAAAGACTTGGGATGTGGTTTCTTGCGGACATGAGCGTGGTAGCGCCCTGACTCTGGTCCCCAGTCGAAGTAGACCCCGTACTCGCTATCCTGGATTTGCTTTGCAATCGGCTCCGACATCGATAACCCAGTAACAGAAAGCAGGAGAGGTTGCTTCCGCCCGACCAGAGATGCGTAGACTTCGACCCTGTACTCACCTGGAAGAAACTCGAACTGTGTGCCATCTGCGGGCAGCAGAAAGTGGTGGTCGCAGGTCACGCCATTCTCCCCCACGTATAACCCACTCCCACGGGCCAGGGACGCCTCGCCGTAGACCCAGATATTGAAGGTCTGGATCGACTCGCCACGCCGGAGTTTTACGAACATGCTCTCGACGATCTGGCCGCGTTTTGCGGTGCTGTAGAGCAGAGTTCGAAGATAGACTTTCGGAGAAGAATCAACCGAACCATCGGCCCCGAAGTAGATCGCGGTGGGCCGGGTCATTCGGACCGTCCCACGTCGGAACAGGGTCAGCCATGCGGTGACCATTGAGATGGTCAACGCCAGGGTCGAGACGACGACGCTAATCGCCGGGGGCATGCCTAAGTGTCCGTCGATCTAAAAAGTAACGACCCTCACAGCCTATCAGGGCAGCCTTAAAAATCAACAAGTTCGCCTGCGCTAACTTCAGGTTGCTCTACAGCACCCTGACGACGGGCTTTTTTTCTTAGCTGCTCTGCTTTCAACAGGTTCGCGCACGGTAACCCAAAGTTACCGTGCAGCTCCCTTTCAGGGGTGGAGTGTCACCCCCTCCACCCCGTGCGCAGCACG
>Ga0307474_10001130_pt1 | contig 19438 bp, 10 predicted proteins | sample atmos_gasesECM1C_2_FD_203312 | JGI IMG/M metagenome (GOLD analysis project Ga0307474, IMG submission 203312) | Hardwood forest soil microbial communities from Morgan-Monroe State Forest, Indiana, United States - atmos_gasesECM1C_05 | ecosystem: Environmental > Terrestrial > Soil > Temperate... | reverse complement strand
TATTGTGATCCCTCCCGGCTCACGGTTGAGGAGGCTCGTACGATCCACCCTGCTAACTAATCTTCCAGAGCGGGGACAGACGTTTCTTCTGCGGAGCTTATGATTCAACGAGAGTGTCCACAGTGCGGTAGCGAACTAGTGAGGGCAAGACGCTCTGACCAGGCACCAGGGCCGATAGTCGTCCACACAGCATCTGTTGGCTGGCGGTGCAGCGTTTGCGGAGGAGAATTCACCACCGAGCAAATCCGCGACAGCAAACGGGCAAAATCCACAGTCGTCGAGCACGTATAGGCTAGCCTATCCGTGCTGTCTTCCCACTCATCGTTTTAATTCATTACGTGTACGAGAAGTTCTGGTCGCTTTGTGGACGTTTATCCGATGGTTATGGTCTTTTTCTCGTCCGCATCTCGATTGCATGCTCACGTATCTTTCGGGCTACTTGCACCATTCCTATGGCTTGTGCCCTCTGACGTTTTGCGTTGCTGATCAATTCCTCACCGTCGATAGTCCGTCGCTTGGAACGGATGCTCGCTTCTTCCTTGCCATCTCGTCCATCATGCCACGGGAGGGCATGCCTGAACTGCCGAGTCTCTTTGCCGTCGGGCCAATCGCAGTTACTCCGGTGCTTTGGTGGATGGAAGCTGGCGCCCCTCGCTCCGCACGTTTGCCGCAATTGACGCTGCACCCGCACTCGACCACGAGCCTTCCCGTCGACTCGCTGCTGGTTCAGGCGGGTCTCAAGAATTTCAACGGCAGCTTTAACCTCATCCTGGAAACGGAGGCCAAACCTGGCGCGCTGTTGCTCGACAGCGGCAGTGTCGATCACACTAATACTTACGTGTTTGAGGTCATTCCTCAGGCCATCGGCGAGAGCATGGCGAAGTCGTTGTCGTATTTGGAGCACCGGAAGAGGCGACGACACGATGATCACGATCTGGAATCCTGCTGATGAAGCTCAGGATTTCGTCTTCACACTGTTCTTTTCCGGCGGATCGTATAAATATCCCATCCCTCTCGGGCCAAGAGCGACGCGCACGTTCATAATCTCAGAAATCATTCACAACCAGATTCCCGATGCCGATGGCAACGCCATTCCGAGCACGGTGCATGAGGGCAGCGCCAAAATCTCAGGCAGCCGGGCCGAGCACGAGCGCATCCTGGTAGGGGTGACTGTTGGTGTCTTCAATGTGCAGAAGGCCACCTGCGCTCCGCAGTGCACCAAGTGCGATACGTCAGATTTCGGAGAGCTAGAATTAGACCCGTTTGCCCTAGGAGTGGGTGGAAAAACAGCAGAGAAGCTCGTTGTCATGACCAGTTCTGGCACTGTTTTGAATGCCAGTGCCAGTGCAACGTGGAACAGCAGCGATACGACTGTGGCTACTGTATCGGCTGGGACGGTGACCGGAGTTAAGGCGGGGACATTCACCCTTTCTGCAGCTTCAACCAGCGACTATCCATATGGTGGCTTCAACTGTGGAGACGGTTTTGAAGGATTTCTACCTGCGTGTGAGGCCTTGGGGTTTCTGGGGACCAATTCTAGAAAAGGTGCGGCAGGACGATCCGTCATTCCAACGAAACACCGATTTCTTCCGGGATATCTTTAACGTAGTAATGGGCATGATCTGGCAGATTGCCCTGATCGTGGTGCCGATGTACGTCGTGACATGGCGGCTCGGGCGCGCCGCGATCGCACTTGCCGTCGTCGCGAGCACATCCCTCATTCTGAAGTTCACCTGGTACGACCATTTGAAGGAACTCGAACACATTAATCAATTAAGAGCGAGCAGCCGTGTTAGTGCCCGAAGCAAACTTGACCGGCAAATAGCCAGAACAGAAATTGGCGGGAACGACACCCGCTGAATCGTTGAAGCGCTCATCCAGTCACACACGAATCCAATTCAACAGGATCAAGCCGAGCGCTCCGGCGCCCACAATAAACCACAAAGCAACGCCCTGCAGTAAAGGACGAAATCCAACCTTCTTGACAGTCTGCTTGTTCAGTCCGGTACCGATCAGAAACAGGGTCACGGTGAGCCCAAGCCTGCCTAAATGATTAAGAGCTCCAAAGACCGGGCCAACTTTGGTCAAAAGCGTGTTCAGCAGAGCCGCCAGACAGAAAAATAAAATGAACCAAGGCCATTGAAAGCGAGCCTTCGATTTCAACATCAACGCCGTGACGAAGGACAGCGGAACTATCCAAAGCGCTCGAGTCAGTTTAATCGTCGTGCCCACGGCCAGCGCTGTTGTTCCATACTTGGCAGTAGCCCCGACGACGGAACTGGTGTCGTGAATCGCCAGAGCCGACCACAACCCGAATTGTTCCTGGCTCATGCGCAAAATAGATCCCAGAACTGGGAACACAAATAACGCAACCGAATTCAGGATGAAAACTGTCCCCAGAGAGACCGCCATCTCCTCCTCGTTGGCGTCGGCGATCGGCCCCACAGCGGCGATCGCACTGCCCCCGCAAATCGCTGTGCCCGCACTGATCAAAAACGCTGGTTTCCGCTCAACTCCGATCAAGCGCCCTAATGCAAGGCCGAGCGCCATCGCCAGGGTGATGCTGGCAGCGGTGTAGACAAATCCGGCGCGCCCGGCTTCGAGAACCTGATGGAGGTTCATGCCGAATCCCAACCCCACCACGGAGGCTTGCAATAGGAACTTGGACAGTCGCTTGCTCTCTACATGGAATGGGTGAGACAGCGTAAATCCATAAATCAGTCCGATCAGCAAGGCGATGGGCGGAGAGATCAGTCCGGTGGCGGACAGAATCACTCCCACGAAAAAAAGGGTCTTACTCACGGTCAGGGTTTGTTATGCCTTCAAAACCTTTAAGGATAACTCACCGTGTCGATCGGCGCTCTCGTTCCTTCAATTTGGAGGTGGAATCCACCGAAAACACCTAAAACAACCGAAAAATAACGGGATTTCTTGTCGATCTGCCTATTCTTCAAGCGACGAAGAAATAGCCGCCCAAAAACTGGCTGTTCAGGGAAAGCCGATGCATCTCTGAATCCTTTTCCTGAGGTTGAAATCTATTGAAAACTACCGTTTCGTAGTTGCCGTTGCCGCCCGTAGCACCTGTTAACTGTCTTGTTTTGATACGGAGAATGTATGGCGAAGCGAATGATCCTCATGTTGGTCGTCGTGCTGGCTCTTTTGGGGGGCCTTGGCTTCATAAAGTTCCGGCAAATCGAGGTTGCCATTGCCCAAGGTGCGAGCTTCCAGATGCCGCCGACCGCGGTAACCACGGTCGTTGCAACCCGTGAAACCTGGCCTTCGACGTTGTCCGTGATTGGGACTGCCGCGGCGATCCAGGGAGTCACGGTCAGTGCCGACCTGCCTGGTACCGTGGACAAGATTCATTTTGAATCCGGACAGTGGGTGCATGAGGGAGACGTGCTCGTCGAACTCGACACCCGCCAGGAACGTGCGCAACTAGCTAGTCTGGAAGCCCAGCGCGATCTCGCCGGCATTAATTACGACCGGGCGCAGCAGTTGGTCAAAGCAGGTGTGATCTCGCGCTCCGAGTACGACAACGCGACGGCTCAGCAAAAAGCAACCGAGGCCCAGGTCGGCGACATTAAGGCCGCCATCGCTCGGAAGACGATCCACGCTCCGTTCACAGGATCTCTGGGAATACGCCAAATCAGCCTTGGCCAGTATCTGGCGGCTGGGCAGGCCATCGTTGCTCTGGAGTCTCTGAATCCGATCTACGTGAATTTCGGCGTTCCGCAGCAAGACACCCCCAACGTGGTACTGGGCCACGCGTTGCGCGTCACCAATAATGATCTGCCCGGCATCGCATTCGTCGGTCGAATTACTGCGTTGGACTCGATCATCAATGAGCAGACTCGCAACATCCAGGTGCAGGCGACTTTGTCCAATAAGGGTGACAAGCTGCGTCCCGGAATGTTTGTGCAAGTTGAGCTTCCGTTGGGACAGCCGCGCCAGGTGGTACCGCTGCCTGCCTCTGCTATTAACTATGCGCCCTATGGTGATTCTGTCTACATCGTGTCAGACATGAAGGACGCAAAAGGGAACAGCTATCGCGGCGTACGCCAGCAGGTCGTCAAGATCGCGGGCTCGCGCGGCGATCAAGTCGCGGTCACTTCTGGTGTTAATCCCGGAGACGAGGTGGTCAGCTCTGGCGTCTTCCGGCTTCGGAATGGTGCTCCCGTTCTGGTGAACAACACGGTCAAGCCGGGAAACAGTCCCAGCCCCAAGCCCGAGGACAGCTAGAGTCCTCGCGCCCTTCGTTTCGCCGCGGAGCCAACCTCTAAGGAGCAGCAGTTCATGAAGATCACCGATCTATTTGTGAAGCGTCCGGTATTGGCGATGGTCGTGAACCTCGTCATTTTGATCGCCGGATTGCAGTCGATTCGCTCGCTGAGCGTGCGCCAGTATCCGCGGAGCGATATCGCGGTGGTGCAGGTTACGACTGTTTACGTCGGTGCCAACGCCGATCTCGTGCGCGGATTCATCACGACGCCGTTAGAGCGCGTTATCGCCAGCGCGGACGGCATCGATTACATGGAATCGACAAGCGCCCAGGGGCTCAGCACCATCCTGGTGCACCTGAAGATCAACTACGACACGACGGCGGCGCTCACTCAGATCCAGGCCAAAGTGCAACAGGTCCGCAACGACCTGCCTCCGGATGCACAAATTCCCGTCATCGATCTGCAAACTGCGGATAACCAGTTTGCGGCTGTTTATCTCGGATTTTCTTCGGCCGATCTCGATCAGAACCAGATCACCGACTATCTGACTCGAGTGGTGCAGCCCAAGCTTAGCGCCATCAGCGGCGTCCAGCGCGCCGATATCCTGGGAAATCGCACTTTTGCCATGCGGCTGTGGCTGAAGCCGGAGCAAATGGCAGCCCGCGGTGTCTCCCCGTCCGACGTCCACGACGCGCTGGCGAAGAACAATTATCTGTCTGCCCTCGGCAGCACCAAAGGTTCCATGGTGTCCGTGAATCTGATCGCGAACACCGACCTGCGGACTCCGGACGAATTCCGCCAGATGGTGGTGAAACAGCAGAATGGCGTGGTCGTACGCCTGGGCGAAATCGCCGACGTGCAACTCGGCGCGGAGAACTACGACCAGGACGTCCGCTTCAATGGCGAAACTGCCACCTTCATGGGTGTTTGGGTTCTACCCACTGCGAACTCTTTGGAGGTCATTCGTAACGTGCGCAAGGCTCTTCCGGCAATTCAGGAGCAATTGCCTACCGGGATGAAGCTCGGCGTGCCCTATGACTCGACCGAATACATTCAGGACGCGATCAACGAGGTGCTGCACACGCTCGGAGAGACTCTGCTGATCGTGGTGGTAGTCATCTTCCTCTTCCTTGGCTCGTTCCGCTCGGTCTTGATTCCAGTCGTTGCAATTCCGATCTCTTTGATCGGCGCCGTCTTCCTGATGCTTCTGGCCGGGTTCACCATCAACCTGCTGACGCTGCTCGCGATCGTGCTCTCGGTTGGTCTGGTTGTTGACGACGCCATCGTGATGGTGGAAAACGTGGAGCGCCATCTGCAGATGGGGAAAACGGCATTTCAGGCCGCGAAGGATGCTGCACGCGAACTAGTCGGGCCGATCATCGCTATGACGATCACGCTGGCGGCAGTGTATGCGCCGATCGGCATTCAGGGTGGATTGACCGGTGCTCTCTTCCGCGAATTTGCATTCACGCTGGCTGGCGCCGTTGTCGTGTCGGGCATCGTGGCCCTCACCCTGTCCCCGATGATGGGTTCGAAGTTGCTGCGAGCTGGAGATACCGATAAGGGCTTACCCGGCATCATCAATCGGCGCTTCGACAGCTTCCGCAATCTTTATGTTCGCTTGCTGTCAGGTACCCTGCAGTACCGGCCAGTAGTGCTCACGTTGTGGGCAATCGTCGCCGTCCTGATGATTCCTTTCTACATGTTCTCCCAGCGCGAACTCGCGCCGGCGGAGGATCAAGGCGTCGTCTTCGGCGTCATTCAGTCTTCGGCAAACTCCACGCTCGATCAGACTGACCTATTCACCGACGAGGTCTACAAGGTTTACAAATCGTTTCCGGAGAGTGGCAGCATTTTCCAGATTACCAATCCCGACGGCGGTTTCGGCGGCATGGTCACCAAGCCTTGGAGCCAGCGCACCAAGACCGCGCAGCAACTGCTGGTAGAGTCGACTGGACCTCTTTCCAAGATCGCCGGTGTCCGAGTGATTCCATTGACGCCCCCACCGCTTCCAGGTGGCGGCAATTTCCCCGTCGACTTCGTGATCGCATCGGCCGCTGAGCCACAGCAAGTCAGCCAACTGGCTGAGCAGATCACGCAAAAGGCAATGGCCAGCGGAATGTTCATCTTCGCCGATACCGACGTGAAGTTCGACCAGCCGCAGACTGAGGTTGTTTTCGACCGTGACAAGCTCCGATCGCAGGGCGTCGACCTGAGCCAGGCAGGGCAGGATCTTGCCACGATGTTGGGTGGAAACTATGTCAATCGCTTTAGCATCCAGGGACGCAGCTACAAAGTCATCCCGCAGGTGAAGCGGGTCGAGCGCCTGACTCCAGATCAGCTGTCGCAGATTTACGTGAAGGGCTCGGCCGACAAACTGGTTCCGCTTTCAACGTTCGCGACCCTGCGGACCACCACCGAGCCGCGATCGCTAAACAAGTTTCAGCAGCTGAACGCGGTCCGGATTCAAGGTGTGATCCCGCCGCCAGTGCCTCTCGATAAGGCTCTGACTTTCCTGGAGGACGAGGCCAAGAAGGTACTGCCGCAGGGATTCACCGTCGACTATGCGGGCGAATCGCGGCAGCTTCGAGTCGAGGGCAGCAAATTCCTGGGAACGTTCCTGCTGTCGGGAATCCTGATTTATCTCGTACTCGCCGCCCAGTTCGAGAGCTTCCGCGATCCGTTCATCATCCTGGCCGGATCGGTTCCGCTCGCCATTTCGGGCGCTCTCACGTTCTCGTTCCTGGGCTTCACCACCCTGAACATCTACAGTCAGGTCGGCCTGATTACCCTGGTTGGCCTGATTGCCAAGAACGGAATTCTAATCGTTGAGTTCGCGAACCACTTACAGGAAACGGGCTTGAGTAAGTTGCAGGCGATCACCGGCGCGGCCAGCACGCGACTGCGGCCGATCTTGATGACGACGGCCGCGACTGTATTCGGCCACTTCCCCCTGGTTCTAGCCAAGGGCCCGGGAGCCGGAGCCCGCAACAGCATCGGTATCATGTTGGTCAGCGGCATGATCATCGGCACTGCGTTTACATTATTTGTGGTGCCGTCGATTTACATGCTGGTCGCCAAGACTCACCGTGCGATTCGCGATGAAGAGGAATCGGAGATCAGGATGGACGAGCCAGTCGGGGCTGGTGCGTAACGAACACTCGGAAGATTAAGCAATGGCAATCAAAGAGGGGCGCGGAGAATGCGCCCCTTCTTTTGGACAGAAATCCCAACCTCTTGCGACTAATCCGCAGCCATGCCTTGGGTTTCGCGGTCCCATTCCTGCGTGGGTTGCGGCAAGTCAGTTCCGAATTTCTCCCGCCGCAGTTGTGCCTCGAGAGCTGCCAGTTGTGCCTCGATATCCTGCTCCGCCTTCCGTTTGCGGATGACCTCCTCCCGGTAGCGGCGCAGGAAGTAGTCGATCGTCTCAACTCGAATGCGGATAGACCCTGACGGTTTGTTTTCGTCGAGGTCCTTAAAGCAAAAATACGGCGTTCCAGACTGCTCAATGATGCCTTCGATCACCCCATAAATCGGTGCATCATGCCCGCATTTGAAGCTTGATATCTCCAGCGCAACCAGGTTCGGATGCCGCGCCGTAAATTTCGCGGCCCAGACTTTGTGATTGGTGCTGCAGGAATACGAATTCTTCCAGGCGTCGGTGATATCCAATGGGCTGCTGACGATTCCAGCGCGTACTTCTTCCCCGAACAGCCGTTCCAGGAGATCTTCATCGATGGGCAGCGTGTTCTGCGAAAAAATTGGATAGCCGAGCTTCTGGAACTCGTCGAGAATCTCGTGATTCAGACCGGGATCGTGATGGTAAGGCCGTCCCAGCATCACAATGCCGATGCGATCTTCGCGCTCCAGTTGATCGAGCACCTGCCGCGCGCGCCGCCGGATATTGGTTTCATACTCCTTCAGCGCTGCGAATCCCGACTCGACCGCCCGATCATTCTCTTCCTGGGAGAGCCCTAGTGCCGGCTGCCAGGCCTGCAGCATCTGGTGCGCGAACAATTTCCGATCGGCAAAATTCAGCACCGGATCGATGTACTTCACATTGTGCTCGGCGAAGACATCGTTCTCCTTCGTGAAGGCCGCCTTCACCGTCTCCGGAGTCGCAGTGACGGTCGGGCAGGCGTTCGCGCCCACAATCTTTACCAATGGTGAATGCAGCACGTCGTACATGGGGAAGAAGATCGCATCCAGAGGTTTCTTGCGATGCTTTTCCTGGATGAGGTTGTAGACATGTGAGATCCCGATCTTCGCCGGGAAACAGGGATCAATCGCGCCGCGGCTTGCGCCGGCCCGATATAGCTCGGAACTGGTGTAATCGGAGTAAATGATGTTTTCCGGCTGCACGCCGAGGCTCTCAAAATAGGCGTTAAACAAGGGCGCGTACGTGTAGATATTCAGCACGCGCGGAATGCCGATGCGGATTTTCTTGCGATTCTCCATCTGGGCGTGCCGCTCTTTGTCACCTTTCTTCCATCCCGCCCAGCCCTTCGTTGGGAGCGGATCGGCGACACTCTTCGCATTTGTCGGCCGGAAAACTTCTTTCGAAGCGTAATCGACGAAATTCGGGTGCTGCGCCCGAATGGAATCGAGCCCAGCCTTGATTCCCTTCATGTCGTTGACGTCTTCGACCGTGCCCTTTTCGCAGGTGGCAATGATGAGCCGCTGCTCGCCGTGCATGAGTGGAACCTTGGTGACCTTCTGGATGGGCACAAAGCTGAGGTCGTTCTTCGGTTGCGTGCGGATGTCGATGAAAGTCCGCAGGCAGTCGTTCTTGCAGAAGTGACAGCGCGTGTCTTCATTGCGCGTCGTGCGATATTCAATCTTGCGCACCGCCTCAAGGCCAACGAACGTCGTCGTCTGCCCATTGCGCCAGAGCCGCAACGACTCCTGCGCCGCGCCGATCGCCCCCGATTCTCCGCAGTGCTCGTGCACGATAATTTCGGGCTGCTTGCCGGTTGAGCGGAAGCTGTTGCGGATGAAATCGACTTCTGCCTTCACGACTGCGAGATTGTTCTGGGTACCACCTTGCAGCACGAACCGCGATCCCAACGCTGCTAAGTTGGGGATGCTGGCAACATACAGGAACACATTTTTCGGCAACACTGCCGCTAGGCCGGCAAGGATTTCTTCCGCGCGCCAGCCCTGCCGCTGAAAATTCACGATGTCCGATTGCATGAATACCGCGCAGCCATATCCGAAAACCGGCATGGCCTGCGCCGAGAACGCAAGATCGGCGTACTGATTGACGCTGAGTCCGAATCCTTCCGCCGTCGACTGCAGGAAGTATCCGTTGCCGGCCGAGCACTGCGTGTTGAGCTTGAAATCCTTCACCCGCCCGTTATGGAGGATGATGATCTTGATGTCCTGCCCGCCGACATCGACGATCACATGCGGGTCCTCGTAGAACTTCAATGCCGATTCGGTGTGGGCTACGGTTTCCACCAGCGCTACGTCGGCCTTCAGCACATCTTTTAAAATGTCTTTCGCGTAGCCCGTCGTTGCCACGCCGAGCACTTCCAGTTTCGCGTTCTGCGCTTCCACCTGCCCGCGCAGATTTTCAAACATTTCGATGGTGTCCTGAATCGGGTTGCCGTTCGAGAGTTGGTAGGACTTACAGAGAATGTCGCCATTCTCGCTGAGCAGAACAGCTTTCGTCGAAGTCGATCCACCGTCAATGCCAATGAACCCGCCAACGGTGCTGCCTTTCTGAAACACAGCAGGGGTGAATTTTGGGCGACGATAGGACTCTTTGAACACGTCGAGGTCGTCCGGATTCTCGACCAGGCCCCTTCCGCCCGACTTCGCCTTCTCCTCCTGCCGGCCGTAGTCGATGTAGTGAATGAGCTTTTCGTATCCGCAGTAGCAGCCGATGCAGTCATCCTCGCTGCGGCCGAATTCCACGGCGCCGAGCGCCGCGAAGTATTGCGCGTTTTGCGGCACCTTGATGAGATCTTCCGGCTTCGCGCCGTCGGGAATCTGAACTTTGCGCTCCTGCCACATCCGAGGAATATTGGCCTGCCACGCCTCCCGCATTCCGCGGATAAAGCTGTTGGGTCCGCCCAGCAGCAGCACATGCGGTCGCAAGGTGTGGCCTCGCGTCAGCACGCTCAAATTCTGCAGCACGATCGCTTCAAACAGAGACGCCATCAGTTCATCGGGAGGCGTCCCTACCTTTTGTAGCCCGTTGATGTCTGTCTCCGCGAACACGCCGCACTTACCCGCGACTTTGTGCAGCTTGATTCCGTGATATCCCTGCTGAGCCAGCAACTCTGTGGGAATTTTCAGCTTGGCATTGATCTTGTCGATGACCGCGCCCGTACCGCCGGCGCATTTGTCGTTCATTGAAGGAATTTTCTTCTTGCGCCCGGTGTCATCGTCGTCTTTAAACACGATGATTTTGGCGTCTTGTCCACCGAGTTCAATGACCGAGTACACCTCGGGATGCAGTTTTTCCACGGCCAGGGACACGGCTGTAACTTCCTGCACGAATTTTGCGCCAATCTGCTCAGCGATTCCCGTTCCGCCCGAGCCAGTCAGGAAGATGCGCGTGTTATGGCGGTTTACGCCGGTATCGGCCTCAATGCGCTTCAGAAATTCCAGCGTCTTTTCCGGTTGCTTGGTCTCGTGCCGCTGATAGTCCTGCCACAAAACCTGATCGCTCACAGCATCAACGACGACTGCCTTGACCGTAGTTGAACCCACGTCAAGTCCCACAAGAAACTGGGTGTTGTGGTCGTGAGGCTTCTGCGCGTGCTTCGCCTGCTGAATGGACAGACGGACCTGAGGCTCAAGAGGAGCGATCTGAACCAGTTGCGGTCCCTTGTGGTCGTGCATGAATTCCTCTCTCTTCTTCAAGAACCAAAACAAGATGTTGAGCCGCCGAGATCGCTAAGCGCGCCGAAAACTTTCAAATCTGGTTTTTCTCTGCCCGCTCCACGACCTCGGTGTTGAAAGTAATCAATCGCCGGACACTGCCGCCATCTGCCCTACCCGCACCCTGGACCGCTTCCAGAAACGTGTGTCCTTGTCGATCCGCTCACTCACGTGCAGAATGAACTGCGCTGCGGTACCAGCCACACCTTCCCGGTGCGGCACGTGATAGAACGGACGCTTCAGTTCCGGATGCTCTTCGATGTACTCGCGGATTTCATCCATGCTCTTACCGGTGGACTTGAGGCACTCTTCGAACTCGGCCTTGGCTTTAACCTTGGCTTCGCCAAGCGCCATCTGCACCCGGCTGTGGGCGTTGACTTCGCCTTCGCCCGAGGTCTCGATGGGAAGGAAGATCATGTCCTTGAATTTGTTGATCACCGCCGATTGCACTCCATCGGACTGCGACGACGGCATGCATCCAAAAGGCTTCAGCGCCAGCACCATGTGGCAAAGTTTGTGGATCGTGTAGTAGACGTTCTTGCCCACCTCGAGGTGCCCTTCGCCGCCACGAGCAAACTGGTTGTAAAAGGGATGCGCCAGCTCCGCCAATTCCGTCTGCGGCGCCAGGTGATGCGTAATCCCGCCCAGTTGTTTTGCGGTGCGGTGATAGAAGAAGTTCCACATTCGCTGACCGGCCCCGATTCCCCACAACTTCTTGCGCAGACCGATGTAGTTCGCAAAATTCTTCTTCGCCTCATACCACTTCGGATCCTTGTGCGGACGGTTCACCGGCCACTTAGCGATCGCATGAGCTTTGGCCTGATACATCAGGTAAGCGACCCATGTGGCGATCGGCTCGACCAACACCTGCGCGCCTTCGCGCTCCAGGAATTCGAACATGTGGAAGTTGCCGTCACCTTCGGTGAGTTGCGCCCAGAACTCTCCCGTGATTTTCACCAGCGGCTTCACGCGCGTCCGATCCACCTCAATTGAGTCCATTTTCTGCCGCGCGGTCTGCAAAGCATTCAGGTAATCCTTGCCCCACATGTGCTCGTGCCACTTGCCGAAGACATTGAACGTGTTGCGCAGAATCTTGTTGTTCTTGAACTTGGGCTTCGCCCAATCGGGCGCACTTTTTTCAATCTCGAAGGACTTGCGATTCTTCAAATCCTCACACAACCCGTCTACTGCCTCGCGAAATATTCGATCCGTTTCGCCCCGGCGCGTTTCGTACGGCCGGATCTGGTAGATGAGGTCGTTAAACACGTCGCCCAGGTGCATCGCATTCAGCATTCCGAAGCCGAAATCGACCGTGAATTTCAGACCTGGCTCGCCTGAGGCGGCTTTGATGCCGTCGCTGTCTTTGAACAGCAGGACGCGAAAGCCGTCGAACCCGGCATTCTTCAGTGCAAACCGATACTCCGCCTCATACATGCCGAAGCGGCATGGCCCACACGATCCGGCGGTAAAAAACACGTAATTGTCCAGAATTTCTTGGCGCGGAAGGCCTTCCTTCTCCAGGAATTGGAGATACTGGACCAGATTGCCGACTGTAAAATAGGTCGGATTACACTGCCCGTTGTTGCCAAACTCCTTGCCGATCTGGAAGGCGGGGACATCCGGTACGGGCAACTTCTCGCAGCGATAACCGCAGCCTTGAAAAACAGCGCGAATGAGGTCTTCGTGCTTCCATGTGAAGCCGCCAAACAGGATTGTCGTGTGAGCCCGCTGCTCCGCGGTAAAAGCCCGCTCCACCGGACGGTGAAAGTGTTCAGGCCGGTCTAGACCTGCAATTTTGCGCAGACGCATCCGCTCTGCTTCCAGGCGCTGCTTGATTTCTGCATCGTTTTCAATCTGGATGAAATTCGTCGCCATATCTTCCTCCGGCGGTAAGTGGAAATGTGGAGATGGTGTTTGAGGTAGCCGACGAGCAGTGGAGTTGATGGTTCGGATCTTGGCAAGACTTTATCCGAAGGATGCTCTGATGAAGAGGTTCCTCGCTCACGTCTTCTCTAGAACTGAACCGCATCCGTACTCCAAGAGTTTGGCTGGGGCCAGGAGTTCTGACGCCCACGAACTAACGGCTGGAGTCCACAGGCGACGGCGAAAATGCCCGTCTCTTAGAGACGGACAGTTAGGAGGCGGTTGCCTCAGATTTATTCCCCAAGCGGCGATCGCGAAGACGAAGGGCCAGATTGACTTCTTTTTAACAGAAATCGCGGTCGCGCTTCAAGATGGGAAAATTGCTGGCACGGATGCAAATTTTTCGCGTCCGCGATTATGCTGAATCTACATCCGCCCTGGAGGACGCAATGACACAGTTTTGGAACTGTACAAGGGGCGAAATGTGCGCTAGCGGTCATTCATAACGCTGCTATCCTACAAATCAATCATTCGGAGAGTGTATTTCTCGGAAGGAGTAGTTGCCATTGAAGCGTGAACCGGGTTGGTACAAGGACGCGGTCGTCTACCAAGTTCATGTTCGTACCTTCTATGACACCAATAATGATGGCATCGGCGATTTTGCCGGGCTTGCACAAAGACTCGATTACGTTCAGGAACTCGGCGTCAACACGATCTGGCTGATGCCGTTTTTCCCCTCGCCGCTTCGGGATGACGGCTACGACATCTCCGATTACAGATCGGTCCACCCGAGCTACGGAACGCTCGAAGATTTCAAGAAATTCCTCTCCATTGCTCATGAGCGCGGCATCCGCGTGATCATCGAGATGGTGCTGAATCACACCTCGGATCAGCACCCTTGGTTCCTGGAGTCTCGCAGCTCACAAGGCAATCCCAAACGCGACTGGTATGTCTGGAGCGATACCGACGCGAAATACCGGGGCACTCGGATCATCTTTGTCGATACCGAAATGTCGAACTGGGCCTGGGATCCGATTTCCAAGTCCTACTACTGGCATCGCTTTTTCAGCCATCAGCCGGATCTGAACTACGACAATCCCGCCGTTCGCGAAGAGATGTGGAATGTGATGAAGTTCTGGCTCGAGATGGGCATCGACGGTTTCCGCCTGGATGCGGTCCCATACCTGATTGAACGAGAGGGAACGAACTGCGAGAATCTGCCGGAGACACACGCGATCATACGGGACCTCCGCAAGCGCGTCGATGAGCAATTCCCGGGAGTGATGCTGTTGGCCGAAGCCAATCAGTGGCCCGCTGATCTTCGTCCTTATTTTGGCGACGGGGACGAATTTCACATGGCCTTCCACTTTCCCCTGATGCCCCGGATGTTCATGGGACTTCGCCTGGAAGATCGCAAACCCATCACCGAGATTCTGCAGCAGACGCCGGAAATCCCGGCCTCCTGCCAGTGGTGCCTCTTCTTGCGCAACCATGATGAGTTGACGCTGGAAATGGTCACCGACATGGAGCGTGACTACATGTACGACATCTATGCGAGTGACAAGACGATGCGGCTGAATCTTGGCATTCGCCGCCGCCTGGCTCCTCTGCTCGACAACGATCGCCGCCGCATCGAGCTGATGAATGGCATGCTCATGTCTCTGCCGGGCACTCCCATCATTTATTACGGGGATGAGATCGGCATGGGCGACAACATTTATCTAGGAGATCGCAATGGAGTGCGGACGCCGATGCAGTGGAGCGGCGGCTGGAATGGAGGTTTTTCCGGCGCCGATCCGGAGAGTCTTTATTCCCCTTCCATTCTCAATCCCGTTTACGGTTACCAGGCGGTGAATGTCTTGTCCCAGAAGCGCACCCAGCATTCGCTCTTGTCTTGGATGAAGCACATAATCGGCATTCGCCGCTCCACTCCGGTTTTTGGTTCAGGTTCAATCGAATTTCTGTACCCGGCTAACCATCGAGTTTTGGCTTTCATTCGGCAACTGGGGAAAGAGACGGTGTTGGTGGTCAACAACCTTTCCAGCGCCGCGCAGGCGGTGGAACTCGATTTGCGTCGCTACAAGGGGAATATCCTGATTGAGATGTTCGGCAAGAATATCTTCCCACGCATTGGCGATCTGCCGTACCTTTTGACCATGGGCCCTTACCAGTTCTACTGGTTCAGGTTGCGGCGCATCTAATCCGACACCGCACAGCAGCTAAACCGACGCATCGTTCATCGAGCGGAAACTTCTTTTGGGGGGGTGATTGGCGGAAGAGACCTTGTTAACGGATGATTTCGTTCGCCAACTCATCAACGTCGGCGAAGTCGACATTCTGGTGGGCCTACCCACCCACAATCACGCCAAAACCATTGAACCGGTCGTTCGGGCAATTCAAGCCGGGATCCTGAAGTGTTTCCCGCGCGAGCGAACGGTGATCATCAACGCTGACGGAGGATCCAATGATGGCACCCCCGAGTTGGTGACCGGGGCCTCCATCGACGATGTCTGGCGGGCGTCCAAAGTTTATGCATTACGCACGCTGCACGCGATCAGTACTCGTTACGCAACCACCCTGGACTCGGGAACAGCTCTCCGGACAATTTTGGCAGCGGCTGATCTGCTGCGAGCCAAGGTCTGTGTGCTTGTCTCGCCCGAGGCCACGACCATTGAACCAGATTGGGTGCAGAAGTTGGTCCGCCCCGTTTATTACGACAATTTCGACTTGGTTTGCCCGCTATATCGCCGTCAAAAATCCGAAGGCGCGTTGATGCGCAACCTGCTGTATCCGATGACTCGCTCCATGTACGGGTACCGAATTCATGAGCCCTACGCTTCGGAATTTGCTATCTCCGGGCGCTTTGCAACGGATCTTCTGGGTAAGGAAATCTGGACGCAGGAATGGGGCCGCATGGGAGCAGAAATCTCTGTCACGATTACTGCCATCACCGGTAGCTACCGCGTTTGCCAATCGTTTCTGGGAACCAAGGCGCAACCTGCTCGCAACTCGAGCGACCTGGTTTCCGTCATGCGCCGCACGGTGGGCGCTCTGTTCGCATCTTTGGACGGCAATTTCGAACTCTGGAGCAAACTATCCGGCTCTCAGCCTGTGCCCACCCTGGACAGCGAACCAGAGGTCATACCAGAAGGTGCGCGAATCAATCGAAAGCGCCTGCATGACATGTTTGCGACCGGCGTCACCAACCTGGAACCTGTCTTCCGCTCAATTCTTTCCGAAACGACGCTTTCCGATTTGCAGAAGATCGCGGCCCTCGGGATCGACGAATTCAACTATCCCGCCGAACTTTGGGCCAGAACCGTTCTTGAGTTCACGGCTTCTTATCACAAATCCGTAATTAATCGCGATCATATTCTCCAGGCCCTGGTTCCTCTTTACCGGGGGAGAAGTTTGACCTTCTTGCTGGACGATCAAAATGGTTCGGGCGAGAACATCGAAATCCGCGAGGAGGCTCTTTGCGGAGAGTTCGAACGATTAAAGCCGTACCTGCTTGAAATCTGGGGGGAGAGAAAGTGAGACGTCTATGCGGGACATCATTGTTACCGAACTGACTCAGGCTTTTCACCAGATGGCTAGAGACATCGCGCACTATCTTCCGCGCCTGATTGTCATGCTGGTCATCGCTTTTGTTGGATGGGTGATCGCCTATCTGTTGAAGATGCTGGTGCGCAGCATTCTACGCCTGACAAAATTCTCCAAGTTAGCCGAAAATGCCGGCGCCACCCAGTTGTTGCACCAGGCGGCCTTGCCGTCTTCCACCGAACTCGTGAGCCGCTTTGTCTTTTGGGTGGCATGGGTAGGATTCATTCTGGTGGGCGTAAGCGTTCTAGGAATCGGCGGCTTGCAGGAATATATCTCGCGTTTTTTTCTCTTTCTGCCTCGACTGGTGGCGGCGCTCGTCATCCTTTTCTTCGGCTCCCTTGCGGCGAGTTTCTTCTCGCGTGCTGCTCTGCTGGCAGCGGTGAACGCAAATCTCCGCTCCTCACGGCTCTTGAGTATCTCGATCCGAGTTCTGGTCAGTATCTTTGCTCTGTCCATGGTCTTTGAAGTCCTCGGCGTCGCTGAGCAAACTATGCTGATTGCTTTCGGAACCGCCTTCGGAGCAGTCATGTTGGGGCTGGCCATTGCCTTCGGTCTGGGAGGCCAAGACTTGGCGCGCGAATTCCTGGAAAGAAGACTAGGAGCTGGAAAGAAGGAAGAGAAGGAAGATGAGCTATCACCGCTCTGATACCAAACGGATTTAGCCTCTCGCTTGCAGGATTCGGCGGATTCGCCCAATTCGCATCCATTCGACTGCGAAACCGCGCTCGCGGAAAATTACTGCGAAGTTCATGATCGAGCCACTAATCCTGGCGTTCATCCCGGCATTTACCCACCGAGCCATTCGTAACACCACGCCTGAGCAAACTGGCCGCACATCTGCACACTGTTGAGCGCAGGTCGGCAGTTCCGATTAATTCGCTCTTATCCGATCTGAACCAGAACTGCCTGATCGCGTCCGCAGTGAGCTGTTCGATTGCCAGAAGAATGAGATCGAGGCGAAGGATCAGAGGCAATGATCAAGTTAGACCATTTTTTGGTAGCACAAGGGATCTCTCATGAATGACGAAGACATCGTGAAGGAATTCTTGGTCGAGAGTTATGAGAACTTGGACCGGCTCGATCAAGATCTCATTGCTCTCGAGAAGGATCCCACCAATCGCGACACTTTAGCCAGCATTTTCCGCACGATCCACACCATCAAAGGCACATCTGGTTTCCTCGCTTTTAACCAGTTGGAAGCCGTGACCCACGTTGGCGAAAACCTTTTGTCTGGCTTGCGCGATGGGTTGCTTCATTTGACTCCGGAAATCACAACGGGTTTGCTGGCCCTGGTCGATGCCGTCCGGCAGATGCTCAGCAATATCGAATCCAAGGGAAATGAAGGCAAGCGCGACGACCGTGAGTTAATTGCAACCTTGACGCGGCTGTTACCGTGCAACGATCCAAGCTCCGCTCCGGTCCCGGTCCCCAAAGAAGACCCCAAACCGGAACCCGCTCTCCAGCCCTCCCTCAATATGGGGGAGATCCTGATCAGCCGAGGCGCGGTCAAAGCGAGCCAGGTAGACGAGGCGGTGGAACAGCAACACGCCGGCGACCCGCGGCACATTAGAGAAATTCTGGTCGACAAGGGAGCCGTCAAACCTCAGGATGTGCTGGACGCCCTCAACACCCAGCAGCAGGCGCACGGACAGAGCGCCAGCGACAGCACGATTCGTGTCGACGTCAGCCTGCTCGATCAATTAATGAACCTGGTCGGTGAACTGGTGCTGACGCGCAACCAGATCCTGCAGGCGGCGAACACCAGCGAAGAAAGCGGGCTGCTCGCCACTAGCCAGCGGCTCAACCTCATTACGACCGAACTGCAGGAAGGCGTGATGAAGACGCGCATGCAGCCCATCGGAAATATCTGGGGAAAATTTCCGCGCACGGTGCGCGACGTGGCCCTGGGATGCGGCAAGCAAGTGCAGATAGAAATGGAGGGCAAGGAAACCGAACTCGATAAAACCATCATCGAGGCGATCAAAGATCCCCTCACCCACCTGGTGCGGAACTCCGTGGACCACGGCATTGAATCTCCCGCGGCGCGTCAAGCCGCTGGGAAGGACCCCGTAGGCCGCCTATTCCTCCGCGCCTTCCACGAGGGCGGGCAGGTGAACATCGAAGTCACCGACGACGGCGCCGGACTGGACTATGAAAAAATCCGTGCCAAGGCGGTGCAGAAGGCGCTAATTCCCTCTGAACAGGCCGCCCGCATGAGCGAGCGCGAAGTCAACAACCTTATCTTTCTGCCCGGCTTTTCCACGGCGGAAAAAGTCACCAATGTCTCAGGCCGCGGCGTGGGCATGGACGTGGTGAAGACCAACATCGAAAAAATCGGCGGTGTCGTGGACGTTCAGTCCACCAAGGGGCAGGGCACGACCGTACGCATGAAAATTCCGCTGACCCTCGCCATCATTCCCGCCTTGATCGTGACCAGTGCAGGTGATCGTTATGCCATCCCCCAGGTCAGCCTGCTGGAACTAGTCCGGCTGGAAGGCGAGCAGGCACGCAAAGGCATTGAACTCGTGCATGGCGCTCCGGTTCACCGGCTGCGCGGAAAATTGTTGCCGCTGGTGTACCTGAACCGCGAGTTGAAAGTGCAAACCGACACCCCGCAATCGGCCGAGAAGGAGTCGCCCTCGAGCGGAAAGACTCAGGTCCAGGAAATCTCTGGCGTCAACATCGTAGTGTTGCAGGCTGACGACCGGCAATTCGGCCTGGTGGTGGACGAGATCAATGACACCGAGGAAATCGTCGTCAAGCCGTTGAGCAAACAATTGAAGAGCATCAACACCTTTGCGGGAGCCACCATCATGGGCGACGGCAGGGTAGCTCTGATTCTCGATGCTCTCGGGCTA
>Ga0307474_10001127_pt1 | contig 19476 bp, 17 predicted proteins | sample atmos_gasesECM1C_2_FD_203312 | JGI IMG/M metagenome (GOLD analysis project Ga0307474, IMG submission 203312) | Hardwood forest soil microbial communities from Morgan-Monroe State Forest, Indiana, United States - atmos_gasesECM1C_05 | ecosystem: Environmental > Terrestrial > Soil > Temperate... | reverse complement strand
AGAGTTGGTCCAATTGGTCGCAGAAGGCCTGACCAACCGTGATATATCGCGCCAGCTCACTCTTAGAGAACACACAGTTCGTAATTATCTGTTCCGGATTTTCAACAAGCTGGGCACTTCGAATCGATTGGAATTGGCCCTTTACGTACTCAAACAAAGAAGTGAGGATCCAGGATTAGTTTTTGGCACGGGGCTTCTCTCGCAACCTGCGCTGACCTTGAGCAGCACAAAGGCAAACCTTAAACAGGAAATGCCCCACCGCACCACGAATGGTTAGAAGGTAAAGAACTCCCACATTGCGGGCGCATTGGAGGCAGCGCTTGGAAGCACGATTACGCCCAAGCCTTCCAGCGTGAGACGCAGCACGCTCTCGTGTTGATAGACGGTGCTCGATTGATAGCCGAGCTTGGAGAACGCGGGACTGATCATAGCGCACACCACGTGGCCTCCGCCGTTAGTGCTATCGTTGCCAGATTCGTCGAACACAACGATGAGCAAACCGTCCTTTTGGAAGACGGAGTTCTTTATGAGGGGATCTATATTGTTTTTGAGCCAGTTGTCGGCGGCGCCAAGTCCGCAATCGTGTGCGTCGTCGCAGCCGTTCGGCGTAATGAACGAGTAGTTGGGAAGGTTTCCACTGGAGAGATCCAGGGCCAAGTGCGTAAAGGGTACCAGGTTCTGCTGTTGGGCGGAGCTGTTCTGCACGTCGCTTAAATAAGCAATGGGGACATGACGAACGTAGTATTGCCCGCCGCCGCTGTTAGTGTCGCCGCCGAGGTAGCCGACCGAGGGCAAGCTTTCGGCATAGGCCTTCCAGGACTTGCCAGCAGCCACCAGTTCCCGCACCACATTGTCCGCCGAGACGGGGAAGGTGGAGGGCGTTTCGCTGTCGTCGTTGGTAAGGACTTGGCCGGTGGTGAGCATGAGGTAGTTGCCAATGGAAGGGTGGGTGTTGGCGTAATACTGTGTAGCCGAACCATACTGTGTCATAAGGCCGGACAGATACGGCATCGAGGAACTGGTGACACTGCTGTAGTTCGCGTTCTCCTCCACAACGATGGCTAGATGGCCAAACAGTCCTGTAGGCGGCGGTGTCGGTGGGACGCCTGTGCCTGTCAAGGCCACCACTTGCGGCGAAGTCGAAGCATTGTCATTGACGGTGAGTGTCCCGGTTCGCGTGCCTGTCGTCGCCGGCGTAAACTTGACGCTCATAGTGCAGTTCGCTCCCGGAGCCAGGGAACTGGAACAACTGCCCTGGCCCGTAAAGGAGAAGTCGCCAGTAATTGGTTCAGTGTCGAAGGTGAGTATGCCAGTTCCTGTGTTGGTGAAGGTCACGAATTGCGCTGAACTGGACGTGCCTACGGCTTGATTTCCGAAGGTCAGCGAAGTGGGTGAGAAACCGACGGTCGGCGCTGGAGCGTTGACCGTGAGCGTAGCGGCGTTGCTCGTCGCGGTCCCGGCAGAGTTACTCACTACCACATCGAACGTCGACCCGCCGTCCGAGGTTACAGTCGCGGCGGTACTGTAACTGGACGAAGCGGCGCCAGTGATGTTAGCTCCATTCTTCTGCCACTGGTAACTCAATGGGGCGGTGCCCGTCGCCACGACGGTAAACGTAGCCGTCTGTCCCGCCACTACAGTCTGATTCGCTGGCTGTGTAGTGATCGACGGTGCCGATACATGACCGGTTGGGCCTGTTGGTCCGGTGCAGCCCGCCAGACCTACCTCCACCAACGCGAAATACGACCCCACCACGAAAACTTGAAGGGGATTCAATCGGCCTGGACACTTCCAAATCGGGTCCCTCTTTTGAACATTCATGAATTTCAACTGTCTCTCTTAGGCCATCCGACTGAGTTTTCGGATAAGACGATTTGCTTAGCCTGCATGGGCCCTTATGCGGCCGCAAGGAGCTAAAAGTCGCTTCATTGGAGGAATTTGTACTCAGAAGCGCTGACTGACTCCTGTTAGCAAGGACTGCTCACCTCAAGCTCCGTTCGAGACCTAAGACAAATGCCTTCCGACTAAGGGACATCAGACTTCTTGTGGGCATTGGAGAGTGCCCATAGCATTCGGGAGCCAATTCAAAAAGCCCTGCTCGAGGTGGCGGGTGGACGGGCCGCAACACACCCGAAAAGCCATTCGGTTCCCCTTGGAGGCGCTGACTGTATTTTGGTGGTTGGACAGCGGGGTCGTAAAACGAAGTGAGGGCCGAACACGTGATATCAGCGAGAAAGGAGCATTTGTTCTTGCCGGCACGTGCCCCCCTCAGGGAATCCAGATTGGTTTCAAGGTCTTCCTTCCTGCGCTTTCCGGGTTTGAACGCAGGACTAGGGTGGAAGCTGATGGGCACGTGCTGCGTGTTGAACGGGCCCACGGGCACGAGGAATACGAAGGCTTTGCAATCCTCATAGAGCACATGCTAATGCGGATTAATAACGAAATTGTTGAGCGAGGAGAGAGCGTCGCTAGCGACCCTCAATTGAGTTAAACGACGCTGGCTCTACGGTTATTTGTTCCGGTCTCGATTATCAGGTTTCGACACGCCCTGTGGTGTCGATGTGCGACAGGGTGAGTCCAAGCGTAAAGAGGCATGCCTTCTGTAAGTCACAGGGCGAAGCTACGCGTATTTTGCAACTGAAGCTGAACAGAAAGCGGAAATATCAGCAATGGCTCCTAACAGTCTGGGCGGTGTTATGACAGGAGAAAGCCTTAACCACAATTGGTACGCGGTTTGTACTCGCCACCAACACGAGAAAACTGCGGCAAAAATCTTGGAGTATAAGGAATTTGAGGTCTTTCTGCCGGTTTATAAAGCGCGCCGAAGATGGCAAGATCGAGTCAAAGAAATCTCAGTTCCACTTTTCCCCGGCTACCTCTTTGTTAAGGCGGGGTGTGAGGGATGCCTTCCGATCCTCACAACACCGGGGGTGTCCAGTATCGTCAGTTGCGGGGGCCAGCCGGCCACAATTCCATTTTCAGAGATCGAAAGCATACGGCGAATTGTCCAAAGCACTCTGCGCGTTGAACCTCATCCTTTCTTACAATGTGGCGATCGCGTCCGCGTCAAGTACGGCCCCATTGCTGGGGTGGAAGGTATATTACTCCGCAAAAAGAATGTGGCTCGATTGGTTCTTTCGGTGGAAATGCTTGGGAAATCTGCAGCTGTAGAGGTTGATGCAACCCACGTCGAGCGCGTGTCCATTGGAAGGCTCAGGGTAGACTCTGACGTTCGAGTCAATCCCATTCCCTCACTGACAAACGGGCAGGCAGCAGTTTCTCCAGGTTAAGCGGACCAATGGAATCAACTTTCTTACATCCTTAGTCCTGAGATGCTGCATTCGCAATTAAAGCACAAATTATTGAGAGCTTTTCCTAATCGGCTGGCAACGGGCTTGTTGCCGCGCAGGTGAATCGACGCGCCTTCACGCATGGTTGAGCGATTTGATGACCCGGAAAGAACTGTTTCGCGAAAATAAGGAATGCGTTTACCTTCGCCGTGCGCCGGATGCGCTTTGTGGGGGCTAACCGTGCCCCTCATGTTGCGGGCTCAGCACGCCTTCCCAGCGCTGTCACGACTGCCATGAGGCCCTTTTCGCAGATCTTGTGCAACGCGGGGGCTGACCTTGTGATCAACGGCCACGCCCACAACTAGGAACGCTTCGCGCCGCAGGACTCCAACGGCAATCTGAACCTGACGAAGGGACTGCGCGAGTTCCTCGTGGCCAGGGGGCAGCGAGTCTCTCCAGACTTTCAATACGAGCGCACCCAATAGCGAAGTCCGGAATGGCAGCACCTACGGAGTTCTGAAACTAACGTTGCGCGCTACCACATACGATTGGCAGTTCGTGCAGGTCGCAGGTCAAGCTTTCACTGACTCAAGGCCCAGGTGTGTCACTGAAGGCCGTCCGCCTTAATTGGGTGCGCCATCGACAATTGCATGATGGAAATGCGAGGAGAAATATTCATGCATAACAGAACTCTATGTTGTTTCGAGACTGGAATTTTTCTTTTGACTGCTGTGTGCGCTCACGCGGCCCAGGGAACGGCTCCGATACGAGACGGCGCGACTGCAGCAGTGGGGCGAGGAACGATCACTCAGGAGCCAGCCAGCCGCCCCGAGCTGCATCGACGGAATCCCCGGTACCAGCTGTGCAAGGACGACATGCTACAGCTGAATTTCGCTTTGACGCCGGAGTTTAATCAGACAGTCACCATCCAGCCGGATGGCTTCATCACTTTGCTCGGTGTCGGAGATTTGCATGTGGAAGGGCAAACAATCCCCGACGTTATCCAGTCCATTCAGGCTGCCTACGCGAAAACATTGAACAGCCCCATACTCACCGTCCGGCTCATTGATTTCGAGAAACCGTACTTCGTCGCGGGCGGAGAGGTCGGGCACCCGGGAAAATTCGAATTGCGCGGAGACACTACCTTAATACAGGCGGTAGCCATCGCTGGCGGCTTCACAGAAACTTCGAAACACTCGCAAGTCTGGCTTTTCCGCCGCGTTTCGAATGACTGGGTGGAAACAAAGCAGTTCGATGTGAAGAAAATGCTTAAAACCGGCGATTTGGGTGAAGACGCGCATTTACGGCCTGGTGACATGTTGTTCGTTCCCAAAAACACCCTGTCAAAGGTGAAGCGCTTTATTCCCATCACCACTGTGGGAACGTATTTCAATCCAGGGCAGCTATAGTCCCAGCACTCTGATTTCGCACCGGAGGTCGATTTATGGACGAGCCAAAACCAGGCAAACACAACGGCAACGGGTTCTCCGCGCCCTCTTTCTCCTTGCGAGACTTGCTTGGCGTCGTATTTCGCCGCAGGCGGTTGATACTGCTCTGCTTCATGGGGGTCTTTGTCGGCTCCGTTCTCGCCATCGCAATCTTGCCTGCGAATTATGAAGCGCAAATGAAGATCCTGGTGGAGCACCAACGCGTCGATCCGGTTGTATCCACCCAGGGCAATGTAATCGAATCTGACCGCGGACTCACTCCCGACGAGATTTCATCGGAAGTGGAGTTGTTCCAGAGTCGCGACTCTCTGAAACAGGCTGTCCTTGATTGCGGGCTCAACGAGGTCAAGAATCCTTGGTCCCTGTCCGCAATCAAGTTGCGCGTACTGAGAGCCTTTGGACTAGAGCCTGACAAAGACAAACGGACCTTTGCGGCAGTGCTCGCGCTAGAGAAGGACCTGCACGTCATTCCCGTGAACAACTCAAATCTGCTCAAGGTGACTTATGAATCGCATTCCCCGGAAACGGCGGAGCAGGTTATTGCCGACCTGGGAAATCTATACTTGGCGAAGCACTCGGCGGTGCATCGTCCTCGGGGGACTTCCGAATTTTTCGAGCAGCAAGCGGACCAATACAAGGCCGAGCTGGCAGATGCAGAGTCCCGGCTGGTCAAAATGAATCAGGAAACAGGAATCGTTTCCGCTGACTTCGAAAAGCAAGTCGCTTTGCAAAAACTTAGCGACCTCAACACATCACTTCAGGAAACACGCGCCACTATCGCGGAAACAAGGCAACGACTCCATGCCCTGCAGGTAAAAGAGGCCTCCATCCCCTCTCGCATGACGACACAGGTCCGAACCGCGGACAATCCCCAGCTCATAGCCAATCTGAAAACGACGCTGCTGAATCTGGAAATCAAGCGCACGGAACTGCTGGAGGCATATGATCCGAGCTATCCGTTGGTTCAGGAGGTGGAAAAGCAGATTAGTCAGGCGGCTGCGGCAATCGCTAATGCTAACGCGGAGGCAGTTCGCGAAGAGACGACTGATGAGAATCCCACTCATCAGTGGGTGAGCACCGAGATGGCTAAGGCCGAAACCGACTTAGTGGGCTTGGAGGCGCGCTCATCGGTGCTTTCACGAGGCCTCAGCGCTCTTCAGGAAAAAGCCTTGAAGCTGGACAGTCAATCGGTAGTTCAGCAGAACCTGTTGCGGACGGCCAAAGCGGATGAAGAGAGTTATCTGCTCTACCAGAAAAAGCGCGAAGAAGCGCGGATCACTGACGCTCTGGACCAGAGCAAGATTGTCAATGCCACCATTGCGGAGGCCGCAGCCCTTCCTTTAGTTCCGTCAGGGATTCCGTTGCCGCTGAAGTTGCTCTTAGCGGTTGTTATAGCCGCGTTGCTAAGCCTAGGAGTAGGCTTCCTCGGCGAGCATCTCGACCCGTCGTTCCGAACAACCGACGAAGTTAAGGAGTACCTGGATATTCCGTTGGTGGTGGCCATACCAAGAAATGGCGAATAGGTAAAACCAGTGTTCCTGAATCACTTCGGTCTGCGCAAGCAACCCTTCGGGGTTACGCGCGATCCCCATTTTCTCTATTTCAGTCCCGCCCAAAAGGTCATCGACGAATCAGTCCTAAACGAAGTCGTCGAGGATCTGGAGATAAAGACGCTTCGGTCAAATTCATCAAACGAATGGCTCTGCGGTGGCGTTGAACCAGTTCAGCCCATAGCGCAAAACAGGGATCTTGCGTGTCCGAAATGGACTGGACAAGCCGCAGTTTCCAGTATTGCCGGCTCGCGCTCCAAGATCAACGCTGGATCCAATGCACAGGACGATTGCAGCGGAGAGAAACCATCTGCGGACAACTGCGCCCGTTGGTCGGCCGAGAAATGGATTGGAGGTATGACGCATGAGCAGGAATGTTGAGATACTTTTGCCGGCGAAAGAGACGGCGCAACTTTTCGGACAGAAAAGCTACGCCGAAAAGAGTTTGAAAGCTGTGCCGCCTTGCATGCGCCCCGACCCAGCCGGTGATGCAGAAGCGGCCGAATTGGTCCGGCGAGTTTTCCTGCTGCCGGTTCGTGAAGAGCCACACGTTGTGGTCTTCTGCGGAATCGGAAAAGTCGATAGAGCTGGCGATATTTGCGCCCGTGCGGGTCAAAACCTAGCCAGCCACACAGGTGCGTCGGTATGCGTGGTGGAAGGGGACTTCCGTTCCCCATCCTTGCATCAATACTTCGGTGTAGGCAACTCCCGGGGTCTTGCGGATGCTCTCCTAGAATCCGCGCCCATCCGGGACTTCCTTCATCCCCTTCCTGGGAGCAATCTTTCGGTACTGCCGGCCGGCTGTAACTCCGAAAAGATACAAGCACTATGGAAATCCGAGCGGTTGCGATGCCGTATGGAAGAACTGCGCACGGAGTTTTCCTATGTCGTGGTTTACGGCCCCCAGTTGAGTCTGCTCGTTGATGTAATGCTCCTTGGACAAATGGCTGATGGCGTTATTCTGATTCTGGAGTCTATGGTTACACGTCGCGAGACGGCTCGAAGAGCAAAAGAAAATCTAGTAGCTGCAAACGTGAAGATACTGGGTGCGGTGCTCAACAACCACACCTTTTCGATTCCCGAAACGCTCTACAAAAAAGTCTAACAACTTGTCGATGAAGATGCGTTTAGGCCCAACCCGCCAAACAAATGCGCAAGGGCGGCATGACGGAGCGGCCGGGAGCCTTGGACGCCAGCATCTGGGATCCTTGATCGATTCTCAGAATGCTCGAGGAAACTGGCACCAACCACATGAAAAGTGATTCTGCTGGACGCCGCCAAATGGTTGAACAAATTGTGGAGTTTGACATCCATGGTGTGCTGGGAATTCGGCTCCTGAATGCGTCATCCGCCGACAGGGCAGCTGTTGTCGGACAACTTGGACTTCTGCAGAAGCCATTGTTTCGCGACCCGGATATTACACTCCGCTTTGTGAGCCATCGATCCCTCCTTCGTATGCGAGATTTGGGGCGCAAGCAAAAAGGAGCCCCGGAAGAAGCATTTTTCGTTTTTGACCATCGGGCCATGGCCAGAGTTCCCTTTGACCAGGTGGGCGGCCCATGCGAAATTATTTGCGAGCGGGGCAAAGGAGCCGTGCCGCTTTTCATGCCAATCCTGAATCTCACGGCCCTGGCTAAGGGTTTCGTGGCCGTACATGCATCAGCTTTCACTTATCAAGGCACAGGCATCGTTATGGCCGGGCGGGCTGAAAGCGGAAAGACCACTTCGCTCCTCGGATTTGCTTTTGAGGGAGCAGAGTTCATCAGCGAAGAATGGGTCCTCCTCAGGCTAGACGGACAAGCCATGTATGGTCTGCCACGTGAGATTGCCCTCTCTCCTTCGCACCTTGAGACCGTTCCTGAGGTTCGTCAGGTGATCAAACGCTCGAGGCTCCTTGCGTACGAGGGTCTTCGATGCCTTTTAAGAATGCCGGGGGTCCTGGGTAACCTAGCCAGTTCGCTTCCGGCCCAGGCGTTGAAGAGAGCAATTTCTGCTGTCCAGCGGAGAATCTTGCCAAAAGTGAGGCCACGAGCGATCTTTGGAAAACGAGCCGCACAATTGATCGGAAGGCCTGAGAAAGTGTTCCTGCTCATCAGTCATGCTGATCCGCGGGTCGAAGTTAAACCCATTTCGGCCATCGAGATGGCTCACCGGATCGTTCACTTGATTCAATGCGAACAGGCCAGGTTCATGGAACACTACCTTGCGTTCAAATCCGTGTTTCCTGAAGCGAAAAACTCTTGGGTAGAAGAATCGCAAAACTACCAATATGCATTGCTCTCCTGCGCTTTGATGGCCAAGGAAACCTATGCGGTTCGGCATCCCCAACCGATAAAATTTTCTGCCCTGTACGCATCTTTGAAGCCATTTTGCGAAAACCCCAGAAATGTACAGATCGAGGCAGCATGCTCGGCTTCGTGAATCTCCGCTAGGAGATTCGGCAAGATGCCAACAATTTGTATCTTTAGCACCTTTTTGGTTGCATCGCGAGTCCCTACCGAAAGCAGCAACGGCGAAAGGAACCAAACACAGTGGATTGTCAAGATGAAGTCAGCTCGCCGCAATCCCCGCGAGCAGAAGATTTGACCCAAACACAGATCCGGGGATCCAGTCTGCTTCTGGGCGGTAGACTGCTATCTCTGGGCATCAATTTCTGCGGGCAGGTCTTGATGGTGCGATATCTCTCCGTTGCTCATTATGGCGCCCTTGCCTATGGGTTGTCGGTCGTTGCTTTCCTTCAGCTATTCGCAACACTTGGTCTGCAAGAGGCCATCTCGCGGTACGTGCCTGTCTATTATGAAAAAGGAGAATACGATAAGCTCTTCGGAACGATCCTCTTTGCGGCCGGAGTGATCTTCGGAACTGGGATTCTTGTCGTCGCGACTGTCGTTGGGGCGCCCGGATTCCTGGCTCACCTAATGACTCATGAGCGCCTTGCTCTGCGGCTCCTGTCCATTTTGATCTTTCTAGTACCGGTCGAGGCGGCAGACGCGATGTTGGACGGGCTCTTCGCAAGTTTCGCCAGCACACGCTCAATCTTTTTTCGCAAATACCTACTTGGACCCGGGCTCAAACTTGGCGTCGTAGTTCTCCTTATATGGCGGAATGCGACGGTGGTCTTCCTTGCGTATGGATATGTGGCTGCCAGCATTTCAGGCGTTTTGATGTACAGCTGGATGTATTTGCTCCTTTTGAAGGACCAGCAACTCCTTGGGCACATAAAGCCGAGGTCAATTAAAATTCCAACACGAGAGATCCTGTCTTTCATTGTCCCAGGGCTCAGTTCAATTCTTGCCACAGTGGCAATCTCCACGATCAGTATCTTTCTCTTGGGTTCCCTTCGAACTATGTCAGACGTCGCTTACTTCCGGGCTGTCCTCCCCCTTGCTCAGCTGAACAGCGTTGTCATGGCGAGCTTTACTCTCCTCTACACACCTTCCGCCGCTCGACTGCTTGCTAGCGCCAACCACAGCGCCGTCAGTCAGCTCTACTGGCGAACCGCTGCGTGGATGTCTGTGCTGTCTTTTCCCATCTTTGCCATGACTTTTTCGCTTGCGCAGCCATTGACAGTGTTTCTTTATGGGGCTCGCTACGAACATGCTGCCCCTATCCTGGCGGTGCTCTCGTTTGGCAGTTACTTCAATGTGGCCCTGGGGTTTAACGTGCAAACTCTCAAGGTAATCGACAGTCTGCACTATGTCACCGCGATGAGCGTAGTGTGCGTCCTGCTCAATGTCGTCTTAAATCTTGCCCTGATCCCCCGATTTGGGGCGGTGGGTGCTGCCATTGGCACTGCGGGCTCATTGATCATTTACAACCTGCTGATGCAAATGGGGTTGCTTAGTGCGTCGAATTTGAAGGGTTTTGAGCGGAATTACCTGTCTATTTATGTGACCATCGCTCTAAGCGCGGCAGGGCTTTTTTCCCTTCAATTCTTCCGTTTTGTGAGTATTTACGTGGCGTTGCCTACAGCAGGATGCGTTTCTCTGTTCGTCTTTGCCAGTGCTAAGAAAAAGCTTAAACCTACGGAAGTTTTTCCGGAGTTGCTCAGCCTTCCCTTTGCTCGGCTTCTCACCTAGGAACGCATACGACCTGTATTCGAGAAGGTTGAACTCAGAGGTGTTTCCCGGAACATGAGCAAACCTTCCAGCCGCACTTGTCGAGGAGATTATCCACGAATACTTTATCGACAATGAGAATCGCATTTAGCGACGCCGTCGCTGGCAGGGATGCGAGGGTTCTACTGCCGTGTGTCGCAGCAGGTTTCGCAATCTTCCTCCTACTACAAGAGAGCGCCTTACTGGCTGCGGCTGCGCTTGTCATCGCAGGCGTTGTGGTTTTGATGCTCCGCTGGCCGGAAACGGGAACGTTGGTGGTTCTTTTCTCCATCTATTCCAATATCGCTGTTCTCGCCATGAGACCCCAAACGGCAATTCGGGCCACGGCAGGCTCTGCGGGCCAAAACCCACGGATTGCCATCGTGTTGGCGGCAATGTCCCTGCTTTTGGCGGTGCCCCTGCTTCACCAACTTTTGATACGCAAAGGGAGATTGATATTCGATCGCGGATTTGTTCTCATGCTGGCCTTTCTTGCAGCCTTGCTTATGTCGTCATTGTTTGCCCGAGACGAGCAGATCGCAGCGTCACGAGTTGCCGATTACTTGGCGGAAGGTTTGGCCCTGTATTTTCTTCTTACGAATGTCATTCGGGACTTCTCGGCGCTGCGGCGGGCAACCTGGAGTCTGATTCTCGCCGCGAGTTTGATGGGAGGCCTTACGGTTTATCAAAGGGCGACTCATACCGAGGATAAAATATACGGGGGCCTGGCGCAAATGGGGGCGGATGTTAGCTTGAGTCCGGACGCCCAAGAACATTCGCTTCGACCGGAAAGTGCTCTCGCACGGAGTGGCCAAGTCGAAGGCCAACTGCGGGCGGCGGGTCCGATCGGAGAACCCAATCGATATGCTCAGATACTGCTTGTTGTTCTTCCACTGGGAGTCCTCGTGTTTCGGACAGAACGCTCGCCCATTCTTCGGACACTCGGCCTCCTGGCCACAGGTCTCATCATCAGTGGTCTATTGCTGACATTCTCGCGGGGAACTTTGCTTGCGGGTGTCGCCTTGTTTGCCATGATGGCATACCTTCGATTTCTAAGGCCCCGCCAGGTCCTGCTCTCCGTGCTTGGCACGAGCGTGCTCGTCGCGACCTTCGCACCCGGAGTGATCGTTCGGATGGCAAGCCTGAAGGATTTGAAAAGCCTAGTGTTCCAAACCGAGTACACCCAACGGGCCCCTGACAGTTCGGCGCTCCACCGCTACACTTTGGATGTCGCGACATGGCATGTATTCCTGGACCACCCTGTTTTTGGGGTTGGTCCGGGGCATTTTTCAGAATACTACGCGATACCTTATGCCAATCGCGTTGGCCTGATTGAAACCACCAAGAAATACCTGGGTCATAATCTTTATTTGGAAACACTGGCGGAAACGGGCTTGAGTGGTCTTGTCTGCCTACTTGCCATCCTGTTCGTTATCATGCGTGGGCTGTGGAGTGGGCGCCGCCGTTGGTTGCAAAGCCACCCGGAAAACGTCTACTGGACAACGGCTTTTTTTCTTTGCCTTTGTGCTTATGCGATATCGGCAGTCTTCAACCACTTGTCCTATCAAAGATATTTCTGGCTATTGGTTGCATTGTCGAGTGCGACGGCCCGGATCGTTCATTCCATGAGTGAAGATGGCATCAGTGAGTCACTTTCAGCCTCAAAGTGAGAGTCGTAGAAAGCAGGCCCAGTGCTTCGCATACTCGCATACCATCGGGTAGCTGAATTGAGGGACACGCCAACGGTTGACGCCCGCAGCGTGAGTGCGACACCCGCGGGTTTCCTTCGGCAGATGGAACATCTGGCGCGGAATTACCACGTCATTAGCATGCTTCAACTCTTGAATCGGGTTGAGAACGGAATTCCCCTCCCGAAGCGCGCCGTGCTGATTACATTTGATGACGCCTATTCCGACTTCGCATACGCTGCCTGGCCAACCCTCAAGCGCTTTGGACTGCCAGCGACACTATTTGTCCCCACGGCCTATCCTGGTCGTAACGAACTGGTCTTCAGTTGGGATAGGCTCTATCAGGCATTTAGTGGTACCGCTAGAACAGAATTGTGGGTGGAACCGCTGGGCCGTTTGCCGCTCTCGAACGCAGAGGAAAAGCGGCGCGCACTGCGTAAGGTGCAAGACCACCTCCCGACCGTCTCCGATGATGAAGCGATGATACTGGTTGAGTTCGTGTGCGCCCAATTAGCAAAAAGACGAGTGTACTCCGGTAGCGTCTTAACCTGGGATCAACTGCGCCAGTTGGCAAAAGAAGGCCTAACGCTTGGATCACACACGCGAACACACCCCGTAATGATTCGGGTGACGCCGGACCGAATGCGTGAAGAGATTCGAGCTTCCCAGGCGGATCTCAAGCGAGAAATCGGGACAGCCCTGCCGATCTTTTGTTATCCCAACGGTAATCATAATGATGCCGTCGTCTCGATTCTGAAAGAGGAAGGCATTCGGCTAGCTTTTACAACGCTCAGCGGGCCGAACAACTCACAATCTCTGGACCTTTTGCGATTGCGGCGTATCGTTATCACCCCGCGAACGTCAAGTGCTGTTTTCTGTATTCGCCTCCTTCCCCCGGGCGCCTACTTCGATGCATGGCGCCATGGAACCTTGAAGAGGGCTGCGATTCATGTGCGATCTCAGCATCAGGCGAGTATCGTCTAAACAGAACGCTCGGTTTGTTTCAGGCAATATCAACTTCAGGATTTTACCTACGCCAGACGATTATCGTGTTTCGCGCTCTTCGAGCTTCGTCGGAAGCTGCAAATAGACCGTCACCGCTCGGACCGACTCAATGAATGGCCAATCCCAGGTCTCTGAGAAGATCAATGCAGATGGTGGAATTGTCAGGGCTATTGCCACGTCAGAAGTTCCGTGGAAGCGGCCGCATTCGCAAGCAGGATTAGGTCGAGTCTTGATATTGGATGGAAACACCAGAAGCGCACTTGCAGCAACGCGCTCTCTGGGAAGGAAAGGGGTACATGTCATAGTTGCGGATGTAGCCAAGAGAACTTTGTCCAGCGCATCGCGATACTGCGTGGAGAGTTTTACATATCCGCCTCCAGCCGGCAACGTGGAGGGCTTCCTGGCGATCGTCAGGAAAGAATGCTCGCTAAGGCGGGTGGGTGTGATCTTGCCGATGACTGAATTAAGCACCGCGATAGTGTTGAGACATCGCGAAGACTTTAGATCTTCAAAAGTGCCCTTTGTGGGTCTCGAAGCCTTTAATGCTTTGACCGACAAATGGAACCTCCTGAAACTTGCCCAAGAACTTCATTTGTCCATACCAAAGACGCATTTTATGAGTGGGATCCATGCAATTGACGCTATCTGTCAAGTGTTGACATTTCCCGTAGTCCTGAAGCCGCATTGCTCCACAATCTGGTCGCACGGGCTCTGGATGTCTACTTCCGTGCACTATGCTCGTTCGGCAGAAGAGTTGAAAAAGATTGCTGCAGGGTACGAGTACTTTAACGAGCACCCTTTTTTGATCCAGGAATATATCTCTGGTCGAGGTGAAGGGGTTTTTGCTCTCTATGATCACGGCAAATCGATTGCTTTCTTCGCGCACCGGCGGTTGCGAGAGAGGCCACCTACAGGAGGTGTCAGCGTCGTAAGCGAAAGCATCGAGCCGAACCCGGAAGCGCAGAGAATGGCGCGCACATTGCTCGATCACGTTGGATGGCACGGTGTCGCCATGGTTGAGTTTAAGGTTTCTGCGGATGGAACTCCGTACCTCATGGAGGTGAATGGTCGTTTCTGGGGTTCCCTGCAGCTGGCCATTGATGCCGGCATGGACTTTCCCTGGCTGCTCTACCAGATGGCCATTGGGAAGGAAATAGGCCAGGTAGAGCCCTATGTTACTGGAATCAAATGCCGGTGGCTGCTGGGTGATTTTGTCAGGCTATGGAAGGTGTTGATCAACAGCGAATCTTGTCCCCAAGCAGTGCCTTTCGGGAAGGTCCAATCAGTTCTACAATTTTTGAATTTTTACGAGAAGGCTTCTGCGTATGAGATAAACCGTTGGGATGACTTAAAACCCTTCTGGGTGGAAATGACTCAGTACATTAAGGCTGCGGTTTCCAACTCAATACGCCGAAGACTTTGACCGCAGTTAACGACTAGGTTGATCTATTTGGTTATTCCAACGCCTTATTCAGTTCTCGTATGGCAGCAGGGTCCCCATTTCAAAAACCTCTGAATCAAAGATCGCCGCGCACTGGGAGAAGCTGAATCCATGTCCACCAAGATAGCCACACAATCGGTGCCTTTTCACGTTCCGTTTCTGGGAAAAGAGGAGATTCGCGCTGTCACAGAAACATTGGAAAGTGGCTGGATCACCACAGGGCCAAAGACGCATTGCTTCGAAGAGGCGTTTGCGCGCTTTATTGGCGTTCGCCATGCACTTGCCGTGAGCTCCTGCACCGCGGCGTTACATCTTTCCCTCGAAGCGAGCTGCCTTACAGAAGGTGATGAGGTATTGCTTCCCACGCTGACGTTTGCCGCGACCGGAGAAGTGGTGGCCTACTTCAAGGCGCGGCCTGTGCTGGTGGATGTTGACCCGGTCCATTTCAATTTGAGCCTAGAAGATGTCGGACGCAAAATTACGCGAAAAACGAGGGCTGTCATCCCGGTTCACTTTGGCGGTCATCCATGTTGCATGGATTCCATACTCGATCTTGCGGCGGCGAATGGTTTGGCGGTCATTGAAGATGCCGCGCATGCGCTTCCCGCAAAGTACAGAGGAAAGAGCATTGGAACCTTGAGCCCGCTCACGGCATTCAGTTTTTATGCCACCAAGACCATCACGACAGGTGAGGGCGGAATGGTAACGACAAACGATGACTTGCTGGCAGAACGCATTGCTCTTATGCGGTTGCACGGAATTAGCCGCGACGCCTGGAAGCGATACACAGCGGAGGGGACTTGGCGCTACGAAATTACAGAAGCTGGATACAAATACAATCTTACCGATCCCCAAGCCGCTTTGGGGCTGGTTCAACTTTCCAAGTGTGAGCAAATGTGGCGGCGCCGGGTTGAAATTGCAAAAACATATGATAAAGCTCTGAGTTCACTCGATGCATACCTTACGCCAATAGTGGCCGAGGACGCCCAAAACGCCTGGCACCTCTACGTAATCCGTGTGCAATCTTCCGCACTTCGCATTCACCGAGACCGCGTAATTGAAGAGCTCCGCCAACGTGGAATTGGAACCTCTGTTCATTTCATCCCTCTGCATCTTCACCCTTATTACCAGAAAATGTGGGGTTATCGCCCTGGTGAGTTTCCAGTCGCCGAGGATTATTTTGATCGCTGCATTTCCCTGCCAATTTACCCCTCACTGACGGACGAAGATCTCCATCGCGTGATCGAAGCCTTGCACGATATAGCTGACGGATTTCGCAGATAGCCTGCACAACGTGTCGGGACTGGCACCTGCGATGCACGGGAGACTACGGAGGTGGCTACGATGAGCAGTCTTTCACAACTTCATGGGTCCACGGAACATGGCATCGAGACTGGCTCCCATGGCGTATCCTTGGCAGAAACGAAAAGCCAGGTGGGCAAGCCAAGCAGTCCCATCCGAAGCGGGTTCTATACTCGCTTTGGTAAGCCAATATTTGACACTATCGGGGCCTCGATGGCCTTGGTGATAGCGGGCCCAATTCTTTTCCTCAGTGCGGTCGCAGTGCGGTTGGAGTCCCGAGGGTCGGTATTCTTCCGCCAATGGCGAGTCGGCCAGAACGGCAAGCCGTTCCAAGTTATCAAACTCCGAACCATGATCCATGGGGCTGACAAGCAAGGACCCAAAATCACGGCATCGGGTGACCCCCGCGTCACAAGGGTGGGCAGGTTCCTCCGACGAACAAAATTGGACGAACTCCCCCAATTGTTCAACGTACTTCGCTATGAGATGAGCCTTGTGGGGCCGCGGCCGGAAGTGCCTGAGTACACGCTGAAATATAGTCTCGCTGAAAGGAAAGTCCTGGATGTCAAACCCGGAATTACAGGGCCTGCCTCATTGGCTCATATAAACGAAGAGCAACTCTTGGCCAGCCGCCCAGACAAAGAGCATTTCTACATCACGACGATCATGAGGCGCAAACTCCAAATCGACCTAGCCTACTGCGGCAAAATCACCTTTTTCGAAGATCTTAAGAGCATTCTGCAGACTGCGGGAGCCCTTTTTGTCCCTTCAGATTTTCGCTCGAAGAGCATAAAAACCGGGTTTCATGTAGTCAGATAGACACGGCTCAGAGGCGTGGGCCGCGCAGGACCCTCGTGGACAGATTCCAGTCGCAATGAGAGAAATCAAATGCATATAGCACTACGGGCGATTAAGTGGTGGGAGGTTGTTCCTCGAATGATTGCGGATTTTGCAATCATCCATTGCGCGATGTTGATTGCTTTTGCCGTCTCAATGGCTTATCCGACCCATGGCGACGAATGGTGGAACGCATCGAACTTGGCAAGTGCCTCTCGACACTATTACTTCTCCAGGTTTCTATTTTTGTCGCTACTGTTCCCGATAGTTTTCTTTTTAAGCGGGCTTTACACCCACGTGCGCTCTTATCCGACAACCACAAAGCTGGAACGCTTTAGCGCGGTGGTTTTGCTGTCTCTAACGGTCTTCATCGCCGTGAACTATCTCTTGATTCAACACGCGAACCCGATCGGCCGGAGCGTCTCCCTAACGTTTGGAGGAGTAGCGTTGGCAGGACTGGTTGGAATTCGCATTGGTAAAGAATGGCTCATTGGCCGCGAGGGTACCGGGGCAAAGGGCAAGTCAAAAACTCCTGAACAAGGTACAGTCCTCGTCATTGGAGGAGCCGGTTACATTGGTTGCTGTCTAGTAGAGCGCTTGATTCGAGAGGGCAAGCGCGTCCGAGTATTGGACAATGCCGTGTACGGATTAGAGCCTATTCAAAACCTTTTGAATCACCCCAACCTGGAATATGTGTACGGTGACTGTCGGAATATCCAGGATGTTGTGAAAGCATTGCACCAAGTGTCGAGCATCGTTCATTTGGCGGCAATCGTCGGGGATCCGGCGTGCGAACTGGATCATAGGACGACGATTGAGATCAACTACGCCGCGACTCGGATGCTCATCGAGGTTGCCAAAGGTTGTGGTGTTGAGCGCCTCTTATTCGCTTCGAGTTGCAGCGTATATGGGGCAACGGATGAACTCATGGACGAAAACTCGGCAGTGCAGCCGGTTTCCCTGTATGGAGACACAAAGGTGTCTTCCGAACGGGCCCTGCTTGAAAGCGCCACTGCGAACTTCCATCCGGTCATTATGCGGTTTGCTACCGTGTTTGGACTCTCGAATCGCCCGCGCTTCGACTTGGTTGTGAACCTTCTCTCCGCGAAAGCGAAGCAAGAGGGGCGAATCACGATCTTTAATGGACAACAGTGGAGGCCCTTCATTCACGTCAGGGACCTTGCCGATGCCATCGCTCTCCTCTTGAGCGCACCCCTAAGCGCCGTGAGCCGGGAGATCTTCAACGTGGGTGACAACCATTTGAACTGTACGCTTGCTGATGTCGCTGAGGTCATACGGCGTGTGTTGCCTCAGGCGCGGATTGAACATCGCGAGAATGCAGACCGCCGCAACTACCGTGTGGACTTTACCAAGATTAAGAACCGGGTTGGATTCCGCTGCCAATATGCGCTGGAGGATGGTGTCCGAGAGATCCAAGCTGCGCTCGATTCAAACGAGATCGGTGATTATCGGGACATTCGCTTCAGCAACCTTGGCTTTCTCCGCGAAACGGGAACACCCGAAAACAAGAGTGAATTCGATGCTGCTGTAATGGCAGCCTTTGGCGGAGAACGATGGGCAAGCCATATTTCAGCGTAAGGGGGCCACAGCCCTCCAAGGGCAAATTTCAATATGGGGGTTCGGATGTTTTCTGTAGCACTCATTGGCCCTGACGGAGCCGGCAAGTCGACGGCCAGTCGCGCACTTGTAGAGTCCTCACTCTTTTCATTCAAGCTTATCTACATGGGGGACAACGTCGAAGCTTGTAACTTTGCTCTCCCCACGACCCGCCTGCTCGGATATTTTCGAAAGCGCTGGCACGATAAGAATGGTAAAGGGGGACAAGCGATGGGCCAATCATCCGCGACGGGCGGCAACCGGACAGCGTCGCTGGGGCAGATCATCTGGGCGGTGGCCCGACTTGTCAATTTCGTAGCCGAGGAATGGTATCGACAACTTCTGTCTTGGAGCTATCAGGCGCGGGGTTACATCGTTTTGTACGATAGGCACTTTCTGTTCGACTTCTCGCTCGACGGCGTGGACAGCGATGTCTTGGCTTTCGAGAGGCGCCTTCACCGCTGGATCCTGACACGGCTCTACCCCAGGCCCAGCTTAATCGTCTATCTTGACTCGCCTGCGGAAGTCCTCTTTGCCCGCAAGGGGGAAAAGACCTTGAGGGACCTTGAGAATCGGCGGCAAGCGTTCCTTCGTCAAGGAGCGCAATTCCGCAACTTTGTGCAAGTAGACGGCACCCAACCGCCTGACAGGGTTTGTGCGGAGGTTTGCAGACTCATTGCGGAATACTCCGGACGCGGTGATACATCGAACGCCTTTGCCAACACATAACCCACTTTGCTTCGAAGCAGATGAAAGCCGGTTTCCCTTGATTGTGTAGGGCACTCCCCCGGGTCTTCACTAATGTGCGGAATTTGCGGCTTCTTTAATATCAGCAATCGAAACGATGCGTCGGCCGTGCTGTCAGCGATGACCGCTCGTCTGGCTCACCGAGGTCCAGACGGAATGGGTACTTGGCTCTCGCCGGAGATGAACGTCGGATTGGGCCACACCAGATTGGCCATTATTGACATCGCGGGAGGCCGCCAGCCCATTCATTCGGCCGATGGACGATTTGTGATTGTCTTCAACGGCGAACTCTACAATTTTCGATCGTTGCGTAAAGAACTCGAGCGTATGGGTCACCACTTTCGCACTTCCTCCGACACGGAAGTCTTGGTCGAAGCCTACGCCAGTTGGGGGCCGGCATGCCTCCAGCGCTTTCATGGAATGTTCGCTTTGGCAATCTACGACACGCAAGCAC
>Ga0307474_10001126_pt1 | contig 19479 bp, 13 predicted proteins | sample atmos_gasesECM1C_2_FD_203312 | JGI IMG/M metagenome (GOLD analysis project Ga0307474, IMG submission 203312) | Hardwood forest soil microbial communities from Morgan-Monroe State Forest, Indiana, United States - atmos_gasesECM1C_05 | ecosystem: Environmental > Terrestrial > Soil > Temperate... | reverse complement strand
ATGCCAACCAGAGTATCGGCGGTGGCTCCATTCACGCCGTTAACGCTTCCCAGGATCAGAGAATTGCTGGCCGTCACTTGAGCGTTGGCTCCGATGGCGGTGGCGTTCGTTAGATTTGGGTGTCCGGAGTCCGGTCCGGCATGCGCGCCGACCGCGGTGTTATTGGAGCCGGTGGTGTTCGCAACCAACGCGTTGCTTCCGATCGCGGTATTGAAACCTCCGGATGTATTTGCCGAGAGTGCAAATAAACCGACTGCGCTATTGTTGGACCCGGATGTATTCAGTTTAAGAGCTGCTACCCCGCCGGCGGTGTTGTCGATCCCCGTGGTGTTATTGAGTAGCGCGATCTGCCCGACGCCGACATTGTCCCCGCCCGTGCCGGTCTGGTTTCCAGCGAACCCGAGATATGAATTGGCCGTGTTCATCGAACCAAACGCGAACGGATTCCCGCTGATGTTGAAACTGTTCAAGGCATTTACCACCGAACCGCTGACCAATCCGTTCGAAGTCACATCGCCTAGCACCCTCTGACTGGCGGTGAAGGTATTAGCCGCGTTCAGTTGCGGAATCTTGGTCGTATCCAGGCTTACCGTCACGGCGCCGCTGGTGCCGCCACCGGTGAGATCTGACCCTGCTGTCACTGCAGTAATCGTTCCCTTGCCCGTGCCTGGAAACGTCTGCCCCGCGGCAAATGTAATCTGGCCGTTGGTGGCAAACTTTAGCCCAGTCTCTGTTGGCGCGGCGGTGCCCGCGCCGAACAGCAAGTTCAGTGTCCCACCCGGAGTGGCCGTGTTATTGCCTGCGGGTTCAGCTTTGAACTGGAAGGTTTGAGTGACTGCGGTGCTGTTGCTACTGTTGAATGACGATGCCGCCAAGTTGGCGGGCTGGGAACTCTTACCCGCAGCTGCGCTGGCCACGCCAGTTGCGGGAAGGCTCAACGTGCCCATCACCGACTCTGTACCTCGGATTGTGGCGCCCCCTTTGACGTCAAGCGTCGTCGCCGGCGAGCTCGTCCCGATGCCGATCTTGACGGTGGCACCGCTTCCGCTCTGGCTGATGCCCGAGTTTTCAATGTCCGTTGCCGTGCTCCATAGCGGGATGGAATTCACGGTGCCCCCTGAGGTAGTCACGCCGGAAGTTGTCAGAGGAGTAGCCGGGTTAGAAGCTGCATTGGAAGACGAGGCGACACTGGTTCGTGTCGCTAAAACGAAAGCCGACGGCGGTAACCCGCCGATCGTTTCTGCGTCGGCCGCCTTTAACGCGTAGGGAACGCTCATTAATAAGACTCGGGCGGGCGTGGGCAGCCCCTGCGGCTCTATGCCCAACCACCGTGCCTCTTTCGATATGAAGAGTTCCGCGGGCAATCCATCGCTCTTCGTCGTTCCCAGCATTACGGAGTAATGGCCAGAAGCGTCGGGTGTGACGTTCTGAGTTTCCGTCCATAGAGCGACCCCGCTGTACTCGTCCTTGTAGAAGGCAAAAGTGACCCCAACGATCCCTTGCGCGGGCGTCCCGCTGGCGTCTTTCAGGACCCCAGTAAACCGGATCAAGTGCGGGATGGATGCGTTGCCGTCGGTATTGGACTGCTGGGCGGCGAGGGAGGCAACGGTCACGATGCCGAGGCACAACAAGGCAAACAGCATGTGGGCGCTTCGGATCATGCGGATATCTCCAGTGGCGGGCCCCGATCTGCGATCTCGGATGAAATTCCCGCTACTTCTAACAACGGCAAAACTATGGCAAGCAGCTCACTGGTTCGTAGAAATGCCTGTGCACGCAGCTAGGCCAATCCGCCAACGGCGACCGACCTCTGACAGTCCTCGCACAATGTTTGACTTCAGTGCAGTTCGGGGCTACGCTCTCTAGCCAAAAGGCGCGCTTGGGGGATCTTGGTGGAAACGAATTCTAACAGCGGGGTCACGGAATTACTTGTCCGCTGGAATGAAGGGGATCTAACAGCCCGAGACTCACTCATTCCTCTTGTCTATGACGAACTTCGGCGAGTTGCGCAGAAGAATCTTTCCGGACAGCGCGGTGATCATACCTTGCAGGCAACCGCTCTGGTTCATGAAGCTTATCTTCGTTTGGTGAACCGCAAGACGGCCAACTGGCAAGGCCGAGTTCATTTCTTTGCTTTGGCGGCGCAGATGATGCGGCAAATCCTCGTGGATCATGCGCGCATGCGCAATGCAGCGAAACGGGGAGGCGGAACATTCACCATGCTGCTCGAGGACGACCTGGTGGGAACGGCGGGAATCAACCTGGACCTGATCAGTCTCGACAAAGCCATGAAATGCCTGGCCTCCTTAGACGCACGTCAATCGCAAATCGTCGAACTCCGTTTCTTCGGTGGACTATCGATTGAAGAAGCCGCTCGCGTTGTCGACGTCTCTGCCGCAACCGCAAAACGGGACTGGGCTACAGCGCGGATTTGGCTCCATCACGCGATGGAAAAGGACGCCGGAGCATGACCCCATCGCGACTCTCGATCTGCTCGTCCTTGGATGACGCACGCCAATGCGAGATCGTGGAGTTACGATTTGATGGCGGGCTATCCATCGAGGAAACTGCGATGGCCGTGGAAGTTTCCAGCGGCACTGTCAAACGCGATTGGTCCACTGCGCCTGTGTGGTTGCACCGTACCATCACTAAGGGCGCCATCCTCTCATGACTCCCGAACGCTGGCAGCAGATCAAGAGCGTGCTGGCGGAGGCTTTGGAAGAACTGCCAGCCAATCGCTCCGTCTATTTAGAACGGTCCTGTGCGGGCGATGAAGATCTCCGTCGCGAAGTAGAACTCTGGCTCGAACATGAGCGGGAACTCAGTCCGCGATTCTTAAACGAAACCGCTCTTCCCAGAGCAGCGGCCAGCGCCCTGACAGCTGGAAGTATCGCTTGGGTCGGACGCCGAATTGGCGCTTACAAGACAATCGAGTTAGTCGGCGTCGGGGGAATGGGCGAAGTGTATCGCGCCCTTCGTGCTGACGATCAGTACCGCAAGGAAGTGGCTCTCAAAGTTGTGCGCGCCGGACACGATTCCGGCGTTATTCTGGCCCGCTTCCGCCATGAGCGGCAAATTCTGGCCACCCTCGAGCATGCGAACATCGCTCGCCTGCTCGATGGCGGCACCACCGAAGAAGGCACTCCATACCTGGTCATGGAGCTGATTGAAGGCCAGCCCATTGGACAATACTGCGATTCCCGCAAGCTGTCGGTCTCTGAAAGGCTGGCGCTGTTCACGCAGGTATGCGCGGCCGTTCAGTATGCTCATCAGCGGCTGATCATTCACCGCGATATCAAACCGAGCAACATATTAGTCACTCCGGAAGGCGTACCGAAGCTCCTCGACTTCGGCATCGCCAAGGTGCTCGGCACCGATCTACAGTCGCAATCGGCCGAAACTCTTACAGTATTTCGGGCTCTTACTCCCGGCTATGCCAGTCCTGAGCAGATCAAAGGTGAGCCCGTAACGACAGCGAGCGATGTGTACTCGCTGGGCGTTGTGCTCTACGAGTTGCTTACAGCGCGAAGTCCCTACGCAGCCGCCACCGGAGCGCCACAAGATTTCCTGCGGCAGATATGCGAGCTTGAGCCCGAAAAGCCCAGCGCGGCGGTGACGGACGGGCGATCGCGAGACGCAAATGCCGCCCAACCCACGGTCGAGGACGTGAGTGCAGCGCGCGACACTTCGCCTCTCAAGCTGCGTAAACAGCTCAAGGGGGATCTCGACAACATCGTTCTTATGGCGCTGCGCAAGGAACCGTTGCGCCGTTATGCCTCGGTGGAGCAGTTTGCCGCAGACATTCGACGTAATCTTGCCACGCTCCCGGTGGTTGCGCAGAGAAACACAGCTCGTTACCGTGTATCCAAGTTCGTTGCGCGGCACCGAGCGGGCGTGCTGGCGGCGATGACACTTGCCGTGGCTCTGGTTGCGGGACTCATGATCACGATGCGAGAGGCCCAACTCGCAAACCGGCGCTTCAACGATGTTCACGGTCTGACTACTTCCCTTATCTTTGATGTTCACGACTCCATCAAAGACCTGCCGGGGTCAACGCCTGCCAGAAAAATAATCGTCGACCGCGCGCTTCAATATCTGAATGTACTGGCCCAGGAATCGAATGGTGACATGGGACTACAGCGGGAACTGGCAGCGGCTTACGAGAGAGTGGGAGCCGTGCAGGGAGATTATACTGAGAACAATTTAGGCGATTCGCAGGGCTCGCTCGCCAGTTACCAGAAGGCGCTTGAAATCCGGAAACAGATCGACGCCGGCTCCAGAGATTGGAACGACCACCTGGCGCTAGCGCAGAATTATCGTCTGGTAGGCCATCAGCAATGGGCCAACGGCGATCTGCATGGGGCGCGCGAAAACATAGATCGCGCGATTGCAATCAGCGAGAATCTCAACCATGCGCAGCCCGAGAACTCGAAAATTCTCTCCGAGCTGGGTTTTGACGACGGGGCATCGGCGAGGCTGGGCTATCCCGAGGATCACTCGGCACGCCAGAAGATCATCGATGATTATCACCGGGCTTTAGCAGCAGATGAAATCCTACTTAAGCTCAAGCCAGACGACGTTACCGCGCTGCGCGCCTATGCTTTAGACTTGGGTGGCGTTGGCTTTTTTCTGGAAGGATCAGATCCACTAGCGGGTCTCGCCAACTTCGAAAAAGCGCTCGACATCGATCGCAAGGTGTCCCAGATTTCCCCGGAACCCCGCTATCAGCGTGGCGTGGCAATTGACTACGGTTCGATCGCCAGCGTCTATGACAACGTCGGTGACTATACACGTGCCGCCGAATACGACATGAAGGACCTGGCAATTTTCCAGGACCTGATACGAGCGGATCCCAAAAACGCCTTGCTGCGGCGCGGACTCGCGATTGCATACAACAACACCGCCGCCGCGACTGTGAGAGCGGGCAAGATTGAGTTAGCTCTCGAGTATTCGAACAAGAGTGTGGACATTATGCGGATGCTCGTGGCATCCGAATCGCAGAAGGCCTACCAGCAGGGTAAATTTGCGGGCACGCTGGTCACGCACGGCACGATCCTGATCTCTGCCAACCGGCCCGAAGCTGCCATCGCCGACTTTGAGAGCGCAAGGTCCCTCTATGAGTCTCGCAATATGGAGGGCACGACATATAAACGTACCAATGTGGCAGCCTGCGACGTCAAGATAGGCGAGGCGATTGCTCGGACGCAGAATGAGCAGGCGGCGGCTGACTCTTATCATCAGGCTCTCATGATCGTTGAGCCTTTGATCTCGGCGGAGAACTCTGACCTTGACGCACTTTATGTGGCTGCCGATGCCTATTCGGGGCTCGGCGACATCAGCATGAGGAAAGCTCAGCGAAAGGGGCAAACGACTGACCGACAGAAGTCAAACTGGGCCGAGGCCCGATCCTGGTACCAACTAAGTTTGAACACCTGGCACCGTTTCGAACATCCCAATCACACTGCTCCCAATAGCTTCCAAGTGGGTGATCCCGCGACCGCCAAGAAAAAATTGGAAGTGGTCGAAAACGCGCTGGCGTCCTTGCATTAGGCAAGGTTCTGCCGGGGTGTGTCAGGAGTGCTTGCGTCGCAGACAAATCAGGCTGTGGCGGGCAGGTAAGGTACCCGTCATTCCAGCGCTCGAGTAAATCAGTGAGCCCGCCCGAAGCTCCGTTTCCCCACACAATTCCCTCGGGATGGGAGCGCGAGGGGCAAGGGGACTGCATTCGAATTCCCTTGCCTCTCGGGGGCGGGTGGGGGCCAGGTCAAAAACCGGGGTTCCGGCGGAGGAGGGTAGTCGAATTCTTCCCGATAGATACTACCCCGATGGAGATTTCGCCGCATCTGGTCCACCGATTGTTCATGCCAGAGGAAGGAGAAATCCAGCGAACGCTTACGTCTTTCCAGGAAGGCACCGAACCGTATACCCACCGAAGTGAACTCTACTTCGTCATCCCGAAGGTTCCACGGAAGAACAAGAGAGAAGTCCGGGGCAGGGATGGGCATAGGGACTGCGCAGGCGAAACTCCCGGGGCAGACTAGATGTACGGCAACAACGAAATAACCTGCGGGAACCCCTATTCAACAGTTTGGCACGTCACGGCCTTTCTCGGGCTTGAACACTCCAAAACTGCTTGCGGATCTTGAAAACGAGTGAGGGCGGCGAGAAATGATCCTTTTGCTAAACCGTTGTACGGGCTAACACCTGTACTGAGGTTTCGAATCCCTCCCTCTCCGCCAATTCCTGTAATCCCAATCACTTAGGCTCTAGTGTACGGAGGAAGGATCGGCCAGCGATTTACCTTCCAGTGTCCGCTCGTGGCCGATTACATCTGTCCTGCCTCCGTAACGCCGTTTTCCAGCGTCATAATCGCCTTGCGAACGTCCTCGGCGGCTGTCTTGATGTAGTACGTCAAGGTTGTGCTCACGTTAGCGTGTCGAAGGATTCGCTGGATCACCATATCTGGAACACTGAGGGGATACAGGTTTGCTTCTCAAGCCACGCCTGGCGCGAAATAAACTTCTCTTCAGAAGCTTGGGGCTAGCTTTCCACACAATATCCAAAATTTCGTTTCATATCTTCGAGGCCGCGGTCTCGGGGCGCCTGCACCTTTAATTGGTTGACTGCGGGCTCGCAGGGGAGGACAATCCCCTTGACTCTCGACTGCCGCGGAATTCCCCTCCTGATCGGTCGCCGAGCGCGTCCTCTTTTCTAGCCGTTAGTCGGTGCTACGGAAGGTCGACCCTATGAAGCTCGTTTCCTGCATTTGTCTGATTCCGTTCTTGACAGCCACATTCTTGTTAGCCCAATCGCATCCGGTTTCCTTAGTCAATCCGAACGCGAAGGTTGTGACTCCGATCAGTGCATCCCCAGCGGATCCGAAAGCTCAGAGGCGGATTCTTGAGAGCTACGGCAAGCTGCCGCTGAGCTTCGAGGCGAATCGCGGACAGACAGATGGGCGTGTCAAGTTTCTTTCACGCACCAGCGGGTACTCGCTGTTTCTGACGGGGGATGAAGCGGTGCTGGCGTTGAGTGGGAAGAAGGCGGACACTCGCCAGGCGAAGATCGGGGGTGCCGGCCATGCACCGAAGCCCGGCATGGCCGCCTCCAAAGGCGGCATGCTGCGGATGAAGCTTTGCAATGCCAATCCTGCGGCCAAGGCTACCGGCATCGATGAACTGCCAGGCACGAGCAACTACTTCATCGGCAACGATCCGGCGAAGTGGCGGACGAATGTTCCGACTTACGCCAAGGTGAAATACGAGGGGATTTATTCCGGTGTTGACCTGGTCTACTACGGCAACCAGCGGCAACTGGAGTACGACTTCGTGGTGCAACCGGAGGCAGACCCGCAGGCCATTCGGCTAAGGATCGAAGGCGCGCGGAGACTTAGGCGGGAACACGGCGACGTGGTGATGACGACTGCGGCGGGGGATGTGCATTTGCGTTACCCGCGTCTTTACCAGGACGAAGATGGGAATAGGCATGAAGTCGCTGGCGACTACGTCATCGAAGGCAACAACGAAGTGCGGTTTCGCGTTGGTTCTTATAATCGCAGTAAGCCGTTGGTGATAGACCCTGTCCTCGCCTATTCGACCTATGTGAATGAGAACTATGGTGCGTATGGTATAGCGATGGATGCGGCGAGGAACGCTTACGTCGTTGGCTTGACGCCCACCCGGGGAAGAGACATCGTCCTCACCAAGATCAATGCAGACGGCAGCGCGGTTCTCTACACGAGCTATCTCGGCGGCACAGCCGACGAATGGGCTCCCGCGATTGCCGTCGATTCTGCAGGCAGCGCATACTTGACCGGCTCCACACAATCGACTGATTTTCCCACGAAGAATGCGATTCAGAGCACGAATCACGGCTATTACGACGCATTCGTGACCAAGCTCAGCCCTAATGGCAGCGGGCTCGTTTACTCCACCTATATTGGCGGGAGCGCTGGAGATTTTGCCGACAGTGTTGCCGTAGACAAAGCGGGGAATGCCTACGTAGCCGGGGGGACCGGTTCTACCGACTTTCCCACAGCGAATGCTCTGCAGCCGGTTGCCCTCGGCCAGGGTGACGGATTTGTGGTCAAGATCAATGCGAGTGGCAGCGCGTTCGTGTATTCGACTTACTTGACCGGGACTGGCTTTGACTATGCCAGTGGCGTCGTGGCGGACTCGTCGGGTAACGCCTATGTGATTGGTGCTACAGAGTCCACCGACTTCCCGACAGCGAATCCCTTGCAGCCATACCACGGTGGGAGGGACGCGTTCGTGAGCAAGATTAACGCGAGCGGAAGCGCGTTTGTCTATTCAACATTCCTCGGCGGAAGCGGGGAGGAGGACACGGGCTCGATCGCTTTGGACTCCGAGGGGAATGTCTATGTGGTGGGCTCGACAACTTCGAGCGACTTTCCGACGAAGAATCCAGTCCGGGCGACTAACGCCGGAGGCTGGGATGTCTTTGTAACCAAAATCAATGTGGCAGGCGATGGCGTGGTCTACTCCACGTACTTGGGAGGCAGCGGGAATGATCGTGCCTATTCGCCTGAGCTCGGCGGTGGCACCGGCGCCGGCATCGGGGTGGATCCCGCAGGCAACCTTTACATAACCGGGTCAACCGAGTCGAACGACTTTCCCGTACACAACGCGATCCAGTCGACGTTTGGCGGCAAATCGGATGCGTTCATTGCCGGGATCAACGCAGGAGGCGATGCTCTCATTTACTCCACTTACTTTGGCGGGCTCGGTGCAGAGTCGGGCGCGGGACTCGCTGTGGACTCTCGGGGAAGCGTCTATGTGGCAGGAACGACCGGCAGCTCACTGCCCATCACACCGGCGGCTGCCGATCGATCGAACGGCGGTGCGTTCCTGATCAAGATCGCGCCCAACACCTTCGTCAGCGGGTTGCCGCTAAAAGCGTCCTTCGCAACACAATTGGTGGGAACAACGGGTGCGCCCAGGAACTTCGCCTTGAAAAACAACGGCACAACGCCCCTGACCATCAACAGAATCTACGTCACGGGTGCGAATGCGTCTGACTTTACTCAAACCAACACCTGCGGCAATGCGATTGCAGCGGGTGCGAACTGTACGATAGCGGTTTCGTTTTCGCCTTCGGCGTTGAATCTGAGACAGGCTGTATTGGTTATCAGTGATTCGGATCCGGCCAGTCCACAGGCTGAAGCACTGGGTGGATACGGGACCGTAGTTTCGTTTTCTCCGACAAAATTGTCTTTCTCGAATCAGTCAGTAGGAACGAGCGTCTCGCAGTCCGTGACTTTGACCAATGCCGGCAAGGCGGCATTGAAAATCATCAGTATCAGCGTGACTGGAGCTGACGCGGGAGACTTCTCGCAGACGAATAACTGCGGTACAGGCATCCCGGCCAGCGGTCAATGTACGATCACTGTGACGTTCAGGCCGACCGCGACCGGGAGACGGACAGCAGCGGTAGCGGTCAAGGACAACGGCGGCGGCAGCCCGCAGGGCGTGCCCCTGACTGGAACAGGAATATAACTGCAAACCGAAAGCCAACCTCGCGCGACCTCATCAACCAGATGAAAACGAGCACTGACCCGAACCATTGCCAACGGGCAACCGCCATTGAGGGCGAACTCGGCAACCAACAGTGCGCAATGCATCGTTCTTCTTTCTTCTTTCTTAGGAACGAGCGGGCCTGATCGTTCAGTATCGACAACTAAGAGACTTTCCGAACTGGAATCAGGACTTGGCTGTTGCCCTCCCTTGTCCACAAGCCCCGAAAAGCAGCCGAAAACGCTTCCTGCTGTCGCATAGCCGGGAGCTTGGCGATCAGATGAAAAACCTCCATTCGGAAATCTCCGATGGAGTCCATGACCCCCCGCCCAACCACACCTCACCTGCCGGGCTGATCGAAATTCTCTCGTTTTAGTCCGCGACCGGTTTGCAGAAACCCAACTTCAGAGTTGCCCACGGTTCGGGAGTTGATGACGATAAGCGTGTTTCACAGGACTGAACCGCAACTAAGTCGATTGGGCGGCCTTTTCTATCTGCTTCAATCTTTGTGTCAGCAATTCCTGTTCCCGGAGGTTTTGCGTCAGTGCAATGGCGCGCTGGATTTCCTCACGCGCCTCAGGGAACTTTCCCATCTTCATGAGCAGGTCTCCGCGAACACTGTGAAGCAGATGATAGCCAGCCAACGCGGAGTCAGCAGCGTGCGCGGCGATGGCATCGAGTGCATCAAGCCCGGCGGCCGGGCCCTGCGCCATACCCACGGCAACTGCTCGATTCAGTGCCACGATGGGAGATGGCGTGGTTTGCATCAGAGCGTCGTAGAGAAGAACAATTCGTTCCCAGTCGGTCTCGTCGGCTATGCGAGCCCGCATGTGACAGGCGGCAATCGCCGCCTGCAAAGCATAGGGTTTCGCACCGCCGCCTAGTGTTTGCGCGTGTTCGAGAGAGGTCATTCCACGCTGAATCTGCGCGTGGTCCCATAGAGAGCGGTCCTGATCCGGCAGCAAGATCGCCTCACCCTTGCTTCCCCGGCGAGCCGCAGTGCGCGACGCATTGAGTTCCATCAGAGCCAGAAGCGCGTGGACTTCAGACTCGCCGGGAAGAAGTTGCACCAGCACGCGTCCGAGCCGCAGCGCCTCATCGGAGAGCGCCGCCCGCATCCATTCCTCTCCTGAGGTCGCGGTATGCCCCTCATTGAAAATTAGGTAGACGACCAGGAGGACGGACTCCACCCTGCGGTGCAACTCCACCCCGTATGGCGTCTCAAAGGGAACATGGGCTTCGGAGAGTGTCCTTTTAGCGCGAAAGATCCGCTGTCCCATCGTTTTTTCAGGCACAAGGAAGGCACGGGCGATCTCCGCGGTGGTGAGGCCACCGATAAGACGCAACGTAAGCGCGATGCGTCCTTCTACAGGCAGCACAGGATGACACGCGGTAAAGACGAGCCGCAGGATGTCGTCGTCGATCACCAGATCCATGGAACGCTCCAGAGCATCTCCGAGCTGCTGCTGTTGCCATTCCAGCTCCCGTGCAATGTCTTCGTGCTTGTGGACGAGCATGCGGCTGCGCCGTAACGAATCGATTGCGCGCCGCTTCGCCGCCATCATCAGCCACGCCCCAGGATTGTCGGGAATGCCCTGCTCGGGCCACAGTTCGAGGGCCGTGACGAGAGCGTCCTGTGCGAGCTCCTCTGCAATGCCGATATCGCGTGTGACGCGAGCAATCGCAGCGATGAGCCGCGTGGACTCAATCTTCCACACGGCCTCAATCGTCCTGGAAACATCGCTCATGTTTATGAGGTTACGGATTCCGGTGCTCGAACCCTTCAGCCGCCTTTTTGCACGTCCTCGGGGAAATCGGGCATCTCATGTATCTGGCGAACCTCGATCACCTCGTTGCTGGACATGGGCGCCCGCTTTGCCCACTCGATGGCTTCTTCGCGCGAGCGGGCCTGGATGATCCAATAGCCACCGATGACTTCTTTCGCCTCGGCAAACGGCCCATCCGTCACCGTCGCCTTGCCGCCCGCGAACGAAACGCGTGCGCCGGTGGAGGGAGGAAACAGTCCATCCAGCGCCAGCAGAACGCCCGCCTTCTGTAGCGCCTTGTTGTACTCCGTCATCTTTGCCACTGCTTCTGCGCTGGGAACTGCATCCGGTGCGGCCGATTCATACCCTCTGGGTATCACCATCATCATAAAACGCATCTGAGGGGCTCCTTATCTCTTGTTCTGCAAAGGTCCAGCGGTCTTGTAGCTGTTGACGACGATGCCCGACGGCGAGGCGTGCGTACTTTCCAGCGCAAATGCGCGTGGCGGAGTTCCCTCCGCAAAAAGGCGTTTTCCTTTGCCCAGCAGGACAGGGTTGACCAGCAGAACCATCTCATCCGCAAGCCCATGCTCGAGCAGCGCCGAAGTCAGCGTCGAGCTGCCCGTGACGATCAGGTCCGCACCGTCCTTCGCCTTGATGCCGCGAACGCTTTCGACCAGGTCCGGGCCAATGCCCTGGAACGGTCCCCATTCCAAGCTCTCCGGCCTGTGGGTTGCGACATACTTGGTCGCAGCATTCAGGCGGTCCGCCATCGGACTCTTCGGTGCCTTCGGCCAGAAACCTGAAAACCCATCGTAGGTTCGGCGGCCAAGCAGCAGGTCGAAGGTCTCGCCGTACATTGCGGTGACCCTCGCAAACCCCTCAGGTGTGCGATACGGCGCGGTCCAGTCACCGTAAGGAAAGTCGCCGTCGCCCGGACCGCCGGAAACCTGGATCACGCCGTCCAGCGAAATATGTTCGAAAATTCTGAGCTTTCTCATTTGAAATCCTCCTTCACACGGGTTTTCTACTGGCACCAGTCATGGGTGGGCATGAGGCGGCGCCTGAGGAACGTCCGTTCCGTCTGACCACTTTTGCGTTGCAATGACGAATTGCGTCAGGTGCTCCGAGGGATCGGCAATCCCTACGACTGGAGAACCCGGCAGATTCGCTGCCCAGATCGCGGGGTCGGTGTCGGAATAGAAGAACATGAGGTGGGCAGGCCAGTGTGGTGCGCTGTCGCCGCCGAATCCCTGCTTCCCCATCATGTAGCACATGGATCCCGGCTCCATTGGCAGCATTTCTTTCTTCTCGATGGCGGCAGCGATGGTTTCGCTCACCTGAGCCAGCGTCCGTCCCGTCAGGGCCAAATCGGCGATTTTAGTGATGCGCAGCAGGTAGGAATGCGCGGCTGGCGCATTCACACACATGGGCACGCGCACCTTCGGATCCCAGTAGTCCTCATCCGCGGCGGATGTCCAGGAACGTCCCACAATACACACGAAACCGTTCTTGCCCTTGACCGCTGTTTCGAAACCATGACGTCCAAGAACCAATACCTCTGCATCGCGTGAAATGGACTCCGGGGCCGCACTTCGCGCCAGGGCTATCTCCGCATCGCGGTCCGCCATGAGGTATTCGTCGACCGCGGCCATCTTCGGATACCGTGTGGAGGTATTCTGCGCCATCGCCTGGTTTGCCATACCGAGTACAACCAGCAGCACGAGGTTTTCGATTGCGCTTGTATAAACCTTCATTTTCCGCATTGCTCTTCCTCCGGAGAATTGTTGGCAGCCCCCGCAGCAGACGGGGGCGCAACCCTCCAGCGCATGCGTGCTGCGTCTTGCCGTGCGTTCACTTCCGTTCTGTCGTTTTTAGAGAATCTTTCGAAAACTCTCGCATCTGCAGAAAGCCTCTGACGCGCAGCTCAGCTCTCGCGCTAAACCGCGCCGGTGTGTCATTCCTGATGCTGGCCCGCAGGCGTTCTGTCGGACCAATTTGTCACCGCGACCAAGAACACAAGAATCGGTGGCAGCCCTTTCATTTGGGGTTGTTCCTGCGGAGAGAAGAACCAATAGGGACTGGACATAACCGGCGAGCCCGCTGCGCCAGAACCCCAGTCTTTACTGTCCTTGACGAGAGTGTAGAACATTACATGAGGCATGTTATGGGCCCCTTGGTCGGTCAGATAGGCCGATTCCGACATCATGTAATCCATAGCGCCGCTTTCGAGGTCCGGCAGTTGTTTATTCTCGAATGCCGCTTTGACTGCCGACACGATTTCCGCCTTGGAACGACCGGCCATCACCATGCGGGCGCGCAGATAAAAGATGGGCAAGATCGAACGCGCAGCTTGGGGGTTCATACAATCGGGAGCCCTCACCTTGGGGTTCCAGAATTCGTCCCAGTCGAATGCTGCTCCCCACGAGCGTCCTACCACGCAGACGAAACCGTTTTTTCCCTGGACCGCTGTCTCATAGCCCTTCCGTCCCAGAATCAGGATCATCGCGTCGCGGGATATGGACTCGGGAGCGGCACTTCGCGCCAATTGAATCTCGGCGTTTTTTTCCATCAGGTATTGGTCGATAGGCGCCATCTTCGGATACGGCGTCCTGGCATCCTGTGCCATCGCCTGGTAAGCCGCGCCGAGCACAACAAGCACTGCGAAGCCCTTGATTGCGATTGCGCCAACCTTGTTTTCGCACATAAATTCTCCCTCCTGAGAACGGGCCTTTTTGGACGCAAGGCTGTCGTTCAGCGTGCAGCGCTTGTCGCCGCTGCTCACTTGTATTTCTTCGTTTGTTTAAGTCTGTTGCGAGCCGAGTTCGAAGACGCCATTGTGCAGCCCCAGTTGGCTGCCGTACCGCTCAGTCCTTTTCGGGGGCCGGCATGAAGAAAATCTCTCGGACCTCGACCGCGAAACGACACGCTTTGCCGCCTTTCCGCGCCCACGCCACCGCCTCGTCCAGATTTGCGGTTTCCAATATCCAAAAACCGCCCACGTGCTCCTTGGCCTCCAGGTACGGCCCGTCGGTGAGCAGCAGTTCGCCATTGGGCTTCGCCCGCAGTGTGTGGGCCGGGCCCAGGCCGCCAGCGAACTTCCTGACGCCAGCAGCGATCATTTCGCGATTAAGCGCGTGGATCGCCTCGATAGTCGCTACGGTTTCGGCGGATGGATCATAGTTGTCGGGGAGGTAACCAGAAACCAGATAGTGCGGCATGTCGTCTCCTAAAATGGTCTTCAGCCGGGCTAGTTGCCCCGCCTTCACTATAACGACGAAGGACGAGGCCGGAATTCTACAGATTGTCCAGAAAAGTTTTTGCTCTTATGTTTGAGTGGCGGTGTTGACGACGGGGACGCAGGTTGTTTCGTCATCCGCAGGTACTCGCGCGGGGCCAACAGTCGGAAGCTCGGGGTCTCGTTAGTAGGTTACTCATGGCCATGCACTCCTTAGCCTATCGCATCTTTAGTTTTTTCCTGTCGATGGTCGTCTGTGCTGGGTTCGTGGCGGTAGGGCTGGTAATTGCCTTCTGGCCTGCTACGTACATGCGATGGTTACGTTGGTCAAACGTACATCGCTATGCGCCGTGGGTGCTTCGCGAGTGGGACCTCCATCAGGATCAGTACGGATGGCGGTTCAGAAAGCTCGGAATTGTGCAGTTTTCGGCATTACTGCTGTCGTTCTGAGTATATGGATTCATTGGTTTCAGTAGCGGACTATTCAGTTCCGCGAACAACGCCCAACAGGTGAGGTTGCGGCAGATGCAACCAGGGGGGAGCAGTTCAGTAGGTACATATGATTTCTGAAGGACGTATTCTCTCAATTTTAGAACCAAGAGTGGCCCTGGCGGCTCGACCTTAACTGCAGATGAACTGTCACAGTATGCGAAGGAATTCGTAGAAAAGGATTAAAAGTGAGCAGGATTAGTTAAGCTAGGGGGAGACGGATTCTCACTTCCGTCAGTACCTGATCGCTGCTTCCCTTGAAGTGTGAATGGATTGCGCTGGCGAGTCGTTGGCGCAGCGCGGTAGTGCGGACAAGTTGTCGCACCAATCTGTTCATTCCGTCAGGAGGAAATCTGGATGGCTCGCCCTCGCGTGACGCGATCTTTTTCCGGTTCATCGTCTTCTATTTCCCCTTTTTTCCGGTCCCAGCGGAAAGTACGCTTTGCGCGAGTAGCCATTGCGGTGGGCGGCGCAGTAGCCATGCATGCGCGCCTGTCCTCACACATCGGGGCAGAGTTCGCCCGCCAAAACGTCTATAAGTGTGTTTAGCCCGAACGTGGAAACTGTGGAAGGCGCAGAAGGTTGCAAAGTGGAATACTATTCCATTGACAAGCGCTCCGGCAACGCGCACTATCCTCGTGTTTCTCGCGACACATCTCACCAGAGTCTTTTTGGCAATCCGATTCTGACTGAGTAGGCCCCTTCCCGGTATTCGGCGCAGTCCGCGAACCCGCTCGTGCCCGATCTTCGTGGACTCAGAAGGAGATCGCCATGCGGATTCGCACACAATTGAAGAAGGTCTTCGTCACGGTGCTTATCGCACTCAGCGCGCTGACTACCCTCGTGCAAGTGACCGGCGCAGAGCAGCCCTCGGGGAAGGCATCCCTTTTTGCGGGTTTACTGAATCCCAAAGCGTTCTCGCAAACGCTGCAACGTTCATCAGTGACGACAGCCGGTAACGGAGGGCGTATTCCGATGACTGGCTCGCAGATGAAACGACAGACCGCAGGCTCGACGAATCCGAGTAATCTCAGCTTTCTGCCCGTGGTGACCTATTTCACGGGCGGTGATGCTGCCATGTCGGTAGCGGTGGCAGATCTTAACGGCGACGACAAGCCGGACTTGGTAGTGGCGAACGAAAACTTTAGCCCGACTGGCGGATCGGTGGCGGTGCTGCTGGGCAACGGCGATGGCACCTTCCAGCCGGCAATAAACTACGACTCGGGGGGAAGCTCCGCATTGTCGGTTGCGGTGGCAGATCTGAACGGCGATGGCAGGCCTGACATATTGGTAGCGAATTGCGGGCCCGCTGGAACTGGCTGCAGCAGCAGGAACGTAGCAGATGGCGTGCTGGGAGTATTGCTCGGTAATGGCGACGGAACCTTCCGGCCGGCCGTCACTTACGATTCGGGCGGCACCGAAGCCAACTCGATGGCGGTTGCGGATTTGAACAATGACGGCAAGCAGGACGTGGTGGTGGCCAACGAATGCAGCAACAACAGTGGGGGCCTTTGTACGAGCCACGGCTCAGTAGGAGTACTGCTGGGCAATGGGGACGGCACGTTCCAGCAGGCGGTGAGCTACGACCAGGGCGGGAATAACAGTGGCTCGGTGGTTGTCGCCGATGTGAATGGGGACGGCAGGCCCGACCTACTGATTGCGCGCAGTTCGGTAAATGTGCTGTTGGGCAACGGCGACGGTACCTTCCAACCGGCAGTGAGCTACGGCTCAGGGGGAGCCGCGTCAGTAGCGGTGGCGGATGTGAACGGCGACGGCAAGCCCGATCTGTTGTTGGCTATCTCCAACGGCACAGTGCAGGTAATGCTTGGCACTGGCGACGGCACCTTCCAGCCTGCCGTGACCTACGACTCGGGCGGGGATCAAGCTGACTCGGTAGTAGTCGCAGATGTGAACGGCGACGGCAGGCCGGACATCCTAGCGGTCAATAAGTGCGTTCCCGACCTTAACTGCCCGCATGGCGCAGTGAGTGTGCTGTTGGGCAACGGCGACGGCACCTTTCAAGCGGCCGTGATATATGACTCGGGTGGCTTTGTTCCGGACTCAATAGTTGTCGCAGACGTGAACGCTGACGGCAGGCCGGACCTGCTAGTGTCAAACTTCGCCGTCGATTCCTTCAGCCTGCAGTTCGGTGCAGTGAGTGTGCGGCTAAACAACACTGCTTCCCCATCGACAGGAACAACATTGGTTTCAAGTATGAATCCAGCGGCGGTCCAACAGAATGTGACCTACACGGCCAGGGTGACAGGTCAATCCAGTGCTGTGACAGGCACCATTATGTTCCAGGACGGAGGCTCGGTGGTTGGAACCGTAACTGTAGCAGGCAATAAAGCAAGCTACACCACGTCATACAAAGTGCATGGCCTCCACGCCCTCACTGCCACTTACTCTGGGGATGTCCACAACGCGGCGAGTACATCTGCCCCGCTGAGGGAGTACATTGGAAGCTTTCCTGCTCTATCGCAGACCGTAGTGACCACGTCCGGCTCTCCTTCGTTTGTGGGCCAACCTGTGACATTCACAGCGAGCGCGACACCAAGAGACTCGAGCTTTGGGACTATTCCCGACGGCGAACTGGTTACGTTCTATGATGGGACAGTAACGCTCGGTTCCGTGGCTCTTTCGGGCGGAACTGCGGCGTATACGGCGCCCTCACTGTTCGGCGAAGGACAACACTACATCAAGGCAATTTATCCTGGAGATGCGTTATTCAAGCCGAGTAATGGATTCGTGGACCAGGTGGTGAAACGATACCCGACCGCGAGTCTGATCACTTCCAGTCTGAACCCCGCCATCTACGGCCAGAAGGTAACCTGGACGGCCACGGTTGCATCGTCGTTAGGCATTACGCTAACGGGGAAAGTGAGCTTCAAGGGAAATGGCAACTCCTTCGGTCCAATCATGCTCAACGCCAATGGCGTGGCCACACTGACCAAAGAACTCAACGCGGACACCTACTCGCTGAACGCAGTCTACTCGGGAGACGCGATGAATCAAGGCAGCACATCGGCGGTGCTGAACCAAGTAGTATTGGAGACCACGAGCTCGGCCGCTCTCACTTCGTCACCCAACCCGTCCACGCGAGGCCAGGCGGTAACTTTCACCGCGAAGATTTTGTCGCCAACAGTGATAGCGAGGGGTCCGGTCACCTTCTCCCAAGGAAAGATAGTGCTGGGGACCGCTCAACTCAGCGGCGGCAAGGCAATGCTGACGATCTCGTCATTGCCAGCTGGCTCAACCAAGGTCACGGTGACGTACTACGGAGACTCAAATATCGCCAAGAGTTCAGCTTCGGTTCTCCAGACAGTGCACTAATCCGCGCGGTGATTGAACACGGAGTTACCGCACTATTGCCCTCCAAGCCATCTCTGTGGGACCGGTGATAGAGTAATAACAGGCCTGCTAACCCGACTTTCTCTGCAGAGTCCAGGTGCAGTCCCGTTTCAAGCAGTCAAATCGGGCGAATGCTATGCGGGCATACTCCGGGGACTTGGCCATCGCGGGTTGACTTTTGTTAGTTCGTTGGAAACCGCGTTCGGAGCTCCGATAATCACGTTTCTGATCGCTAATTCTGTAGCCGATCAGTGGGCATCTGCTTAAGGCGTCTGCTCTTCCACTTCGACGGCATCCACGCTGGCATAGTTGACGTCGGGGACGAAAGAGACGACTAACTTGCCTTGTGCGTTGGGGCGAAGGCCACGATATGTCTCGACTAATGCGCGTCCAGAGCCTGCTGCTTCCACAATGTCGAGGTTGCGCGTGAGTGCAACCCCATTGCAAAGGACGTCGAAGACCCGGCTGCCTACTCCACCCCTATTCGAGACATCCGATCCCCAGTATTTCTCGGAGAAATATAGAGTCAGTCTGTACGTTCCTTTATCTACCGGAAGGGCGTAGTCGAAGTTACCGTACCGTTCACCGACAAACAAGCCAGGCTCCGCTGTACCGCCAATCACAACCTTATCTGACGCGAGCTGGCCGCTGCTGTAGTAGGTATCGGGCATCCACAGATTGCCCGCCGCGTCCACGAAGAAACTGTTCTGAGCCACCATGCGTATTGGGCGCAAACGATGAGGCAGGCCGGGGACGATCTCAATCGCGTTGATGATCGGCAGGCCCAGCGAACCCGAAAAGTCGAGGTGAAGGTATCCGTCGTTGCTGGGAGAAATGTCCCGAAATACGCGCACATCCGCGGTATTTGCTCCCGCGTCCGAGACGATATCGAATTGTTTTAAAAGCGGTTTCCCATTGAGTTGAACGTCGAACACACGGCTGTTCTCTCCCCCGCCGAGCGAACTAGAAGGGCTATAAGTAGTTTCGGCGAAATGGAGCCGCAATTCATAAATGCCCGGAGCCAGAGGTATTTTGTATGAGAAGACTCCCGTTCTGCCGGTGAGATACAACTCCGAGTTGCGAGTGCGGGCAATATGCTGAT
>Ga0307474_10001125_pt1 | contig 19501 bp, 15 predicted proteins | sample atmos_gasesECM1C_2_FD_203312 | JGI IMG/M metagenome (GOLD analysis project Ga0307474, IMG submission 203312) | Hardwood forest soil microbial communities from Morgan-Monroe State Forest, Indiana, United States - atmos_gasesECM1C_05 | ecosystem: Environmental > Terrestrial > Soil > Temperate... | reverse complement strand
GACGACGTCACGCTCAACGACTGGCTCTACAAATATATTTTCCCAGCGGAAGCCAAAAACGTGAACGAGGAATTCGTCCGCTGGGGAACCCGCCTGGCAGCCGCAGAGCAAATCCGCGCCGGGGTGACCACTTTCGCCGACATGTACTACTTCGAAGACGCCGTCGCGGAGGAGACGAAGGCCGCCGGAATGCGCGGCTTGCTGGGCGAGACCTTCATCGATTTTCCCGCGCCCGACAATAAAAGTGAAGCCGAGATGTTGGCCTACACGGAGAAGTTCTTGAAGAAGTGGCAGGGTGATCCACTGATTCATGCCGCCCCTGCTCCCCACTCGATCTATACCTGCTCCAGGAAGACGCTTGAAGACGCAGCCGCGCTGGCGCGCAAATATCACGCACCCATTCTGATTCACGTATCGGAGATGAAAAAGGAGGGGGAAGACAGCCTGAAACAAAACGGCATGTCGCCAGTGCAATATCTCGAAAAGATTGGCGTGCTTGGCCCCGACATCGTCGCGGCCCACTGCATTTTCGTCGATGAGGCCGACCGCAAACTCCTGGCTGACCGGCACGTCGGATGCGTGCATAATCCTTCCAGCAACATGATGATCGCCAGCGGAGTGTCCCCCGTGCCCGAGCTGCGCGCCGCCGGAGTCGCGGTTGGACTCGGAACCGACGGCCCCGCCGGGAGCAACAACGACTTGGACCTGATGGAAGAGATCGATCTGGCGGCAAAGCTGGCCAAGATCACGAAAATGGATCCGCTGGCCCTCAACGCGAAAGCCGTGGTCGAGATGGCGACCATCGACGGCGCCCGGGCTCTTCACATGGACAAGGAGATCGGATCTCTCGAGCCAGGCAAAAAGGCAGACCTGATCCTGATCAGCCTGGACGAGCCGAATGCAGTACCCATGTATGACATCTACGCTCAGATCGCCTATTCCCTGAAGGGAAGCGATGTGGAAACAGTAGTCATCGGTGGACGCACAGTGATGCGGGATCACAATCTGCTAACCCTGGACGAACCGAAGGTACTGGAAAAAGCTCGCGAGTATGGGAAATCGGTGAAGGCGTCGTTAGGGATGGAGTAGCTTTTCCGAAATCAGATCTTACGCATGGGCGCGCAAGAAATCGGCCCGGCGAGATTCCGATGCACTTCAATATCATAGTGCAACACGTGCTGGTGATCTTTCTGGCGGTTGGCATGCCGCTGTGGGATCGGTATGAAATTCCACGTCTGAAAGCGAGCACCGAGCCTGGCAAGAAGGTTCGCTACTACCGCAAGGTCATGATTGCACTATGGATTTGCGCCCTGGTCGCGGTGTTGACCGTTGGCCTATTCATCACCTTTACATTCCATACTTCACCGGGAGAGATTCGGTGGCTCGATCCCGGATCGGTGGGAGCGAGGTTTACGGAGGGAATTATTGCAGGAGCGCTGATTGCAATCTTTCTGCCGGTCGTGCTGGCCGTGCGGAACGAGAAGATCCGTGCTAAGGCGGCAAAGGCCGCGAAGAAACTGGCTTTTCTCATACCTTCGACGGCGGAAGAGCGACGCTGGTGGTGGCCGGTGTGCATCACTGCCGGAGTGTGCGAGGAGCTCATCTATCGCGGATTTTTGCTGCACTACTTCCACGTGCTTCCCATCCATTTGAGTTTGACCTGGGCGCTGGTTGTAGCGTCGATGATCTTTGGGGTTGGCCATCTCTATCAAGGTGGGGTTGGTTCGCTGACATCAGCCGTGCTCGGATTTGTCTTCGGATGCTTGTTCGTGATCACCGGGAACCTGGCTCTTCCGATGGTCCTCCATGCCGTGCTGGATCTGCGCGTGCTGGCCATGCTGCCAGTTGGGTTCGAATCAGCGGAAGCCTAAAACTTTAAACGTCATCGCCCTCCCGGCAGAATGTCAGAGAGGCCCGTCCAAAGACGATTTCGAGACAAGCGTCCCTTATAATCGAGAGATTCTTTATGGCTGCGGTTCTTGACCAGATTATCGTGGCTACACGCAGGCGTGTCGCAGAGTCCCGCCGGCACCTCGACTTCCGCGAACTGGAGCGCCAGGCGGAAAAGCACGTGCCACGAGGTTTTCGGCGCGCTCTCAAAGCGAAGAGCAGCGACGCCGTGGCCGTAATCGCTGAGTTGAAGAAGGCATCGCCCTCGAAGGGACTGATCCGTGCAGAGTTTCCTGCGGCAGAGTTGGCTTGCGACTTAGACAGGGCAGGAGCGGCGGCACTTTCGGTTCTGACCGATGAAGAGTTTTTTCAAGGATCGCTCGAGAATTTGCGGCGGGCGTCGGCGGCAGTAAAGATCCCCTGCCTGCGCAAGGATTTCATCCTTGATGAATTTCAGTTGCTTGAAGCGCGGGCAAATTCGGCCGACGCGGTTCTGCTGATCGTGGCGGCGCTGGCGCAACCGGAGTTGGTGACTCTGTCGCAGCGGGCTCGTGGACTGGGGCTCGATGTTTTATGTGAGGTGCATGACGCCAACGAGTTGCAGCGGGCTCTGGACGCCGAGTGCGACCTGATCGGGGTGAATACGCGCGACCTTGGCACGTTCAAGGTGGACCTGCAGACTGCATTTTCCTTGGCCGACAAATTTCCGGCGGATGTCATACGCGTCGCCGAAAGCGGCATTCGTTCCGCCGACGAAATCGCGCAGTTGCGAATGTCTGGGTATCACGCTTTTTTGATCGGCGAGTCGTTGATGCGAGCGCATTCTCCGGGAGATGCGCTGAAGGCACTGTTAATACCAGTACCCGGAAGTCACTCTTCCGTGTCCACCGGGCGATAGGCTTTGCCGGCTTTTGACAACTTTTTTTATGACTTGGGTGAAAATCTGCGGCATGACGAATCTGGAGGACGCGCTGGTCGCCGTAGACGCCGGCGCCGACGCAGTAGGGTTCGTCTTCTATGAGAAGAGTCCGCGGTGCGTGAGTGTCGAAACAGCGCGGGAGATTGTTGCCAAATTGCCCCGTGCCGTGGAAAAGGTTGGTGTGTTCGTAGGAGTCAAGGCTGAGGAAGTAACTGCCGTGTCAAACGAAACAGGTTTGACTCTCGCTCAGATTTACTCTGGCGCTAGCAATGATTCTTCAAGGTTAAATGACGAATTCGTGAAGAAATTGCCTTGCCGAGTCATCGCCGCCGTCTCGACTGGGCTGGTGGAAGAGAACGCGATGACAGGGTTTCAGGTCTCGATCGAAGTTCGGGACCGCATCGTGGCGGCGCTTGTTGATTCGGGCAATTCGCAGAGCCCAGGCGGCACGGGGAAAAGGTTTAACTGGGAGAACATGGCTCATTTCACAAGCAGCATGAACCGGATCGGCTTGAAGTTAGTGGTCGCTGGCGGACTCACGCCTGAGAATGTCAATCAAGCCATCGGCGTCCTTCATCCATGGGGTGTCGATGTGGCTTCCGGGGTCGAAGTGCGACCCGGGAAAAAAGATCCTGAGAAAATGCGAGCGTTCGTGGAGGCGGTGCGCGAAACGGATCGGAAGGCGAGTTAGAAATGGCGACGGTTTCCCGAAATACGAAAGTTAAAATCCCCGCACTGTCCTCCAAGAACGGGAGAACAAGGGCCGTGGTTCCCGCTTCTCATCCCTCCAACGAACCGGGACGCTTCGGCGTCTACGGTGGCCGCTACGTCCCTGAAACTCTCATGGCGGCCCTCGACGAACTGGACCGCGAGTACGAGAGGGCCAAGCGCGATCGAAAATTTCAAGTTCGGCTCGACGAATTACTAAAAACCTACGCCGGACGACCGACGCCCCTGTTCTTCGCGCGTCGCCTGACCGAGAAGCTCGGCGGCGCAAAGATTTATCTAAAACGCGAAGACCTGCTGCACACCGGAGCGCACAAAATCAACAATTGCCTCGGCCAAGCCTTGCTGGTGGAGCGCATGGGCAAGCATCGCGTGATCGCCGAAACCGGCGCTGGCCAGCACGGGGTCGCTACGGCGACGGTCTGCGCACTGCTGGGATTTGAATGCGTCGTCTACATGGGCACCGAGGACATGCGGCGCCAGGAATTGAACGTCTTTCGCATGCGCCTCCTGGGCGCGGAGGTTCGCGGCGTCGAATCCGGCTCGCGCACTTTGAAAGATGCCATCAACGAAGCGATGCGTGACTGGGTCACCAACGTACGCACCACGCACTATCTGCTTGGAAGCGTTCTTGGCGCGCATCCCTACCCCACCATGGTTCGAGATTTTCATCGCGTGATCGGCCGCGAGGCCCGAGCGCAGATTCTGAAAGCTGAGGGCAAGCTGCCGGCAGCGATTATCGCGTGCGTCGGAGGAGGATCCAACTCAATTGGAATTTTTTACGAATTTATCAAGGACAGCAAAGTTCGCTTGATCGGCGTCGAGGCTGGCGGCCGCAGCGAGAAATTAGGTGATCATGCCGCGCGTTTTCGTGGCGGATCGCCCGGCGTGCTGCAAGGCACTTATTCTTACGTGCTGCAGGATCCCGACGGCCAGATTGCGCTGACGCATTCGGTTTCGGCTGGGCTGGACTATCCTTCCATCGGCCCCGAGCATGCGGCGCTGCGAGATGCGGGCCGCGCCCAGTACGTTCCCGCCTCCGACGCCGAGGCGCTTGAGGCCACCACGCTGCTGGCTCGGACAGAAGGCATTATTCCCGCACTCGAATCAGCCCACGCGATCGCCGAAGTGATCAAACGCGCGCCCAGGATGAAGAAGTCCGACGTGGTGATCGCCAACGTCTCCGGCCGCGGCGACAAAGATATGGGGATTTTGATTTCTGAGCTTCGCCTGTAGCGGAGGAGAAACGGTCATGAAGACACCGCTTTGTTGGGCTCTGGGAACCGTGATCTGCGTGACATCGGTTGCCGTAGCTTCGCTCGCCGTCGGGCACGCGCAGTCCGCAGCGACGAATAACGCAGCCTCCGGCGCGGTCAAGGACAAATTGATCGGCGCGTGGCGCCTCGCCTGGATCGAAGAAGAGGGATCAGACGGAAAACCAAATCGACTGGTCAATCGGCGCGGCACCCTCGTCTACACGCGCGACGGCCACATGTCAGTGCAGATCATGCTTCCTGAAGCTGAGACTGCGCCGCACGGCGGCCCTGTACAGTACGATCAGGGCAGCTATGAAGCCTATTACGGCACCTACGACGTCAATGAGCAGGCGCATAGTGTCACGCATCACGTCGAGGGAGCGTTGGTGCGGAAGCTCATCGGGAACAACCTGACCCGGGTGTACAGTTTCTCCAATGGACAGTTGATACTGAAATCTTCCCGGCCGGACGAACATTGGACCATTGCCTGGGAACACTACTGAGCGATCTACCGATGCCTTTAATGTTTCACAGGAAACCCGCGCTCGTCGTGTATATCACCTGCGGAGATCCGGATCTCGCGACCACGCGTAACATCGTATTCGCCGCGATTGAAGCGGGTGCAGATGCGATCGAGTTGGGGGTACCTTTCAGCGATCCGGTGGCAGATGGACCCGTCATTCAGCGCGCCAGTGAGCGAGCGCTTCAGCATGGAACTTCGCTGGCGCAGGTGCTCACGCTCGCAGCGGAGATTCGACAACACGCCCAGTCGACCGGGCTGATTATCTTTTCCTATCTGAACCCAATCCTGCGGATGGGCATGGAGAAATTCTGCAAAGTAGCGCGGGCGGCCGGCGTGGACGGAGCGATTGTGACCGACCTTCCCGTCGAAGAAGCAGGAGAATATCTGCGGGCGATGCGGGCACATGATCTGGCTCCGGTTTTCCTTGCGGCGCCCACCAGTCCCGATGCTCGTCTGAAGAGCATTGCCAAAGTTTCACGCGGATTTGTGTATGCGGTTTCGCGAACCGGTGTGACGGGGGCGAAGCAGCAGCTCGCCGACGATGCACTCAAGTTGGTGCAGCGCTTGCGGCGGCTCACGAAGTTGCCCGTTGCCTTGGGATTCGGGATTTCGACGCCAGAGCAATTTGCTGAAGTCGGCGAATTTGCGGACGCAGTAGTCGTCGGCAGCGCGATTGTGGAAACCATAGAGAACAGCCCTGGGCGTGAAGCAGAGGCTGTGCGCGAGTTTGTGACGAGGCTCGAAGGCGTCGCTTCCCCGGCCTCGGATGCAGCAATGATTCCCGTGACCAGATCGACTCGACGGAGATACGAATGAACTCGTGCGCTTCCCGAAAACCCGCACGATTCCCGCTTATCCGCCCTTACGGCACATTTACGACAACGGTGGTAGAGGTCCGGCCGTACTGGTTGGTGGCGTAGAGAGTGTAGGTGGTGGTGGCCGCTGGATTCACGGTAGCGCTGGTTCCGCGGACGGTTCCCAGGCCGGGCGAGACGATCAGATAGTCATCGTTGGACGTATTCCACGAAAGGTTGACGCTGCCGCCTGAAGCAACATGAGTGGCAGATGCGGTGAAACTGGCGATGGTGGGCGGCGCGCCGGTCGGATAATTCGAATTCGTGTACACCGGATTCATCTGCACGACTTCGAAGGCTGACGACGGGACCGTCTTCAGCGAGTCGAGATCCGATCCCCAGCGGTTGTCTGAAACGCCTGTCACAAAGAGCGAACTGCCATTGTCGGCGAGGATCAGGCCATAGTGCTTCATCGCGGTCAGGATGACCTGCATCTGCGCCGAGAAGCCGGAGATGTCGTAACTCGATTTCAGGCGGAGCCGCATCCCCATGGGTGGCGCCGATGTGTTGCTGGTCGTCGCCGCCCAGTGGGATGCGGGAGGGGTAAAAGCCGCACTTGTCTGGGGGAGGGTAAAGCGGAAAGCGTGACTGATTTTTCCGGCGGCGACTTCGTCATAGCGGACGAGCCCGGGAAAAATCGGGAGCCCGGCAGCGTCCGCCGAAGTCCAGGTGTAGGGCCGCTGTTCGTTGCCCAGGAGATCCCACACTGCGGTCGAATCGGCGTTCCAGCTTCCGTCAGAATTCGGTGACGCATTGTAGAGCTCGTACAGGAAGCAGTTGGCGTTGTTGAGAACCAACACGTGGCGATCGCCCGTGCTCGAGGATCCGCCCTCGATAGGAGCATTCGCGGGAACGGCCATGGGGCCGGGATCGCTCTCGTCGGGATAAGCGCCGAGATTGATATTCACCAAGGCCTGATTGCCATCGACAACCACGTAAGGAATGCCGTAAGTCGGGTCTGTGCCCCAGTCTGGGTGAAGGTTCACCGAGCCCACCCAGTTGCTGATGATCGAGTTGGAATTGGGATCGATGGGGGCGGAGGAGATGTCGGTATTCCACAAGCTGCTGCTGTTGAAGGGAACGAAACCGCCCAAGCTCGCGGTTTGACCGGCGTTCATCACGCTGCAGGCAAGATTGCCGCCGCCGGTACCACCACCCGATCCACCACTGCCGCTGCCTGATCCACCCGAACCGCCGCCGGGATTGGTGCTGCTCATGCGGGACACACCTGAACAGGCGATCAGCGAGAGCGAGATCGCAACCAGTGCGGAGACGAAGAGAAACACTCTACAGAATGAACGGTGGACGAGCATCCTGCAGCTATTCTCGGCGAGAGGTTATGCGCGGAAAAAGAGGCCCTTGGGACATGTACGAATTCCAAGGGATTGGCAGCGAGAAGTCTGAAGCCAAGTATTCAGCACTGAGCCATCAGCATTCAGCCAGTCCTACGGTCTCTGTATTCAAGCCGTTCGGTTATGGATGACTGAGAGCTGAATGCTGAGTGCTGAATGCTCAGTCCATCACTTCCCTCGCAAGACGGTCTTCGCCGCACCAAGGTTGTCGTACTTGTCGTAGACGCGGACAACCACGACATGCTCGGCTCCGGCGTCTTTGCCCGGTTCCGACGCAATTTTGAAATCGTAATCTTCCGCCTTTGAGTCAGACAGCTGGCCGACGGGCTCGACGTATTTCCATTCACCGGCGTCGACCGAAAATTCAGCACGCTTAATGGTCGAGAATCCATCAGCGGCGCGGAATCGCACGTGAATCTGCCCGCCCTCGTTGGAGGCGGTGAGATTTTCGATTCGCGGCGGGGTGGTATCGACCTCGAAGCGCCGGCTCACCTTTTCGGCAGTGAGCGCTTCGCCGGGTGAATGCGAGGGCGCATCGGAGGCGACGACTTTCACGGTATATCCACCATCAGGCAGCAAGCTGGCGTCGAAGGAGTAGGCCTTGTCGGTGATGTTGTCTTTGAGCAGCAGCCAACGCGTTTCTCCGTCGCCGCGGTAGTAGACGGAATAGACAAGCTGGTCCTCGTTCTCGTCGTGAGCGGTCCACTTCACTCCGATGGCATCGCGGTCGTGCACGCTGGGGACGGGCGATTCGAAGTGCGGGGTGGAAGGTCCACTGATATCAGTCCCGATGGAAATGCCGATCGGTTTCGTGAGGGGCTGATAGCGGGTGCCGATCTGTACCGTGACGTCTTCAATATCGGGAGCAACATTTTTCGCCAGGTAGTTGAGCGTAACGCTATCTACGGTCGGCCTGGTATCGCCAGAGTGGAGCACTGCCTTCCACTGAGCGTAACGCGCGGGCGGAACACCCATCTCGGGATTCCTGGTGAGATCGACTTTCTTCCACGCGCTCCAGTTGCGGTCGGGATTGTCGACGTTGCCGCTGCGCACCAGCAGGTCGACATTGCCCGTGCCGCGGAATTCGGAGCGTCCCCAGCGCGAGAAAATTTTGGCATCGAAGACATCGCTTTCGTAGTTGCCTTCGTTTTCCGGGGCTGGCCCAAGGACGAAAATCTTTCCCAGGTTGCTGCAGGCGGCGTAGAGGCCGCCGCCAGGAGCTTTAGCAAAGCCGGTCACTTGCGAGGCGGGAGCCTTCAGGAGATCGGAGAAGTCATCTTGCCCAGAGATTGAAAAGACATGGCCGCGGTTTCCCGCGCCCGCCAGCAAGCGATCGTGAGAGTCGAAGGCAAGAGCGTAAACGATATCTTCATGCGAGGTCCAAATGCGTGTAGGGGAGCCGTCGGGAGCGATGCGATAGACATCGGAACCGCCTGTGGCTCCGCCCCCGGGAACTGGAAAGGGTCCCATCTGAATTGTGCTGGTAGTCGTCGAGATACCCATTCCCGGAGGCTGCGGGCCCATAGGTGAAGGGTTGGGGGAACCCATCGTGATCATCGATGAGGGCCCACTGCCAGGCATCATGCCGATTCCAGTTTTCTTTTCTCCGACCCCGGAGGCGTAAATATTGCCCGCTCGATCGAGAGTCAAGGCAGTGATCTCTTTTTTTGGCGCGCTGTAGAGGACGAAAGCTTCGCCCGCGGGAGAAATGCGGTAGACCAGGCCGCTACCGTCGGTGCCGGCGATCAGGTTGTCCTGGGCGTCCATGGCCAGTACGCGGATGTGGGTCTCATCGCTTTTGAAAAAGACCGAGTGATCGCCTTTGGCGGTGACTTTGTAGATCTCGCCGTGGTCGCCGGTCGCGACATACAAATCTCCGGACTTGTCGAGCAGAAGGTCCCATATGTACTTGGTTCCGGGAGCGAAGTAGACGGATGAAGTCCACGACGGATCGACGCTGGGCTTAGCCGCCTCTTTGTCGGAAGACTTATCGGAACTCTTGGCTGGGTCTTTCTTGTCGCCTTTTTCAGCGGCGGCTGGGGAAGAGTTGCGGTGCTCGATCTTGTAAACCTTGCCGTCGGGCGCAGTGGCGGCATAGATCACGCCACCGGGGCCGACCTTGAGGGCCTGGACTTGCAGTTCCTGCGGCTCGAAAATGATTGTCGCCTTGCCGTCGGCGGTGATGCGATAGACCCGGGCGGGAGCACCGGTTGCAGCGTAGACAATTCCTGCTTCGTCAGCGGCGACTGCCCAGATATAGGTCGAGGGAGTTCCATACAGTAACTTGAAGGCGGGAGCCAACTCGAGCCCGCCGCCGCTACGGATGGCGACGCCGGTCGCCGTTCCCTTGGTCAGGTCTTCGAACTTCGATTGTTCCCAGGTGCGTGTGCCTTCTGCGAACGCAAAAACTGTCACGCCGCAAAGAATGATGGGGAGGAGAGAGGATTTGCGAATGACGTCGGAAATCCTAGGCCGGCTTTGCAATGGTTCACCTCGATTGGGACAGCGAGCAGGGTGCTGCCTGCGGCTAATCCGAAGAATCCCGTTGAAGCTTCAGGTTAACATGCGATGCCCGTTGGTTGCCGTCCCGGAAGGCCAAGGCGGGCGGCATCGGGGGCGCGCAGCGGCTAAAGCCGGTTTTCTGACGCCAGGCAGTTCGGCGCCCTGAAGGGTGCACAGATACGAAGCGTTCGGCGTACGGATCGTTGCTGCGAAATCGTTGCTGCGAAACGACGTCGCGGACTCGAAGGTGTGGGGCGACCGGAATCTCACGAGCGGAATCGCCAGTGCGCGGCGTGTTATCGTAGATTTTCATGCAATCGGCGCGTCAGAAATTGCTGAGCTTGCTGGCTCACCAGTCATTTCGTCTCGGAGAGTTCAAGCTTTCGTCGGGCGGGACCAGTGACTACTACATCGATTGCCGCACCACTACGCTTGACGCAAAAGGATCGCAGCTGACCGGGCAGGTGTTTCTGGAGGAGATCCGAAGACGGGAGTGGAAGCCGCAGGCGATCGGCGGACTGACCATGGGCGCTGATCCGATTGTGGTTGCGGTCTCGGTGGTCAGCGGAGAACTGCATGGCTTTTTGGTGCGCAAGGCCGACAAGCAGCACGGGACCGGGCAGCGAATCGAAGGGTTTCGCGACAAGGGCGCGCGGGTCGTAATCGTCGATGACGTATGCACCACAGGCGCCTCGACCATTCAGGCGATTGAAGTGGCGCGCGAGTTCGGATTCGAAGTGGTGGGCGCGATGTGTCTGGTAGAGCGCGAAGAGGCCAAGGGCCGCGCCAATGTGGAGAAGGCTGCGGCTCCAGCGCCTTTTGTCGCAATTTTCACCGCCACCGATGTGCGGAAGGAACATGCATTGCAGGCTGATGACACGCAGCCCAGCATCTACGCGGTTGCAGCGTCGTGCGAGCTTTGCGGGCGTCCGGCAGTGACGAACAGTCCCAGAAACCGCTGCGAGGCACATCGGGCGTGACGAAGCTTTGTGTAGAGACGTAGCTTGCTATGTCTTTGCTAGCGAGAAAGAGACGTTGCAAGCAACGTCTCTACGCACAAGAAATCATGATTCAAACTCTGGAATGGACCGATAAAGGCGTACGCTTCCTCGATCAGACGAAGCTGCCGACCGAAGAGACGTATGTGACCTGCACGACGCATGAGCAGGTAGCGGATGCGATCCGCACGATGATTGTGCGCGGGGCACCAGCCATCGGTGTGGCCGCCGGGATGGGTATTGCGCTGGGTGTGCAGAATTCCAAGGCGGAGTCCACCGGCGATCTGAAGCGCGAGTTGGATCAGATCTGCGACATCATTGGCAAGACGCGGCCCACGGCGGTGAATCTGTTCTGGGCGATCCGGCGCATGCAGGAGAAGTTTGAGCGCGTGCGCATCCGTCCGATCCCGCAGATCAAACAGGATCTGATCGAAGAAGCCCGGCGCATGCACGCGGAAGACATCGCGTCGAATCAAGCGATGGGACGTTACGGCGCAACTCTCATGCCCAGCGAAGGCGGAGTGCTGACTCACTGCAATGCCGGCGCGCTGGCCACGGCTGGATACGGAACCGCACTGGGCGTGATCCGCGCGGCGGTCGAGCAGGGGAAAAAGATTCATGTCTTTGCCGATGAGACGCGGCCATTTCTGCAAGGCTCACGGCTTACCGCGTGGGAACTGATGAAGGACGGAATTCCGACGACGGTCATCTCCGACAATATGGCCGGATCCATGATGCAACAGGGGAAGATTGGAGCAATCGTCGTCGGCGCCGACCGCATCGCAGCCAACGGTGACGTGGCTAACAAAATCGGAACTTACTCCGTCGCCGTGCTGGCGCGGGAGCACAATATTCCCTTCTATGTGGCGGCGCCGATTTCGACGGTCGATCTGGCTTGCCCGACCGGCGCGGAGATTCCGATCGAGCAACGGAATGTAAAAGAAGTTACCCACATTGCAGGAAAGCAGATGGTTCCCGATGGAGTGGCCGTAGAGAATCCGGCCTTTGACGTAACTCCCGCCAAGTTCGTCGCCGCGATCATCACAGAAAGAGGGATCGCGCGCGCTCCTCTTGACGAATCTTTACGGAAGCTGGCGGCCCAGGAGGCCGAGGTTCATCCGTAATCTGCCCGCTCCGTGGTTTCCTCTATTTTTTGCCTGCGTGCCGCTACTTATTCTCTAGTTTCGGGTTGAGTATCAGTAAAGGCCTGCCGTGCTAGGCTGAGCCCAACGTTCCGATTTCAAACAACGATCTTTTTCCGTCAGGGGGAGTCTATGTCTTTCTGCAATCGCGCCTTTCTGCCCGTAGTTGCGATATTCGGTCTTGCTTTTCTGGTTGGATGCGGGGGAAGCAGTACCCATACCCCGGTGTCGCCACCGACGGGCGGATTCAGCAACTCCAATTTAAATGGGACGTACACATTCTCGGTTGCAGGCTTCGACATCCTGGTGAACGGGAGCCCGAGCACGTTTAACATGGCAGGTTCGCTCACCGCGTGCGGCTGCAGTGGGGGAACGATTTCGGCGGGAACAATAACTCTAGTCGACTTTTCTTCCTCAAAACCCGCCACGAGCGTTGCCTTGAACAGCAACAGCGCGTACAGCATCACCAAAGACGGCCGTGGGCTTGCCAAACTCTTCTTCGGGGCGGCACCTGCCGCAGAAGTGGATCTCGATTTCGTACTGACCTCTAGCTCCCATGGTCTGGTCACTCGCTTCGATAACGGGGGCGCCGGAAGTGGAACCATCGACCTGCAGTCGAGCGGGGTGACTCTGGCGACCACTCCATACTCTTTCAGCATCTCGGGTACGGACGGATTGTCGAATCCATTCGCCATGGCTGGCAGCTTCACCTTGGATTCTTCGGGCAACATCACAGCAGGAATCGTGGATACGAACTCCAATGGGACCGTGCAAACGGCTTTGAGTCCATTGACTGGTACGGTGACTCCTGGTTCGGGCACCACTCCGGGGACCGCCTCGTTCTCGATCGGCAGCTTGACTTTCGATGTTTATGCCATCGATGCGACACACCTCAAGCTGGTTGAGACGGACGACACGGAGTTTACCAGTGGCGACGCCTTTTCCCAGGGTACAGACGCGATTCCATCGGGCAACCTGGTGTTAAGCATGGCGGGCCTCGACTTGAGCGGGAATCCGGCGGCATTTGGGGGCATCATGGCCTCAGCCGGCGGCACCTTCAGCAATGGAATCGCGGATGTGAACGATAATGGGCTCACCGATGGCGTCGTGAATCCCAGCGCGCCCGCCCCCGTCAACTTTAGCGGAACTTTTGTCGAGACGCCAAGCGGCAGCGGGCGATGGGCAGTGAGTTTCACCGGATTCCCCGGCGGCACGGCTTTTGCGGCGTATCCTTCAACAGGAGGAGTGTTGATGCTGGAGGTCGACGGCGGCGTCGCGGGCGCAGTTACAGCTGGCGCTGCGATGGCACAGACTTCAGGGGCGGCTGTGGCCGCTAGCCAGGGCTACGGTATGAATCTCACGGGCTTTGACGTGGGGAACGGCGTTCCGCTGAACCAAATCGCGCAGTTTAATACGACCAGTAGCGGCCTGTCAGGTCTGATCGACCAGGTTGACTTCACCATTTCGAAACCGGGAACGAGCAACCTTGTCGGCAACTACACCGCTCCGGCTTCGAATGGCATCGGCCAGGTCGGCTTCACGAACGGGCAAAACTTCTTCTACTACCCCGTCGATAATTCTACGATCCTGTTTCTGGCGTCGGACGGCGGCGAAGTGTCCCTGGGAGCGTTCCAGACTCAGAGCACTGCGACTTCGGCGGCCGCTCAGGTAGTCGAGCGCCAGATGGCGATGGTGAAGGCCGTGAAAGCCACGAGGCGGAGGCAAGTCAAGTAGACCAAAAATGTGCGCAGGGCGCGGCTTCCAAGCCGCGCTTTTTTTTACGTCCGGGATATCTCGATCTTCGGTTCCGGCAAAGGCTTCCGGCTTCGCGTCGTAGAAGTGACCCAGGCTACGATGCGATAGAGCAACAAGACGGCGAGTAGAGCAGCGTATTCCAGCGGCTTTCTCAGATCCGCCTTCACCAACCAGATGTAGTGGATAACTCCAGCCGCCGCGCTGAAATAAATCAGGCGGTGGAGGGCTTGCCAACGCTTGCCGCCCAGTTTGCGGATTGACCACCTCGTCGAAGTCAGAGCGAGCGGCAACATCAGGACGAAAGCCGTCATCCCGGCGGTGATGAAGCGGCGTTTCGCTATGTCGGCGAGCATTTCATGCACGGCGAAAAACTTGTCGAGCCAGACATAGGTCATCAAGTGGAGCGTGCCGTAGAAGAATGCAAAAAGACCCAGCATGCGGCGATACTCGATGAGCCAATACTGACGCGTGATTCTGCGCAGGGGACTGATCGCGAGCGTGATCAGGAGGAAGCGCAGAGTCCAGTCGCCGGTGGCGTGAGTGATGGTTTCAATCGGATTGGCGCCCAGCAGGGAGTGTAATCCGCGCCAGACGAGTATTCCGAGCGGGCCAAGGCACGCCAGGAAGATCACGGGTTTGAAGTAGCGAAGGGCCATGACAGCATTCAGCAATCAGCAATTAGCCATTGGCAATTAGCAATCAGAAAAAGCATCAATGGTTCGCGCTTGCTTTTGAGAGCGACTTGGCTGACTGCTGAGTGCTAATTGCTCACTGCTGGCCGCTTCAAAAGTATTTTTTCAAATCCATCCCGGTATAGAGGCTGGCCACCTGGTCGCCGTAGCCATTAAACATCAGGGTGGGGCGTTTGTAGAATTCGCCGAGGCGGCGTTCTTTGGCTTGGCTCCAGCGAGGATGGTCGACGTTCGGATTCACGTTGGAATAGAAACCGTATTCATGGGGCGCGGAGAGGTTCCACGAGTTTGCCGGCTGCTGATCGGTGAAGCGTATGCGCACGATCGCTTTCGCGCTTTTGAATCCGTACTTCCACGGCACGACGATGCGCAGAGGCGCTCCATCCTGATTGGGAAGTTCTTCGCCGTACATCCCGAAGCAGAGAAGCGCGAGCGGATGCATGGCTTCGTCCATGCGGAGGCCTTCGACGTAAGGCCACTGTAATACCTCGCGCCGCTGGCCGGGCATCTGGCTGGGATCGAAGATGGTCGTGAACTCGACGAACTTGGCCTTGCCCAGTGGGTTTGCGCGCTTGATCAGCTCGTTGAGAGAGAAGCCTGCCCAGGGAACAACGATGGACCATCCTTCGACGCAACGATGACGATAGATGCGCTCTTCGGGAGCGGCCATCTTGCGGATGTCGTCGACGTCGAGTTCCTGCTTCTTCGCGACCAGGCCGTCGATTTTCACCTTCCACGGGCGCGTGCGGAAATTCTGGGCGAGTTCGGCGGGGCCTTCTTTCTCGGTGGAGAACTCGTAATAGTTGTTGTAGTGGGTGACATCTTTGAAGGGCGTGATGGTCTCGGAGGTGCTGAAAGGAGATTTTTGAATGCCTTCGATCTTGTTCCCGGCGAACGCAATGCGGGCGGGCGATAACAGTTCGCGAAGTCCGAGAGCAGCCGCGGCGGTTGCTCCCGCGGCCGCTGCCCCCGCGAGGAACTTGCGACGATTCAGGTACTGACTCTTCGAAGTGATCTCCGAAGAAGCAATGTCACCGGACTTCTTGATCAGCATGGAAACCCCAGACAGATAATTTTAACCCGCTCTTATGCCATCAGATAGGACGCAGACGTTCGGAAAAAGTTGCATGGGAACGGGAGAAGAAATCGCGGGGAAGGCGGAGGCTATCCCAAAACCTCTCGCACTTTGCGCGACAGGTTCTGCAGGGTGAATGGCTTCTGGAGGAAGGCTGTGCCACTTTCAATGCTGCCTTCGCTGACAATCGCATCTTCGGTGTATCCGGAGAGGTAGAGGACTTTTGTTTCGGGGCGGTTCTTGGTCAGCTGCCGGACCATATCGCGGCCGCCCATACCAGGCATGACGACGTCAGTGATAACGAGATCGATCGTGCCAGGCTGGACTGCGGCTGCGGCCAGACCAGCCTCTCCATTGCAGGCTTCGACGACTTTGTAGCCCTTCGCCAGCAGCGTATCGCGCACCAGTTGACGAACTGACTCTTCGTCTTCCACCAGCAGGATGGTTTCGCTGCCGCCTGCCGCGGCGTGCGCCACCGGAGCGGTCTGGTTTTCCGCAGTGCCTTCGACTCGTGGCAGGTAGATGTGGAACGAAGTCCCTTGTCCGGGTTCGCTCTGCACCACGACGTAGCCTCCACTTTGCTTCACGATGCCGTAGACGGTGGAGAGACCGAGGCCAGTTCCTTTGCTTTTTTCTTTGGTGGTAAAAAACGGCTCGAAGATGCGCGACTGAGTTTCCTTGTCCATACCCATGCCGGTGTCGCTGACGGTGAGCATGACGTATTCGCCGGGGCGAAGGAAGGTCTGCCCGCGGCGGTGGCTCTCATCGAGCACGATGTTGCGCGTCTGGATGGTGAGCTTGCCCCCGCCGGGCATGGCGTCCTTGGCGTTGACGACGAGATTCATGAGAACCTGCTCGAGTTGCCCGGCGTCGGCGCGTGTGTAACCGGCTTCGGGAGCGAGCTTGGCCACGAGTTCGACGTTTTCTCCAATCAGAGGACGGAGCAGGCGTTCCATGTCGGCGACGATGGAGTTCACGTCGACGACTTTTAGTTCCAGCAGCTGCTTGCGGCTGAAGGCCAGTAGTTGCCGGGTTAGAGTGGTGGCGCGGTCCGAGGCCTGCTGGATAGCTTCCGCTTTCTCGCGCAAGGGATGTTCGACTTCCAGCTTCGCCAGAATGACCTCGGCATAGCCGCTGATGACCATCAGCAGGTTGTTAAAGTCGTGAGCGACGCCGCCGGCGAGGCGTCCGACGGCTTCCATTTTTTGAGCCTGGCGGAACTGGTCTTCGAGGGCGCGGCGGTCAGTGACGTCTTCGGCGATGGCTTCCAGCACGTCCGCTGGCTCATCGGCACTGCTGACGGCGCGGCCGCTGATGCGCACAGTCACTGCGCTGCCGTCTTTACGCTTCCATTTCACTTCGATGCCATCCAGCCGGCCGGTCCGGCGGAATTCGTCGATCAGGCGGTTGTGCTCTTCGGCGAGCGCGAACACATCCTTTTCCGGATCAAGCAGCAGCACTTCCTCGGCTGAGGCATAACCCAGCATCGTGATCAGGGCTGGATTGACGTCGAGGAAGCGGCCTTCCAGGCTGGAGCGGTAGATGCCGTAGACCGAACTCTGCACCAGCGAGCGGTAGCGGGCTTCGGAACGCCGCAAAGCCTGCTCGTTGCGCTTGATCTCGACTGCGCTGGCCAGTTGCCGCGCAACGAAGGTGAGGATTTCTTTATCGCGCTCTCCGTAGCGGATGTTCTTCGAATATGTCTGCACGACCAGGGCGCCGAATGTATGATTGCCGACCTTCAGAGGAACGCCCATCCAGTCGAGGGAACGCGATCCGTTGCGGGCGACTTCGCCGCGATCCTCCATGGCCTGCAGCACCTCAGGCGTGGCCAACAGCGGCACGCCAGTGCGAATGAGGTAGTCGGTGAGGCCTTTGCCCATTTTTTTGGACGAAGGCGGACTGTCGTGTTCGTCAACAAAGTAGGGAAAACTGATGAGCTCGGTAGCGGGATCGTAGAGGGCGATGTAGAAATTGCGCGCGTACATCAACTCGTCAACGATACTGTGGACGGCGGCGAAAAACTGTTGCAGATCGTGGGCACTACTGCTCTGCTCGGCAATCCGGTAGAGCGCGGAGCTCAGCGCCTCGACGCGGGTGCGATCGCTGATGTCGTGGTAGCCGGCGCAGAATCCGGCGATTTTTCCTTCGAGCCGCAAGGGCGAACAAGAGACTGAAACATTGAGCAGTGTGCCGTCTTTTTTTCGGCGCTGCGTCTCGAGGGTGATGCGGTCGCCTTTCTGCAATGCCTCATTCACCCACTGCGATTCCGCCAGCCGTTCGGCAGGCACGACCAGGTTCTCTAGCCGGTCTCCGATGACTTCGGTGGCTTCGTATCCGAACATCCGAACGAACGCGTCATTGGCCCAAAGAATACGATGCTCGGGATCGGCGATGCTCAGACCGTCGGGTGCGTCCTGGAACATCTGCTCCAGGAACTGCAGCCGTGTCTCAGAGCGAAGCTGGCTTTTCGAGGAAGGTTCAGCAATTGGGGGAGCGGGGCAAGAGCTTTTCGAACAGGAATTGGAGGCGCTTTCCGGCCTTTCGAGAACTGGCGGTACGCCCGCTTGCAGCGCCGCCTTCAACCGACGGGCCCGCGCCAGTTCGCCATGCTCGGATCGGGTGACACGATCACCCATGCGCAGATTTCCCCCTCTACTTTCGCCGCCGAGGGCATGGTAGAACGCGCCGGAACCAGTCGAAAGTTACCGGGGTAATGGAGAATCAAGCAAATGCCAATGTGGACAAGGGATTTCGAATCCTTCGTAACTTGGAACAGCCGTCGAATCTCTCTATGCTGGACAGTGGAAGACCGTGCCGCTGAGTCGGGCCCTTCCTACGGAGGAACATGTCTCCAGTTGTCCAACGACCGCGAGCAGCCGTGCCGAGGCGACCGGATCCGACCGACCAGCATTGGAGCATGCTTTTGTTCGAGAGCATCTCGGCCGGGGTCATCGCGGTGGCAGTCGGGCTGGCTGCAGTCATGGCCGTGGTCGGGATCTACGTCCTGGTTGTGTGGCCGCTGACGTTCTGGGACCTCGCCAACCTTGGGCTGGAACAGTATTCTTCGTGGACGGAAACGATCTTGTGGTCGGTGTTTGCCGGAGGATCGCTGGCCGGATACTGGTGCTTTAGCGGAGCCGCCTTCCAAGCCAGAGCGAAGCACAAACCGGGAAGTGCCGTGAGAGATATACGAAGTCGCCGCTAGATCTGCTCGATACCCTTCTGCTCCCCGTCAATAGAAAACCCACTTCTGAATAAAAAGTTGCGCGCAATACGGCGAATTACTGCCAAAGCCAGTTGCATCTTCGCTGCCTTCCCACGCATCGAAAGAATTAACCGAATGGTTAATTCGTAAAGTTTCGTCAAGAAAGATGGGGAGGTTGGGTATGAAATCAGTGAAGAGTTTGGTAAGGATGGCAGGGGCGTTCCTGGCCATTGGGTTGTTGAGCGCGACGCTCGTGGCTCAAAGTGCAGCGGCCCGCTATGACAATGACATTCAGAATGCGGTGACAAATAAGCTGGCCAGCAAAAGCCAATTCAGCAATATAAAGGCGAGCACGGAAGATGGCATCGTGACGCTGACGGGGACGGTGGATCTCTACCAGCGCAAACTGGATGCCGCGAAAGCCGCACGCAAGATCGCCAAGGTTCAGGGCGTACGCAACCTGATCACCGTGGCCGGTCCGCATGTTCCAGACGCGCAACTCGAGGAAAAGCTGGCGACGAAGCTGCGCTACGTCCGCGTGGACTATGACAACACGTTCGACTACTTCGCTCTTGGAGTGAAGGACGGAGTGGTGACGGTGGAAGGCCA
>Ga0307474_10001124_pt1 | contig 19518 bp, 20 predicted proteins | sample atmos_gasesECM1C_2_FD_203312 | JGI IMG/M metagenome (GOLD analysis project Ga0307474, IMG submission 203312) | Hardwood forest soil microbial communities from Morgan-Monroe State Forest, Indiana, United States - atmos_gasesECM1C_05 | ecosystem: Environmental > Terrestrial > Soil > Temperate... | reverse complement strand
AGCCTGTGGACCCAACAACCGACAACTCTGCTTTGGCCGAAGCTCTGCACGAACCGCTGTTTCCCGCAGCGCTGGTCTCAACTAGGTTACGGTCCAATCCAACAGCTGCAAGCTGGGTGGCCGCCAATCAGATGTCGGACCCGTCCTGCTCTGTGGGCAAGGGCGATGTGTGCTGCGATCTGAACACCCTGAAGTGCGGGCCAAGTCGCGCGGACGTATCGGCAGCACTATCTCAGCGAATCGAAGGGGAGAAATGAAGACTGCTTTCTGCGTGATTTTGCTACTTGCCACAACCTGTGGTGTGTGCCAGCAGTATGGACTCCGTCGCGCGTTTGGCGCTGCCGGCGCATCATAAGTGCTCTCGACTCCGCTCAGCCTAAGCTCTTTCGCCCCGCAAAAGACCCGAGTCTGGAAATGACGAATCTGAGCCGGGCGCAACCCCAAGGAACAATCATGAAAGCAATCCGCGTGCAACAAACGGGCGGGCCGGAGGTGATGGAGTTAGCGGATATTCCGGTTCCGCAGCCGAAGCCTGCCGAAGCGCTAGTGAGGGTATCGACCGCGGGGGTGAACGCGATTGATGGCTACTTCCGCGATGGGCGGTTCCGTACGCCGCTGCCCTTCATCCCCGGACAGGAAGGCGCGGGAGTCGTGACCGCGGTGGGTGCGCAAGCTAAGACGGTGAAAGTGGGCGACCGCGTGTCCTGGAGCGGAGTGTTGGGGTCGTACGCCGACTTCGTGGTCTCGCCCGAAGAGCATCTGGTGCCCGTGCCGGAAACTTTGACCGATCAGCAAGCGGCGGCGGCGATGGTGCACGGCCTGACAGCGCACTATCTGGTGAACGACGCACATAAGCTGAAAGCAGGCGAGACGGCGCTGGTACACGCAGCGGCGGGCGGAGTCGGGCTGTTGCTGGTCCAGATGGCGCGGGCAGTCGGGGCGCGGGTGATTGGCACGGCTTCGAGCGAGGAGAAGGCCCGGCTTGCGCGCGAGGCAGGGGCGGATGAAGTAATCGTCTTTACCAAGCACGATTTTGAAGCCGAGGTGAAACGTCTGACGGACGGCAAAGGCGTCGAAGTGGTGTACGACGGTGTGGGCAAAGCGACTTTTGAGAAAAATCTGAATGTCATGCACCTGGGCGGTATGCTCGTGCTTTACGGCACGTCGAGCGGTCCGGTGTTGCCGGTGGATCCGGCAAAGCTGTCAGAGAAAGGCTCTCTCTACATGGCGCGCACCACGCTGGCGCACTTCACCGCGACTCGCGATGAACTGCTGGCGCGCACGAGAGCGCTTTTTGGCCTGATCCGAGAAGGCAAGCTCAAACTGCGGATTGCGAGGACCTACCCGCTGGCGGGCGCGCCGCAGGCGCATCGGGACATGGAAGCCCGAAAGGCGGCGGGCAAGCTGCTGCTGATCCCCTAGAGAGGACGCCGCTGTTCAATGAGCCGGAGCTGGGAACGCGCTGGACATACCGATTCGCCTCGCGGGTCATATGCCTATCGGCTCGCAGAAGGGCACGGGAAGCGATCAGGAAGTCGGCCTGCAAACGCTTTGGCGCCCCTCCACCCGAGCGCCGGCGACGAATGGAATAAGCGGCAAAGCTGGTTGCCGCCAGACACCTTCTCCGAGGTCGAAATCAATCGCGATGGCCATTTCCCCGGGCGTTTTCCGAACAGGATGGCCGCGAGCTCGACGAAGACGGGCGCGCTTATCGCCAGCGCCCCCTCCGCGTGAACTCTTGGCAGTTGAGCGGCAATCGTGGCCGCCGAATTGACGACAGGGTGTTCGTGTCCAGCGCGGTTCTCATTCGTCTTTATCGCTTCGCATATCGTCAATCCAAGCTTTCATCTCCTCTTCACCACCGGTACTCCTTACAGTCAGGGATAGATGGCCTTACCTTCATCCGCGAGAGGAAAAAGCTAGGTTCTGCGCGAGTATTTTTTCGCGTAAGCCGGAACTTCACGGCCGGACGGGAGCCTCGCGTCGTCAATCGGAGCGCCCGCCACCATCTCGAGCGGCACCACTCCCGCCCAGGTCGGGAAGGAATAATCTTCTTCCTCGTCTACAACGGGCCCCTGGCGGACTTTGGCTGAGAATTCCTCGATCGGCAGGCGAAGCACGGACGTTGCCTTAAGTTCCCGCTCATTGGGTTGGCGCGCGTCGGCCCAGCGTCCGGGAATGATGTGTTCGGAAAGCAAACGCAAGGCTTCGATCTTTTCGTCGGGATCATCGACCAGCGTCGCCTTCCCCAGAACCACTACTGATCGATAATTCATGGAGTGATTGAAGATGGAACGCGCGAGCACGAGCCCATCGAGCAAGGTGACAGTCACGCAAACCGGCAAGCTTTCTTTCATCTGCCGCAACATGCGACTGGCAGCCGAGCCGTGAATATAAAGGCTGTCGTCCCGGCGCCCGTAAGACGTAGGAATCACAAAAGGCTGACCGTCGACGACAAAGCCGACGTGGCACAGAAAACCTTCGTCCAGAATGCGATACGCGGCTTCACGATCATAAACAGCACGATCCGCTTCGCGGACGAGCCGGGTCCGCGGCGTGGGCGTATAAGGTTCGGACATTGGGGAACGAACTCCGGGCAAGCGCCAAGGATGGTAGAAGGGAAAGTGTAACACTGGCTTGGAGAGGCGACTTTCCAGGGCTCAGCCAGTAAGGGCCCGCGAGTCTGGATCCCTTGCGGTCACGGAATCCAGGCTCGAGTGACAGAACCTACCAATATAGTTTCATGGCGAACTGGAATTGACGTGGATCATAAGCGGCCGTCGCCTGGCCGGCATTGGTAAACAGCGGACTGACTGCAGCTACGTTATACCGGTTGGCGATGTTGAACATGTCGGCGATCAATTCCATGTTGAAGCGCTCGGTAAAATAGATGCGTTTCGCGACTCGCATATCGTTAAATACGGTCCACGGCGTAACGCCGGCGTTGCGGCCGAGATTTCCGTCGAGCGACTGAAGGCTTCCGTTGAAGTCCGCGATGCAGGGTTCCTGGAAAACTCCGGTTGGTGAGTATTTGGAACTAACCCCAGGAAATCCGAGCGCCGTGCACGCAGAGTTGACGAACGTGTTGGGACGGCCGGTGAGAGAGGACAACTGGAGATTGTCGTCCCCGCTCGTAATGATGTTGAAGGGCCGTCCGGAGCCAAACTCGATCAGAGGAGCGAGGGTCCAATGACTGAATAATTTGCTGGCAAATCCAGTACCGCCGAGTTTGCCCGACTGATAGACCCCACTGAACACAAAGCGGTGACGCTGGTCAAACAGAGACGTGGAGCGGTCCGCGCCGGGAAAATAGCTGTCCTGGGGAGTGAGAGTGGACTGCAGATCGGTCGAGTCATCAATGGCGTGCGACCAAGTGTAGGAGGCGAGAAATTCGTAGTGCCGGTTGAAACGTTTGCGCAGATTTGCGCTCAGGCCGTGATAGACAGAGCTGCCGTTCGAAAAATTGGCATCCATGTCACCGAAGGGGATGCAGTTGGCCAGTGTCGCGGGGTTGCAGTTGGCATTGAAGCCCTGGCTCGCAAGACCCTGCAAAATGGTTTGCCCCAGAGTCACGCAGGCGCCGGCGCCACCCGCGATGAGGGCGTCAGCAATAGAGACATTCAACCCGCTCGGCCGGAAGAAATTCATTAAAGCGGCTGGCACATAGGCTTGTCCGGTGGGAAAAACACCACAGGGAGGAAATGCCGTAGACGTTCCTACAGTAAAGGGACTGGTTGGATAATTCGGGCTTGAAGGAGCGACTCCTGCGGCCTTGGCGGCTGCCTGAGCTACAAGCAGGTTATTCACCATCAAGTCGCCGCGATTTGTGTTGGCGTTAATCGGGCGGTTGAGGTGACGTCCCCCGTTGAAGTTGTAAGCCAGATTAAGGGCGAAGCCGCCTCCCAGATCCTTCTCGATGCTGAAGTTCGCCTGCTGCGAATACGCGTAGACGAAGTTGTTTGATTGGGGATAACCAAAGGGCTGGAAGGCGAGTGGAAGGAAAGTGGAAGGATTCAGGTAGTTCTGGTTCAGGAAAATCGAGTTGGGCTGAAATGCGTTGAATTGTTGCTGGTTTGGCTCATATCCCAAGGCGGAGACGACGCCGCTGTTATTCGAGACGGCACACGGTCCGGTTGTCGAATTGATTGGTAATCCCTGAAAAATCGGGATTGCGTTGAGATTTCCGAAATTGCCGAGACCCGAGGAATTGCTGCAGGTTCCCGTGCCCGCAAACGCCAGCTGCCCGCTGGTCGAGCCGTCGGACGCATCGCCCAGAAAATAAAGGCCGAGCAGAGGGTGGTCATAGAAAAGTCCGTAAGAGGCGCGGACTACGGTCTTGCCGTCGCCTTTGGGGTCCCATGCCATGCCGATGCGAGGCTGAATATTGTTGGTGTCCGTCTGGATGCCTTTTTGCAATCCCAAATACTTATATCCAGCCAAAGCCAGCGGTGTAGGCGACCTGAATTGCGGCGGGAACTCGACGTCATAGCGCACTCCGTAGTTCAAAGTGAGATTCGGACGAATACGCCATGAATCTTGCCAGAAAACTCCCAGTGGCTTGTTAGGAAATGAGTCATGAGGATTGCCGAATCCCTGAATGAAATCCCCCGGCAGGCCAGCCCCGTATGCCTGAACCGGCGACAGGTTGGGGAAAGGATCGCCGGCAATTGGCGAGACGAAGCCCAGGCTGGCGGAGCTGAAAGCTCCGAAATCGTAGACGCCTCCGTAGTTCACGGTAAAGGTCGCGGTAGTCGGAATGTAATTGAAGTCCACTCCGAACTTGGTGTTATGACGTCCCACGGTCAACGAAAAGTTGTCGGTGATTTGGTAGCGCTGTTCAGTGCGCTGAATGTAGGAGTAAGGCTCGCGCCCAAAATAGGCAAACCCGGGGATGTTGACCGCTGGATCAGAGCCTCCTGGTATCGCCGTGTTGTAAAAGTACGACAAACCGCGACGTGCATATTGGAAGCGCAACTCATTCACTTTATTGCTGCCGATCGTCCAAGTGTCCTGAACGACGCCGGCCAGATCGCGATAAGTCTGCTCGGACGTGCGGGAGTAAGCGTTCTGCCCGAAAGGCTGGTCCTGGCCGCTGACCTCGAGCCCCGTGACCGTGCTGGGACTCACGCTGGCGCGCAAAGTAAGCCGATTGTTGCTGCTGACGTTGTGGTCGATGCGCAACGAGTACAGACTTGTCCCCTCGAACACGGGAAAGTTTCCCCGCTGCGACGCCAGGGTCTGGTACGAGGCTGGCACAAAGCAGGGCGGCGCGCTGCAACTCGTCGGAAAACCTCCGACTCCCGGGAAGCCGCCGGTCAGGCCTGTTGGCCAGGCTCCATTCACCGCCATACCAGAGGAAGCGCCGACCAAGCCGGCGTATTGACCAACCGCTCGCGCAAAAAGAGGATTAGCCTCGGCCGCGAGCGTGGTTGGGTTGGTCAGGAAGCCGATCTGGTCTGGAGTCAGCTGTAAGGTTCCGAAGGGTAGTCCGACTTGGGTTGTATCAAAAGGCACCAATCCGAAGTTGTTTGCGCCGATGTCGGAGAAACCAGTCTCGTGACGCCGGGTAGCCTCGTAGGAAAAATAAAAATAGGTTTTGTCTTTCTTGATGGGCCCGCCAAAAGCCGCGCCTGCCTGCACCCGCGTGTAAGCGGGATTGGAAACTGTGCTGAAGGGATTCACTGCCTGGAAGTTGCGATTACGCAGGTAGCCGTAAACGTCGCCATGAAACTCATTCGATCCGGAACGCGTAATGATGTTTACTACTCCCCCTGCAGCGCGGCCATACTCAGGGGCATAATTGTTGGTGATGATCTGAAACTCCTGCACAGCCTCCTGTGAGACGGTGGAGCGAACTCCGTTCACGCCGTTGTCGGTGGCATCAGCGCCGTCGACATTTACCAGGTTGGAGCGCGCACGTTGACCGCTGATATTGAGGCCCGAGGTGGGAGCCGCGCCTGTGTTCGGAGCGTTGTCACGGACCACCTGAGAATCGGTGAGCGTGAAATTGATGTAGTTGCGGCCGTTGATGGGGAGATTGTCGATGCGCCGCTGTCCAATCGTGTCGGTAGTCGAAGTGCGCGAGGTCTCAACCAAGTCTGCCTGCGAACTGACCTCCACCACTTCCCTGCCGCTCGCCACAGCGAGTGTCACTGGAAGCTCTACCAGGCCGCCGACGGTGATGCTCACATCCCTGGCTTCGGCTTTGCCGAAGCCAGCTGCATCGACGGCTACGGCGTAGGTCCCTGGCGGTAACTGTCGAACGCTGTAGCCTCCCTCGCCGTCGCCGGTGGCGCTGCGTACAAGGCCTTTGGCAACATCGCTTACAGTGACCGCGGCATTGGTCACAATGCTGCCTTTAGGATCCCTCACGCTTACATGCAGGTCACCGGTAGCCACGCCGCCCTGACTGAATGCGATGGCGGAAAACAACACGACGAGCAGTGGCACAGAGGAAATTCTTGCGCTGTGTCGGTTTGCGATCATGCGGAGGGCGATCCTGGAGGTCATAGAGGCTCCCTTGACTCCGACACGTGAATCCTCTCGGCGAGAGCTCAAATGGCAGATGGCCGAAGTGCGTCCAGGATTTTCAGGTGATGGGTCCGGCTGGTTTTTACACCAGAACAGGTGGCGAAAACAAGGTAGGAATGCTCAGAGGTAGTGGGCCAGTTACCCCATAGTTTCGCCCAGCGCAGGACGGGCAGCACGAAAGTTGCCTGTGCCGGATGGTCGCCCAGGTCGCAATCCCGCTGTCCTCTATCAACTTCGGGAAGAGAGACGAACCGCCGCTGCAGGATTCTGCAACCGCCCTAATAACATGGCCGAGCCACTCACCTGCTCATACCGATCGATTACGCGTCCCGCGGCAAGCGGGGAATTCGGCCACGCCAACGCCATGTAAATCTGCAGCAGCGCAACGGTGGTATTACGACGCAGGAGGAGAGCGTCATCCACCAATTGCCGTGCCGCTTCGGCAAATCGCGGGTCGCCCCTGGCCAAAACGGATTCGCCCACGCGCACCAGCACTGCGGCATTGCCTCCCGCAACCTGTACGTAGGCGGCCATGGCGAGCAAGCGCGCGCGACGGACCTCGCGAAACTGGGTCGCTGGCAAAAGCTCCCGCAAGTACTGGTCCTCAGCAGGGTCGATGAGATTACGGAACGCTTCCACATCGATGGGACGAATCGATGCCGCGGGATTGGAGTTCCCCTTGGCCTGCAGGCTTCGAGTGATGGTCAGGCGCAGAATCACGCCCAACGCAACGGCAGCGGCGACAACGAGAATGATGGCCAGATTCATCGTTGGAGTAAGCGCTCCAGTTCGCGGTTCCAGATCTCTAGATTGTGCTCCGGCAGGGCAACCGCCGATACGGCGGCGCTCTTCTGAGGAACGAGGAGGTAGTAAAACCAGATCAAGACACAAACGTGGTAAGTGGTCATGTTCAGAAAATCCAGAAGATAGCCCTTTTGCCCGAACAGCCAACCAGCCACGACGGCCCAATAGGCCAGATTGACCGAGGCCACGATACCGAAACCAAGCGTAATCCCGAAAACGGGACCTCGCCAGCGCAGGTGGAAGTGGGCAGCGAAGAGAAAAAGAAAAAGAATCAGGCCACATTGAACCACACTCACGCTGCGCCCCAGGATGCGCGTTGCAGAAATGAGCCAGAAGGCTGTGGGATTGGCATAGGCGGCGAGAATGGTCGCCGTAAATACAAGAACCACGCCGAGGCCGCTGATGAGTACTTTCGCTAATCTGGCGAGCGGCGGGTAATGCCGTAACAGCTGAGTAAAAACCTCGCCGATAACCAGGAATTTTATGAACACTTCCACGATCAAGAAGAGGAAATAGCTCCGCCAATAGGCCGCACCAGAGACATGCGGACTGACGTCCACAGCATAGATAATTCCTCCTCCCGCGGTCTCAAAAAGGGCGTAGCAAAAGAACGCAGGAAACTCCCGGTGCAGTCCTCGCTTCCACATTAGGAGAGCAAGAAGAGCCATGAGGATACAGGGCGCCACCCACAAGTAGTGCCACAGAAATGAATGAGGCTCCAACATAATCCTAGCGGCGTACTATACCGCTAGGAGCGCTTGTCAGCAATGCCGCTGTAATCCCTGTCCGTTTTTTGTAACGTCCCCTCGACGACTACGGCTTGCACAACCCCGTGCTGCCGTCACAGTGGGCGCCTCCGCTTCCACCATCGGCATGCGCCACCGTCGGAACTACTATTGTATTAAGAAACATCAGGGCTACGGCGACGACAAGTAGGGTGCGTTTCATGCGTGTTTTCTCCTTGAATTGGAAAATCGAGTCGTGATACTTTCATGCTTCACGCTTGCCTGGAAAGAGTACGGAAGGCCCTTAGTTGTTCGGAATTCGTAACAAGAAGTCGACCTGAAATGACTCTCAAATCAGCCCTGCAAGACCTGCGAGAAACCACCTTGGCCGCGGTCGCGGGATGGCTCGCCAAGCTGGCCTACTTAGGTTCGTTGCGCCACCGGGGGGGTGGGTACAAGCATTGGGGCCTCTCGCTGATTCACGGAGAAGAGTCGTCGGACCGCGCTTTGAAGGCGGCCCACACAGAGGTTCTGTCGAGGGTGTTGCGGACACCGATTTCGGATTTACAGCAGGATTTGCAGCAGTCGAGCCAAGCCGACCAGCAGAATGCGGGAACTTACATCGCAGGGATGCGCGAACAATTCAAACAGCTGCTCCCCTCACCGCATGACGCGGTTTCCGAGCGCCATCTTAATTCAGTACTGATTGCGCTTTCGAAGCTGGAGAAGAACCGAAAGTCTGCCACTCCGTCAGTTTCATAGCAACCCCTACAACCTGCCCGATGATCTCGGCATCCTGAGGATGGCGCAGGACACGCACGTGCACCGGCGACAGAGGATGGGGCTGCAAGATCACGTCATCGCGGCGCATATTGCACCAGCAGCAGGTGTGCCCCTCGCGAGTCTCCACAAAGTAGATAGGTCGTTCATACTCCGACCGCCACGTTCCCTCCACTACCGTATTTTTTTCTTCATCGACCTGAACGAAGCTGCCGGGCGGAAGAATCGGGTACATCGTGAAATCCTGATTGCCGATATAGCCGTAAGTGAAATCGCTGTGTGCGAATTGAGCGAGATAGGACAGCGGCACCAATCCCCACTGCTCGACCATGCGCCCCAGGTTGCTGGTGCGATGCTCGTCAAAGGCCGGATCCATGCGGATCGGAATTTGCACAGACGATAAAGCCGACAGCGCCTCGGAGACATGGGAACGCGGAGGAGCGATCATGCCGAGGTCTGCGGCCACATTATTCATGTCAACGCCGTACCAGGTCAGCAATTCCCGCATATCGCGGCGGTAGATGACGGCCAGCGTGTAAAGGCGAAAAATACTGGGCAAAACACTCTTGGTCTCTATGTCGGATAAACGGCTGGGGGGAATCGAAAATTCTTCGTTGCGATACTTCTCAGCCATACGAGCACTGGCAATCTCGATGTCGCGCATCGTCAAACCAAGCTTTTCGCGAAGGGTACGCAGACTCTTACCGGCAGGGAGCATGGAACGCCTCCATAGGCAGTTAGGAAGATTCCTCAAGTGGCCGCCATCATAGCAGGGAGCGGCGTTCGTGTCATGAAGCTCGCAAAGAAAATTTGCCGGCGGAGAAGTTTGTTACGATTTCCGAACAGGTTCTGATCCGCGCCCTTTCTGAAGAGTCGCCTATCTTGCTATGGGTTTCACCGCTGCCGCCGGTAGGGAGCGAATGTTCCAGAAGCTCGATCTTGTTCGTTTTTCGTAACAGGCATCACTCAAAACAGCAGAAATCCTGATTCCGCCCTGCTGTCCCATTTTGCGACCCTGCTGTTTTGGCAGTTCGCCATGACATTTGTCACGCCAACTCAGTGATGAACGGCACTGGTGCTTTATCCGCACCTCCGCAATCATACAAGCACCGGGACAGATCGAACCTCGGCGAGGATTGGTAAGGGTGGAGATGGCCAACATGATCGCAACTCTCGAAGAAACGCAGACCGGGCAGGGTGCCAAATCAGGCGCGGTTGTCGCAAGTTTGGAAGGCGTCAGCAAAAACTATGGAGAAATTCGCGCCCTGCTCACTGTGAATTTCACAGTCAATGCAGGTCAGGTGGTCGCGCTTCTGGGGCCTAATGGGGCAGGCAAGACCACAGCGGTGAAGCTCCTGCTCGGTCTCGTTCAGCCGAACACCGGCAGAGTCCGGGTCTTCGGCGGAGATCCCACCAATCCCGCGAATCGTATGCGCACCGGCGCCATGTTGCAGGTGGGCAAGGTGCCGGAGACTCTGAAGGTATGCGAGCACATCGATTTGTTTTCCAGCTATTACCAGAACCCGATGCCTCTTGAGGAAGTGCTGGCCGCTGCGGGCCTGGAAAAATTGCGCGATCGCAAGTTCGGCGATCTCTCCGGCGGCCAGCGGCAGCGCACGCTGTTTGCCCTTGCCATCTGCGGCAATCCCGATCTGCTGTTTCTGGACGAGCCCACAGTGGGACTCGACGTCGAAGCCCGTCGCGCCCTCTGGGAGGAAATTCGGCGCCTGGTCGAGCGTGGAAAAACGGTTCTTCTCACCACCCACTATCTGGAGGAGGCCGACGCCCTCGCCGACCGCATCGCGGTTATTCATCAGGGCGAAATCATCGCGCAAGGCACACCGGCAGAGATCAAGGCGCAAACCAGTGGAAAGCGGATTCGTTGCATTACCGCGCTCAACGTGGCGGCTTTGCTCCAAATTCCAGGTGTGACCGATGTGAAAAGAGACCGCGAAGCCGTCGAGATCCATACCGGTGAAGCTGAATCGGTGGTTCGCCTTCTGCTGGCTCGCGATCCCTCGCTGTCCGGACTGGAGATTAGCAGCGCGGGACTGGAAGAAGCCTTTCTTTCCCTTACTCGCGACAATGGCGAAAACGGAAATCATCCAGACTGAACCGCTACTCCCTGTACCCGGATTCAGCAAGAACCGAGGAGACGACGATGAGCACTACTGCAGCGGCATTCCCTGATACTCCGATCGAGCGCTCCCCAAAACACACGACCAAGATTTATCTGAAGGAAGCCAAATACGAGTTTCTGAAGAACCTGCGCTTGCGCGTGTATACCGTTTCGGTGATTACTTTTCCGTTGATGTTTTATGTGCTCTTCGGTTTAGTGCTGAACGCGAAAGAAGCGATTGGTGGTACCGGCGTTTCCACCTATCTGATCGCAACTTACGGAACCTTCGGCGTGATGGGAGCTTCGCTGTTCGGGACGGCCTCGGGTCTGGCCTCAGATCGCGGCCTGGGGTGGCTCCAGGTAAAGCGGGCCAGCCCGATGCCGCCATTCGCCTACTTCACGGCTAAAGTCATCCTAAGCATGAGCTTCAGCGCGATCGTGGTTGCTCTGCTGCTGGTGCTGGGCATCAGTTTCGGCGGAGTGCGAATGCCGGTCGCGGAAATGGCAAAGCTACTGGGAACTCTGGTCGCAGGATCGTTGCCCTTTTCCGCCATGGGATTGGCCATCGGATACTTCGCCGGCCCGAATTCCGCGCCGGCTGCCATCAACCTGATTTATCTGCCACTCTCGTTTTGCAGCGGTTTGTGGGTGCCCTATATGTTTCTGCCGAAACTGGTCCGGCAGATCGCGCTGGCGCTTCCGCCCTACCACTTATCGCAACTCGCGCTGGGAATTGTCGGCGCTGGGCGCCACGAGCCGGCCACAACCCACTGGGAGGTGCTGCTTGCCTTCACCCTGATATGTTTGGGCGTCGCGCGCATCGGCTTCCAGCGCGATCAAGGGAAACTCTACGGCTAGCAAGATCCGGGCGCTGGAATATTCAGGTGTGGCCACAGAAAGGCCCACTGGAAAGAATGAAAAGCGTTACCAATCGTAAGGGAGTCGGAGATGAGTGCACAAACGAAAAAGTCGCTAGGATGGACAACGGTACTGATAGTGTTTGGCCTGACCGCACTGTTCGTGGGGATGAAAGTTCTGATCGTCTTGATTCCGGCGGCCTTGTTAATTTGGTATGAAATCGCTCAGCCCATGCTGCACCGTGATCGGAATTGACCGCGGGGAGAAAATAGAAGAGCGGGAAAATTAAGATGAAGATGTCGGCAATAATTTTGCAGTCAGCCGGTTGAATCGATGATTGGATTTTTCGACAGATTCTCGAAGAATCGCGAGCACGGATGGGCGCCCTTCGTCTGGCTTGTATATTCCGGCTTCTTCTTCGTACAGCCAATCATGGACCACGTTGGTCGGAAACAGTGGCTGTTGGACCTGCTCGGATTTTCTGTGTTTCTTCTTCTGTACGCAGGCTTGTTTGTGCTGCAACACCCCCGAGGTCTTTTACATATCGCCGGTATGGTGGCACTGGGGATGATCTTCATCCCATGGAACGGGGGCGCTTCGACTTTTTTTATCTTCGCCGCCGCGTTTACGCCCTTCGTCATGGAAACCCAGACCAAGGCCATCGCGGGAATGCTCGCCATTGTAGCCATCGCCGGTGCTGAAGGCTGGCGGTTGCACTTGTCGGGATGGGAGCTTTTTTATTCCGCGGTGTTTCCTCTCGTGGTCGGTGGCGGCAACTTGTTTTTTGCCGAGCGCAATCGCATGAACCGCAAGTTGCGCAAAGCCGACGAAGAGATCGAGCATCTGGCGAAAGTCGCGGAGCGCGAAAGGATCGCCCGCGATCTCCACGATGTGCTGGGGCACACACTGTCAGTGATCACGCTGAAGTCGGAGTTGGCGGGCAAGCTGATGGATCGCGATCCGGCTCGCGCCGGACAGGAGATCCGCGAAGTGGAGCAGATTTCCCGACAGGCGTTGTCGGACGTGCGCGATGCCATCCGCGGTTATCGCTCAAAGGGGCTGGTGGCAGAGCTGGCGCAGGCCAAATGCACGCTGGAAACCGCCGGCGTCGCGGTTCGATGCGATGCATCGACCATGGTTAAACTTCCGCCTATGCACGAGGGTGTGCTGGCGATGGCAGTCAGGGAAGCCGTCACCAATGTTGTACGGCACGCCCAGGCTCGCACTTGCAGCCTGCGCCTGGCGCAACAAAATGGCTCCTGCCGTCTTGAGATCGAAGACGACGGCCGCGGTGGTTTCCATGATGAAGGCAACGGACTCCGGGGCATGCGCGAGCGCGTCGAAATGCTAGGCGGCACACTGAACCGTGACGCTCAGTCAGGTACGAGACTCACAATCACACTGCCACTGAAGGAAGTCGCGCCCAGAACCGAGGGCCGCCCCAATTGAATCCGATCGCGAAAGAAAATCGCAAAACCACGCGCGTGGTTATCGCTGAAGATCAGGGCATGGTCCTTGGAGCTCTGGCCGCGCTGCTCGAAATCGAAGGCGACATCTCCGTCGTCGCCCAGGTGCGCAACGGCAAAGAAGCGCTGGAGGCTGTTTTCGCACAAAAGCCGGATGTTCTCATCACCGACATTGAGATGCCGTTCATGACCGGACTCGATGCCGCCGCCGAGCTGAAACGCCGCCGCTCCAGCACCCGCGTCATCATCCTCACCACCTTCGCCCGCGCAGGCTATTTACGTCGCGCCCTGGAAGCGGGAGCCTTGGGATACTTGCTGAAAGACATGCGCGCCGAGGAACTTGCCGACGCCGTGCGCCGCGTGCAGCAGGGCTTGCGCGTCATTCATCCCGATCTGGCCACGGAAGCTTGGTCCGAAATGGATCCGCTCACCGATCGCGAACGCCAAGTCTTACGCCTGGCCGGCGAAGGCATGCAGAGTGGAGATATAGCCGCCGAGCTTCGCCTCTCCGAAGGCACCGTAAGAAATTATCTTTCCGAAGCCATCAGCAAGATGGGCGCCAGCAACCGGGTGGAAGCCTCGCGAATTGCGCGAACAAAGGGCTGGCTCTAGCTGGGTGGAGCGGGCACTGCCGCCCGCTTGCTCGCATGCGCCAATTGTCAGCGTCGTTGGTCGGTTCGAAATCGGCTGCGTAACTGAGCTGCGTAACTGAAAGGTGCACATCCTGACAAAGATCTAATACGATGGTTTCGTGGCCGACGCTTACATTCTCGGCATTGAAAGTTCCTGTGACGAAACTGCTGCGGCTGTAGTGCGCTCGGGAGAGAAGCTTATCTCAAACGTGGTGGCGTCGCAGATTGCCACCCATCAGCCTTATGGGGGCGTAGTTCCGGAACTTGCATCGCGCGAGCATCTGCGAGCGATTGTTCCCGTCGTCCGGCAAGCATTGGCTGACGCCAGGCAGAGTTATCACTCCTTAGACGCAATCGCTGTCACCCAGGGTCCGGGTCTTGCCGGAGCGCTGCTGGTGGGCATCAGCTACGCGAAGGCGCTGGCCTTCGCTCTCGACAAGCCGCTGATTGCCGTCAATCACCTCGAAGGCCACGTCCATGCGGTGCTGCTCGAAGAGCGGCAGAAAGGTAATCACGAACCGCAATTCCCGGTGCTGGCTCTGGTTGTGTCAGGGGGGCACACACACCTGTATCTCGCGGCCCGAAAGAACGGAGGTTGGACCTATGAAAATATCGGCCATACCCGCGACGACGCAGCCGGAGAGGCTTTCGACAAAGTTGCAAAACTGATTGGCCTGGGTTATCCCGGCGGCCCCATCGTCGACCGGCTCGCTCCCCATGGCGATCCCCGCGCGGTGAAGTTCCTTCCCGCCCAAATCAAGCATCCTGATCGCCGGCATCATCGTCGACAAACAGAAGAAATAGAAAACGATCGTCCGCGCTTTGACTTTTCCTACAGCGGCATCAAGACAGCAGTTCTGCGCTACGTTGAGGTTCACGGCCTGCGGGATTCCATCGAAGGCCGGCGCCAAGCGCTGGCGAAAATTTCGCAGCCGAAGCTGGAAGATTATTTGGCGACTTGTGACCGCCAGACGCTCGACTTGGTCGCCTCGTTCCAGCGTGCCATCGTAGAGGATCTGGTGAGCAAGACTCTGGCTGCGGCCCAGGCGTATGACGTGGCTACACTCTTTGTGACGGGCGGAGTGGCGGCAAATAGCGAACTGCGAAAGACCTTCGAGCAGCAGGGCGCTCAGGCGGGGGTGCCGGTTTATTTTCCTTCGCGCGCGCTTTCGACCGACAACGCCGCCATGATTGCCGCGGCCGCTTATCCCAAATACCTGGCCAAGGATTTTGCTGCGATGGATTTTTCCGCCGAGGCGAACCTCGTCCTGCGTTAAGGTCTTGCGTGAAGCAGAAGTTACGAGGAGATCTACTTGCTCGCGCCTTTATTTCCCATGACCGCATCCAGCGCCTTTTCGAGTTGGCTTTGGATATCAATATCTTTGTAAATAGCAAAATCGGCGCGCTTTTCGCTTTCGTCGAAGCCACTGCCGCGCCCCGCTACGATAATGATGGGAATGCTGGCGGTCTTCGGATCGTTCTTTAATGCTGTGATCAGTTCCCGGCCTGACATCTTTGGCATGTGCATGTCCGTGACAATCACATCAGGCAGCACACGTTCAAGAATCAGCAGGGCCTCCAAGCCGTTGGTGGCGGACTCCACTGTAAAGCCGCGCTCTTCCATAGAGCGGCAAACGGTATAGCGGATGAGCATCGAGTCATCGACCACCAGCGCTACGGCAGGCATCAGTATGTAACGTGCGTATGCACGCCCCCCCGTCCGGAGATTAGCAGTGTGTGTGTCCGCCCGAAAAGGAAGAAGCGAGCCAGCGCGGTTACCATAGTGCTGCGCTTGGCGGCCTACGGTTCCTGGGCTTCACCCTCGACGCTCTCTTCGATACTCATGTCCTTCAGTTCGCTGGACTCGAAGACTTCGCGGCACTCGAGGCATTCCACGAACTCGGCGTCTTCGTCGCGAGCGACGATTTGCACGCGTGGGTGTTTGCAGGGCGGTTTTTTCGTGTCTTTCGGCTGGGAAAACGGCTTTGAGGTCATAATCCGGAAACGTCGCCCTCATCGGAGTAGCGGAGGGATCGATCGGGAATTTCGGGTATTTTAGCCTTGCTAGGCCAGTTGTCAAGCCCCCGTGGATTAATTTCCTTCTTCGCCGGTTTCTAGCCACCATTCGGCTTCATCCGCTTATCCGAAATTCCGAAGCGATCATCCGTCACCCCCCCGCCAGGACGTAAACCCTTCCATCGCGATTGCTTACTGTCCGATCCCCGGTTATCGCCGATGCCTGCTAAACCTTGCGCGAATCTGGCGTTTGGACGTAGAATGAAATACGACAGAAAAGGTCGCAATTAAATCCGACTGAAAAAGTCGGAGATGGTCGCGCCGGCGGCGCAAATCAGATGCTGAAACTAACCAAGAAAACGGATTACGCACTCATGGCGATGAAGCATCTGGCTGATCATGCTCTGCACGGTACGGGCAGCGCCAGTGCGAAGGACGTGGCCGACTCCTTCGGTATTCCTCCGGAGGCTCTGGCGAAAATTTTGCAGCGGTTGGCCAAGGCTGGTTTGTTGCAGTCGCAGCACGGCACCTACGGCGGTTACAAGCTGGCGCGGGCGGCGCATACGATTTCGGCGTTTGATGTGATCCGGGCTATCGACGGACCCCTGTTTATTACCTCTTGCGTTACGATTCGCGGGGAATGCGGCCAGAGCGACCGTTGCAACATCCGTGAACCTCTCCGCAAAGTAAACGATAGCATCGAAGCGGTGCTGAAGCGCATCAAGATCTCACATATGCGGGAAGAGCCGGAAGTGGCCGAAAGCGCAGCCACCAAGCCGGCTGAGCTAGTGACAATTGTTTGAGAAGTGAATATTGGTGTTTAAGCAATCAACCCGGTAGGAGACGCATTTTATGAGCACGGATGTAAAGATCCCCCAGGAACTTGGAGTCACAAAGCACGCCACTCCCCAGGGAGTGAAGCTTCCCATTTACATGGACAACCATGCCACCACCCGTATGGATCCGCGGGTGTTAGAGGAAATGCTGCCCTACTTCATGGAGAAGTTCGGAAACTCGGCCAGCCGCAATCACTCATTCGGCTGGGCAGCCGAGGACGGCGTGGAAACGGCTCGCGAACGCATCGCGAAGCTGATTGGCGCCACCACCAAGGAAATCATTTTCACTTCGGGCGCAACCGAGAGCGACAACCTCGCCATCAAGGGTGTGGCCGAGATGTACCGCGAGAAGGGCAACCACATCATCACCGCGGTTACCGAGCACAAGGCAGTGCTCGATACCTGTAAGCGCCTGGAGAAATATGGTTATCGCGTCACTTACCTGCCGGTGCAGAAGGACGGCCTGATCGACCTCGACGACCTCAAGCGCGCCATGGATGACAAAACCATCCTGGTCACCATCATGGCCGCCAACAACGAAATCGGCGTGCTGCAGCCAATTACCGAGATCGGAAAGCTGTGCCACGAACGCGGCGTGATCTTCCACACCGACGCCGTGCAGGCCATTGGCAAGGTTCCGGTGGACGTAATCAAGCAGAATATCGACCTGATGTCTATTACTGGACACAAGATTTACGGTCCTAAGGGTGTGGGGGCTTTGTACGTGCGCCGGAAAAATCCGCGCGTGCAGATTTCCGCGGGCATTGACGGCGGCGGCCACGAGCGCGGCATGCGCTCCGGCACATTGAATGTCCCCGGCATCGTTGGGTTGGGCAAGGCTTGCGCCCTTGCGGCGGAGGACATGTCTCGCGAAGCCGCGCAGTTGGGCGGTTTGCGCGATCGTCTCCGCGACCGAATCATGAATCGTCTGGACGAAACCTACATCAACGGTTCAATGGAGCACCGCTTGCCCGGCAACCTGAATATCAGCTTTGCCTACGTGGAAGGCGAATCTTTGCTCATGGGAATCAACGATATTGCAGTTTCCAGCGGTTCGGCATGCACCTCCGCGACGCTTGAGCCATCTTATGTATTGAAGGCTCTGGGCACGGGCGACGATTTGGCGCATAGTTCGATACGCTTCGGCATTGGACGATTCAATACCGCTGCCGAAGTCGATTACGTGGCCGACCGCGTGATCGAAACCGTCGAACGCCTGCGCGAACTTTCTCCGCTTTACGAAATGGCGAAGGAAGGCATCAATCTGAAGGATGTGAAGTGGGCTGGGGAGTAAGCAGCGCCTGGTACTGAGTGCCTGGCAAGAGACGAATTCAGGGAATTTAGGAGAGCAAATGTCATATAGCGATAAGGTAATCGATCATTACAACAATCCACGCAACGTCGGCTCCATGGATAAGAGCAGCGCGGACGTAGGCACGGGTTTGGTCGGCGCACCGGAGTGCGGTGACGTCATGAAGTTGCAGATCAAAGTCAACCGCGAGACTAACGTCATTGAAGAAGCCAAGTTCAAGACGTTTGGCTGCGGCTCCGCGATCGCCTCTTCCTCTTTGGCCACAGAGTGGGTCAAGGGCAAGACCGTGGACGAAGCTCTCGCCATTAAGAACATGGACATCGTGAAGGAGCTGTCGCTTCCTCCGGTAAAGATCCATTGCTCGGTGTTGGCTGAAGATGCTATTCGCGCCGCGATCGGTGACTGGAAGAAAAAGCAGGAAAGTTCTAAGCCAGTTAACGCCGCCGTAGCGCAGTAGGCTTGTTGCCGCGCACGCTGGCGAGTACGGCCCAGGCCGTGCTGAGGCGGGCGGGCGCGGAACCGGGAATCTTTATGACAACGGTAACGGAACAAAGCGCGAAGCCATCCCCAACCTCTCCGGCCAAGGGCATACAGGTGACTGACAAAGCCCTGGGCAGGGTGAAAACTGCGATGGCCAAGGAAGGCATTTCACCCGAACAGGGTGGACTGCGCCTCGGCGTCCAGGGCGGGGGTTGTTCGGGCCTTAGCTATAACGTTCGTTTCGATACGCAGCCACGCGAACGCGACCGCATCTTCCAGTTTGGCGATGTGCGCGTGTTCGTGGATCCGAAGTCGTTTATCTATTTGCACGGCATGATCCTCGATTACCAGGAAACCTTGCTGCAACAGGGATTCGTCTTTGTGAATCCGCAAGCGACGAAATCGTGCGGCTGCGGGACTTCGTTCTCGGCGTGAGCGCGCTTTGACTTGGATTGTGTGACTCGGAATCTGTGGCGCGGGCACTCTTGCCCGCGAGGGTTCGCAAGGCGCGACCGTCCTTGCCCAGCACCCAGCGCCCTGGGCTTGCACCGGTTCAAGCTCCGAGGGTGTAGTTGTGTTCGCCCGACGCGTGGGCTGAGTAGGCTGAAATGACCGATTCTTCTTTGACTGCGATTACCGCGAAGGCTGCACCGGAGGGGACTCAGTCCTGCTGGTCATGCGGCACCATGCGCGCCGTGCACTTCTGCGAGTCGTGTGGCAAGGTTCAGCCGCCGGCGCCAGTGGATTATTTCACCTTCTTTGGTCTGCCTCGCAAGTTGACTCTCGACGTTTCTGCTATGGAGAAAGATTTTTACGAGCTGAGCCGCAAGCTGCATCCCGATCTCAATGCCCGCGCCGGCAGCCAGGAGCAGGAGTGGAGCCTGCAGCAAAGTTCCCTGCTCAATGACGCCTATCGAACCCTGAAAGATCCCATCAAGCGCACCCAGTACCTTTTGCGG
>Ga0307474_10001121_pt1 | contig 19599 bp, 20 predicted proteins | sample atmos_gasesECM1C_2_FD_203312 | JGI IMG/M metagenome (GOLD analysis project Ga0307474, IMG submission 203312) | Hardwood forest soil microbial communities from Morgan-Monroe State Forest, Indiana, United States - atmos_gasesECM1C_05 | ecosystem: Environmental > Terrestrial > Soil > Temperate... | reverse complement strand
CTCAGGACGGCCGCGGCGAGCACCTTATAGAAGCAGAACCCAATGAATGCCCGGAGCCATCCCCAGAACAGAAACTCCAGCTTGTCAAAGACAAGAAACGGGATGAATACGGGACCGAGGAGGCCAACCACTGCGCTGGCGATTGCTCCATATGCGACGATGGCGCTGACCGCGGCGGAGAAGGTGGCAATCAGGACTTGAATAATGACGTACACGATGGCGTAGTAGGGATTCATCAGGGCTTTCACCATGCCGGGACCGCTCGTGGCCTGAGCCTGATTCAGCGTGTTCTGGATACTCGTGATGCTGTCGCTGCCGATGACCGAGACAAGGTACTGCGCACCGCCGTTGATAAAGCCGCGGAAGGATTGGCCAACACCTGGGATGCTGCTGTCGTAGAATCGCACGAGGGTATAGGCGAAGGTGATCAGCATGAAGAAGCTGAGGAACTTCCCCATGTGGAAACCCTGGCCTCCGTGGGTGGAGGCCAGCGATTCCTGCACTCCAAACCAGACGAGCATGATGGTCGCGAGAGCGATGCACATGCGAACCCCCAAAGCATCGATTGTGGGCGACGCTGTGGCGGTCAGTGCGTCACATCCCTGTGTGATCCAATTCAGCACTCCCATACATCACCTCTCGCGGGTACATCGACAATCAATAGGTCAGGGCTTGTGCGCCACCGTTGTAGGCTGGCGCAACATGTGTTTGATATGTGCTCGCGTAGTTCGCAGTGTCCTGGAATCCCGCCTTTAGTGCGTCCTGCTGTTGTTTCTGGGCAACGATCTGTTGAAGCGCAACATTGGCGTTGATCTGGTTGGCATCCTGCATAGTCCGCAACTGCAGAAGCAAAGCCTGGTTGATGCGTTGAAGCTCGGCCATGATGGTCTGCTGGCTTGGATCTTGGGTTTGTGTCGCAGCTTCCAGATTGGCGATGTCGGTCTGTCTTGCCGTCTGATTGGCCCGAATCGTTCCAAGCGTTTCGAGATTGTTCGTCAGTACAGAATCGTTGATATCGATCGTGGCGCCCTGTGCGGCAATCTGCTGCTGCCCGGAGGTGCTGAAACTGCCGTAGCCCGGAATCATGCTGTTGGTGCGGGGAACGCTCGCTTGTTGGTAGGCCGCTGGAGCTCCATTTCCAGTGTTGGCGGAGTTGACCCAGACTGCCGAGTTGCCATAGGTATTCGAAATCTGTTGCAGCATCCGCAGGTCCGTCGTCGGCGAGAGAAAGCGCAAATAAAGCATCTGCGGTGCAAGGATCATCTGGTGGTCGAGGTTGTACTGCTGCTTCACCTGGTTGTAGGTCTGGAGCGCAGTGCTGGCGATCTTGACAGTGTTGGAGAAAATCTGCTGGCCGTTCTCGATCTGTTGAATCTGATTGCTGATGGACCGCTCCTCGTGTGCGATCTGGGTGATGGCGTGGGCCGATTGAGTGGGATCGTAAACAATCCCCGACCCGAACTGCGCGTGCGCTATAGTGCCGGGCACGATAGACAACATTGCGGCGAGGGTGAGACTGGTGCGTTTCATTGGGAGACCTCCTTGTTGGGTAATCAGTGCTTCTTGTTCTTTTCGAGTTTGTTAGCGTCCTGCTCTCCCATCCGGCAGACCTCAGCCGAGGTATCCGAATGAAGACACTGCTGGAATGCTTTGCACACCGCCTCTGAATCGGCAGGGTCGCAGGCAATCTGCTTCTTGCAACCGAAGAGCATCAGAGTGGAGAGCAATGCAACGGCAACGATGATTCTGCGCATATCGCCTCCTCAATAAGTCTGCGGAATAGTGTGGTTCGAGTACGCAGGAAGAAGCAAGTCCTGCGTGAAATACACTTTCACGCGGTGACCCTCCCGGATCGTGATCGTGGGCGGTATCTGAATGAAGCGATCAAGAATAGTGGCCGCAGACTGCGAAACACTAGCTGCAGCCCCGTTGGTGAATCCCTGGGAACCGCTCGTCGTGATGGTGCCGCCACCCTGGGTGATCTGGCTTGCTCCTGCAATCACACCCAGCGCGATCGAGGTGCCGAAGATTTGGAAGTAGTGGTTGTTGACCTTATCTTTGAGTCCGTCCTCTCCGATCTGATCGAGACCTTGGAACTGATCGAGATCGACGGAGTAGCCATCCGGCATAATCAAGCGGTGAAAGACCACGGCCATCCGGCGCTGCTGGCCGAAGCCCGCTGCTCCAATCTTTTTTGCTTCACCTAAAACCACTGTTCCGTCGGGAATAATGACGTGTTGATGATCGTGCGAATACAGCGGATTTGAGACCAGGACTTTTACCGGCCCGACGGCGTCTCCATCCAGACGATTCATGAGAACAGTGTCGAGAACTGACCCCTCGTAGACGAGATATGGCTGACCGACGGCTGAATCGATATTGGCCTCCAGTGGGCGTTTATAGCCTCCGGGCGTGTCATCCTGTTTTCCTTCGGCTGGTGGGGAGACGAGATTGCTGTTTGTCTGCCGTTCGGCAGGACCATATTGGGTGGGCATCGTCTGGCCTTGCTGTTGTTGCTGCGGCGGATCGGCAGAGCGGGAGTACACGAGATTGGAAGCGAAACGGGAGTTGTCAGCACGCTCGCGTTCTTTCGCTGCGATCAACTGCGCCTGCTGTTGCACCGGCGTGAGTTGCATCTGCATGTTGCCCTGCTGCGAAGGCGGGCACGCCTGGCCCGGAATACAGGGCACGGCAAGGCCGGTCGGCCCATAGGCCGCGGCTGCAGCCCGCTGCTGGGGAGTCGCAGACGCGAGCGCTGAATCTCCCAATGCGGCGGCGGCTACTGCTGCCTGCTGCTCCTTTTGACGTTCGGCCTGAAGTTGGTTCCTTAACTCCTGCACATTGCTGTCGGTGTTGTCCTGTAAGGTGGGTTGCGGTGGCTGCCCTTTGGCGGCGGCCTGCTGTACAGGCGTCCTTTTCCCGGACGAGCTGAAGAGTGCCGCCACAATCACCAGAGATGCGGCCCCCAGATAAACGAACGTCTTGAGGTTCTTCTGCAAGACACCCTTTGGCAGTTCCAGGTTGCGGCGCAACGTAGGCTCGGCTTGCGGTTCTGTGTGGGGAGTGAAGATGTTCTCGGTCATGACGGTGATCCCTTGCGCGTGAATTCCATCCGCTTCTTGCCCAGCTCCACGTATCCGCTGTCCATGATCTTCGGGATGATATACGTCCCTTCGCGCAGGTCGTAGGTGACGAGGTTGGGTTTGCCGTCTTTCATTTCATAGACACTGAACTTCTCAGGCGCATTCGTCTTGATGTAGGTGAACTTGTCGTCGTGATAGATCGACTGAATGTCGAATGGGGCTTCGTTTGCCTTGTAGGCATAGTCGAACTTCAGCCGTGTTGGATAGGTGCTTTTGTATTCATCCACCGCCTGTTCAACGTGCGACTGCAAAGCGGCAAGCTGCTGCCGCGACTGTTCGAGTTGGGCGGCGGGCACGAACTGCGGAGGGCCGCTCGCGGCCACAATCGCAGAACGATCGGCGGGCTCGACGATCACCTTCAGATCTGGGGTCGTCGATAAAGCAGAGATGTCCTGGAGAGTGAAACTGTAGATGTTCCCCTTGTCCGTAATGAGATTTAAGTTGGAGCTGATGCCCTGTTTCGCCGGATGTACAAAGCAAAAGTTGCCAACCACATCAACGATCCAGAACTCCTTGTCACCCGTGGCTGCTTCCATGATCTTTTCGGTCGTGGGCAATTCGATCAGGGTTGTGTATTTCAACTTGGCGCGGATGGGAACGATGTCCTGCGAGTGATACTGCACAGTGCGCGCAGAGTCTTGGGCGAAAGCGCCGATGGAAGGGAAAACCAAAGCGCAATAGACGACGAATTTCAGATGCCGCATAAAGCTCTCCTTAGCGGTTGTTGTTCGAGGTTGATACAGCCAGCGCGCGCGGCTGGAATGGCCACTCTTCCGCGAGATGGCGAAGGCCATCCGCAAAACCGTGGCGGTCGAAATACTCCTGCTTCTTGAGGTTGTCGCGGGCATTGTTGGTTGCCATCCAGTGCGAGACGGAATCCACGTTCAAATGTATTTTCTTGGAGGTCTGCGCCTTCCGAATCAGCATTTGGCCTGGCGGAACAAGGCCGTCGATAAGCTCCAGTTCGGTGTCGTTCAGATGAAACGCTTCCCGGTAAACTTCCCGATTCATGTCCGGGTTGGCGAGGAAGATCTTTGTGGGGCAACTCTCGGCCACTATCGCCAGCATCCCCGATTCCTCAAGTTCTTTGATGGATTGCGTGGCAAGGATCATCGCGGCGTGGTGCTTGCGCCAGGTTTTCTGTGCCTGCACCACGTAGTTGCGAATGGTCTCGTTCTTTATGAAGAGCCACGCCTCATCGATCAAGAAGAACTTGGACGTGCCGAGGTTCTTGGGGTCAGTGATCTCATTCGATGCTCGATGCAAAACATAAAATAGCAGTGGTTGCAAAACCTCGGGCGCGTCATTCCAACCGTGGAAGTTAAACGTCTGAAAACGGGAGAACGAAAGCGTGTCGTCGGCGTTGTCGAAGAGGAAGCCGTACTGTCCGCCGCGGGTCCAACGGTGTAGGCGTTCTTTTAACTCGCCGATGATGTTGCTGAAGTTTGAAATCGTGCGCTGGTTGGGCTCCAGCACGTAGATTCGCTCGATCGCATCCCAGAGCCGGCGTTCTTCTTTGAAGTCCAAACGGTAACGGTGCTCGTTGCCCTCAATGAGCACTCGGAAGAAGCTGAAGAGAAACTGCAGGTTCTCTTTGGTCTGGGGCAGCGAGAAGGGATTGATGGTGAAGTCCCGCGCGTCCTGACCCACGTTGAGATATGAGCCCTCGAATATCGTCGTAAGCGACTGGAAGCTGCCGCCGATATCAAAGATAAAAGTCAGCGGCTTGTATTTCTGCGCGTTCTGCAACAGAAAAACGCAAAGATAGGATTTGCCACTGCCTGTCATCCCGAGAATCAGAGTATGAGCAACGTCGCGGGTATGCAGGTTGAGGAAGTAGGGCGTGCTGTTGTCGGTTTCGACGACTGCCAGGTACTCTGTGCCGAGATGCTCGTTCGTCTTTTCGCCGGTAACAATTGTAAAGAGAAAAGATAGGTCAGCGTAATTCGTGTTCAACAGATACAGCTTGCGGAGGTTCAGGGGGTAGTTGCCCGGTAGGGTGGCGAAATATGCGTTCAATTGGTTGTAGGTTTCGGCGAACAGATTGCCATCCGCGTTGGTGAAGATGCCAGTAAATTCCGCTACGAGCTGATCGAGTCCCGTTCGTGATCGGCCATACAGCACAATCGTGAGCGAGAAATCTCCCAGTGATTGACCGTCACCGAGAGCCCGCAAGCAATCTCCAAGATTTTCGATGTCGGCCTGTTTGGACTCGTCCACGAGCACATCGCGCGGGTTCGTCTTGGTGGCGTCGTTGCCCATCTGCGAGACGAACCCTGTCTTTGACATATTGAAGTGGCGGCGGCGGTTGTTGACTTCTTTGCGGGCCTTGTCCGCGGGGAGCGGCGTCCACTCCGTAACGACATAGAAGTTGGCCGGAATCTTCAGCAGCGCGTCCATCACCAGCGGCCGCGTCTCTGTTATGGCCTCTTTCATCGTCAGCACGCGGACGATGTGATCGCCAACCCGCAGATGATCGCGTTCCGCTTCGATGTCGGAGTTGACCACCTGATAGTCGAGAAACTGCGTGGACTGCGGCTTCCCGGCAACACGCCAGTCGTCATAATTCAGCAAGCGGCGGAAAAACTTGAACTGCCCCTGCTGATCTAAGACCTCAATTTGCATGAAATCTGCCAACTGCCGAGCGAATGCCTGTACGTGCTGGTCGAGGCGTTGAAGATCGTGCTCAATATGCGTGCGCAACAGCGTCTTCATGCTGTCGTTGGTGAACTGCACTTTTAGTTCGCCAACGGCGCCCGCGGGATCGCGCAAGATTCGAGCGATTGCTGCTCCCACGCCAGTCTTCGACCTGGCGCCTTCGAGCAGAATGCAGTAGAAGATTTCAATCTGATAAAGATGGTCGCGTTTTGCTTCAAAGAACTTCCGGCGCTGGTCAATCGCCGCTTCCACAATCGGATCGTCATATTTTGCGAAGGGTATATGTGGGCGATTCGATTTGAAGAGGTATTGGTAAACGTGGAAGCCTGGGCCGAAGGCTTTGAGTGCTGCCTCCAGCCGTTTCACCGCATACTCCTGCTGCGACCGGTCAAGACTTTCGTAGTCCACGCCGGGAACGCTGAGAACCATGCCTAGATCACCGCTCTTGGTAAGGAAGGCCGTCTCGGACCAGAAGCCATAGAGGTTGATGTGGTCGTTGAGAGCCGCACTTTCTTTCCAAGGCTTAATGACTTTATCGAGACGCAGCATCACACTACCTCCACGCGGGGAACTTGCTGCTTCGCGGCGTCATAGCGCAGTTTGTAGCGTTCGGACTTTGCGAGGATGTGGAGGAATGCCGGATCGCTGTTCGTGACCCAATGGCCGAAGGCAAAGCCGCCTATGAAGACAGCGATCCCGGCGAGGATGGAATTGAAGAGGTTGAAGGCTCCCACCGCTCCGACGCAGATGAAGTAGAAGAGTGTGCGTTCCACGCCCAAGTAGGTGAGAGGCTTGTGCAGGCTCTTAAAGACTCGATTTGTGCGGCGTTTCTGCTGTGCTTTGTCGGGCATATCGTTCTCGTTTCAGCGTGGCACGCAACGGGATCGCGGGCAGAGCGACAAAGGCCACTACACTCCCCAGAGCCAACTCAGGACATTCACCGCAAGGACCGCAATGCCCGTTCCGGCGGCAACTCCGGCCAGTGCTTTTTTTGCGCCGGGTTCGCCGTGCGCGAAGCCGTAGCCACCGATCACGATTGCTACCAGACTTGCAACTTTCGCGATCGTCCCGGTGAATAGGGTTTGGATAGCGTTGAACCCGGTATCGAACGGTGAACCCTGTGCCAGTACTCTCATGGGCATGAAAAGAAGTAGAGTGAACAGAGCGGCGGTTATAAACACCGATTTCGACTGTCGAAGCGGCTTGATTGGGTGACCGAAACGGAATCTTACTAAACGCGACATGTCCACCTCCGTAGCGCCTTAATGCGGCTGCCTTTCGCGCAAAACTAACCTCACTCAATCGACAAGTCCAACGGCACTGCTGCGATCTGATGCGTTTGAGACGAACGTCTACGTAGATTAGAGCGACTCTATGGAAGGAGTTGTTGTCTGAGGTGCACGTGAGAGCGCCTGTAAACAATTCGCAATTAAGGACAACGACATTTGAGATCGCTCTGCACGTGGTCTTGACGGTCATAAGGCAAAGCTTCACAGTTTTTTTCCCCTGAGAACAATCCGGGTGGTGACACGTGTGCTCGACTGTCGGCCAATCCGATCTTCCAGTGCGAAAAATGCAGAAAGCCACTCTGATCTGAAATAATTCTCTTATGTGCGGACGGTATCGTCTATCGCGGAGGAAACAGGTTGTTGAAGAGTATTTCGACACCGCCCCCGTGGAAGATGACTGGAATCCCCGATACAACATCGCCCCTACCCAGAAGATCCCTATCATCCGCCAAAATCCGAAGGAACCTGTCCGGGAAATATCGCTTGTTCGCTGGGGACTTATTCCATCGTGGGCTAAAGACTCGTCTGTTGCGGTAAAGATGATCAATGCAAGATCCGAGACTGCGAGCATGAAGCCTGCGTTCCGGGATGCACTGAAATCTCGCAGATGCCTGATTCCCGCAGACGCGTTCTACGAGTGGAAGAGGATCGGGAAAATCGAAGCAGCCATACTGTTTCGAAGTCAACGAAGGCGAGCTGTTCGCTTTCGCAGGAATTTGGGATCGCTGGAAGGACGCCGGTGGCAACGCAGTGGAAACCTGCTCGATTTCTGACCACGACACCAAACGCCGTCACCGCTGTTGTCCACGACCGAATGCCAGTCATCGTTGATCTCGACTCGTACGATCTGTGGCTCGATCCGGGGATGAAGGATGTGAGTCTAGTTTCCGAACTGTTGAAACCCTGCAATGCTAGGATCATGCGTTCTTATCCCGTGAGCACTCGCGTCAACCATGTTGTTAACGACGATGAAGAATGTTCCGCGCAGGTGAAACTCGTCCAGACTCAGAATCAACTCCTCTTCTAGACTTGGATGTTCATCGAATTGATCCCCAGGAGTCGTCGTTCATCATCAAGCGAGTCGTGATTGCAGCGCTGTTGCCAGCCGGTCTCAACTTGCTTGCTGATCAACACCCAACTGTCCGGGACTGCCCTGCGACATTGCTCCACGACACGCTGGGATATGTCCAAAATATCCGTTCCCTCGAATAGTGCGTTTGCACTTTGGGCAAGGTCTAGCCACGAGCGCCTGTTTCTGCGAAGATGCCACTGGGCAGGTTCGCTGCGTCGTCGTTACTGTTTCGATGCCATACTCATCAATGAGCCACTTCGCGACGGCTGGCTCCATAAGGCCCAGATTCAATTCCGCGCCGTGCTGGTGACAGAATGCCTCGAACGCCCGGTCGGTCACCGAAGTATCCATTACCTTCAGCTCACCCTCGGCGATCCATTTCCCCACTTCGACCGCAGTGACACCCAAGAGTTTCGCAACTCGCCCCCACGAGTACCCTTCGTTCTTGTTACACACGCCCGCGGCGGTTTGCTTTTCCATCCCCGGTAGTGCCACTGTTCCGTGTCTACGACCGAATTCCGCCAGGGAAACTGCCGAGACCCGCGGGTCGCGGACTCTCAGTAGACCACTACCGATCAAACGCTGCAGCCGGCGATGGCTTATATGCAAAGTTTGCTGGATTCTTCGCAATGACCAGCCGTCAGTAACTCTTGCGCTTATGGCCCGGCCTTTGAGCCGGAAGCGAACCGATTGTTCGGAGCGTTTGAGCCTTTGGGCAATCGCCTTGACCGGCTCGTACCCGGCGCGCACAAATAGTTCTTGTTCCTCCTCCCGCGTCCAAGGTCGTCGATCGTCCTTTCGTTTGCTTTCCTGCTCTCCGTGCAGCCAACCTTGACTTCGGGCGAATCTCGACACCAGGTATCCCGCGAGTCCAGGATAAAGCGCTCTCACAGTTTTGATCGCTTCGGCTTTTTTGCGCCCCCCGCTTCGGTAGCCATCGCGGAGAATTTCAATTGCAGATTCACTCCAATCGACCGGTGTCGCACGTTTGCTATGCTCCTTCTCGCGCAGGTGTCGCATTCGGTGCCAGACTTGGGCAGGCACTAGCTCGGGGGTGAGTTGACGTACCCTTTTAACCGCCTCCTGAATACCCCTCGGACCATATTTCATCCCGACGACGAGGATCTGGTCTATCTCGTGCAACCAACGAAAGGGTTGGCTCTGCTTTTTTCTGTCGGGATTGATTCCGTCGTCCATAAGCAAATCGTCTCTGTATCCGGCTCCAACTCCGGAGAATCGGAGTTGCCCCATACTTATAAAAGGAACCAAAAGAGTACCGAACCTATCGAAAATATTTTCGCTACTTTCTGCGCTGGCTCGGGTTGGTGTTGACATCTCCTTCTGTCGGATGGCACGCTTGCGTTAGTCCTCTGGCCGGGTACCACGCAATAGCTGATGTGAGGCGCTTGGTATGCCAGCCCCCGAACCCGGTCCCGAGTGGGTCCTTTCAGGGGCCAACCCTCGTTCAGACTCGGCCACCGAAAGCGAACTCTTAAAAGCGGCTAGATCGGCATGGCCAAAGGCCTTGGCCCACGTCCGACAAGTTCAATCACAAAATCCATTCGATGACGACGGAATCTTGGTAGCTGAAGTGTGGGAGAGCGTTCTGCAATCTGTTTCTGGGACGCTCGGTCGGATGAATGGAAGGCGGGGCGAGATTGGGGATCTGGAGGCTTACCTTCTCGGAAGCTTTTACCATCGGCTCAGACGTGCTCTCAAGAAGGAACAACGTCGCGAAGAAATGATCCATCTTGTAGCTTCGGCCCAGGAATTGGAAGTTCTTGCGAAGACGAGTCACGTGGAGCAGCACGACATCGAAGACACGCTTCATGCTCAGGAGATTCTTGATCGGATGGACGAGTGGAGCCGCAAAGTCTGGGTTGCGCGCGAGTACGGCTATACTTGGAAGCATATTGGCCGCGTTCTGGGAATTCCTGGCGATAGCGTTATGCTTCGCTTCCGACGCCGCATGAAGATTCTCCGAGCACGCTTGACTGGCGGTAGATGAAATGCCAATGTGTCGCGGGCCCTCTTTCAGTTACACTTGGGCTGTTTTCAGATTGCACTGTTAGCGAGCGGACTCTCTCTGAGCAGCGAAAGCAAATCCAACGCGGCTGATAAGCGCTTGCTTGATATTCTCCGGCAAGGCTTAGCGACAGAGTTCCCTAATCCCGAGAGGATCGGTTGTCCTGGGAGTGCTCTTCTGAAGGGCATAGCACAAGGAAGGGTCTCCCTGACCGAGGCAGAGCCTTGGCTTGACCATCTCGGCTCATGCAGTCCGTGCTTCCAAGAATTTAAGGAGTTTCGCAGGCAATCGGCGATCCAGCGCCGACGGGTGCTGATGTTGGTGGCCACTGCTGCTGTTCTGCTCTTCGCGGTCGGTGGATGGCTGTGGGTGCGAGCCCGACACTCCGTGGAAGTGACGGACACCGCCGTCTTGGATCTTCGAGAGCGGTCGGCGGCTCGCGGGCAGGGCCAGTCTGAGACTCGTATGGCGCCTTTGGAAATCTCGCGAACTGCTAGGCACCTGGTCCTTGATCTTCCGATTGGTAGCAAAGAAGGGCCCTACGATGTCGGTCTACTTACAGAAACAGGTGATGAGATTTTGCGCGTAACGGGGATTGCAGATTTGCATGATCACATTACTGGTCTGCGGGTCGATGTTGACCTGAGTAGCATCCCGCCAGGAACATATTCGGTTGGGATTCGACAACCTGATCTGGAATGGACACGATATCCCGTTAGGGTGTTTTGATCCATGAAGTATTGTCGTCCGGAACAGGACCGAGTATTGATAAGACCCAAAAGCTCCTGCTCACAGTTGGGGCGGCATACGAATAGTGAAGGCGTGGTGGATGCGCCCTAACTCCTACGCTCGGACTCAGCTACGATTCACGTCAATTATCTAATGCCTTATGCACCCGCCGTCGACCATTCGACAAACTGATGTTAAGCTTTCACCTTCTTAATCCTGGGACCCCCTTCGCATTGTTTCATGGCCATGAGTATCACTGACATAGCCAACTCCATCTTTCTGCGGCGGATCAACTCAGAAGAAGCCGCAAGAAAAGGTGCGCGCCAGGGCGTGATAGCCGCGGTTGTTGTGGCCATCTACGCCTTCGTAACTTTTGTCCTAGCGCTGGAGGCTGAGAATCTCGTAGATTGTCTTTTATTCATAATCGTCGCCTGGCGCATTCGCCGAATGTCCAGAATCTGGGCCTTGTTGGGGCTCCTTCTCTACTTGGTCGAAGTCACATTCGTTGTGACCAAATTTCCTTCGATTCTAACGGCTGCTCTGTTCGTAGTTGCAGTTCCGTTCGGAAACGCAGTCAGAGCGACAATCGCCTACGCTCGGGAACGCAGATTGAAGATTGCATCCCAGAGGCCACCTTGGCAATCGGCCTCTGGAATGGGGACTATCAATCGAATCGCTGTCAGTCTACTGGTCATTGGAGCAATGGGTCTTGGAGTGTATTTAGAGCATTTGCTCTCTGCACCGTCTAGTCCTACCAAGACCGTTGACTCGGTGGAAGTCTTGGATCGTGACGCGTGCCTGAAACAGACGTTTTGGCAGTTCAGCGATCCGAAATTGATTGCAACTGTAAGCGAAACAAAACTCGGTCAGCTTCGAATCTTGTCTGCGAAAATGTACTGCGCTCGACAGTGGGATGCTGGAAAATTTGCTGCGGGGGCCTCGCTGCTTGAGTCAAATGGCCTTTTGATAACACAGATGATGCCGCGTTCACAGGTTGGACCAAATCCCGATTTACTCTACAAACCCTTTCCAGCAGATGTGGCAAATTTCTTAAAGGTGTTCGACAGTGGTGTACTGCTGAAGAATTCGATCGAGGACATTGAAAAGCGAAGAACAACGGACCCGACAATTCCAAGTCTGGACGTGATACGCAATGTGCGTTCTCAGCTACAAATCGATACACCTTGGACAATGCCGTCCCCGCTTCCCCAGGCGTATGCAGTTGCTGTCAAGCCTCAAATAACACTGATCACAACTGTCGGCCTTACCATGAGTCTTTGGCAGTTGTGGAGCTATACGCAAAACGACGTCTTCTCTGGCGGCCCCGAGAGGACAATCATCGCGAAGATGACTGGCCTGCCCGATGACGAGAATACCAATTTTTATGCAGACTTCATTCTAAAGTCACTCAGGCTTGATCTAAGTTGGGGAAGCGATCTGCGTTCGAGACTCCGAGCCGACTCTTCAGACCCCTTACCTAGATTGAGCATTCTATTTCTGCCTCGGAAAATGCTTGTGAACCTCCCGCCCGAACGTCCTGCCGCCTACGTTGAGCACCAAATATTGGTGGCATTAACGTCGGAGACCGCTCCCATCGCGCCGAACTCAAGCGAAACTCTCGATCTACACGTGTTTGCAAGCCACTCGCTACCTATGCCTCTTAACCATGAGTTTCACCACTACCTGTTTTACAGAAAAGCCGTTGCGTCGAGCGGTTTTATTCTAGAAGGTGAGGCCACCGCCAATGGAGAATACATGTCTCAGATGATTCGTGAAGGAGCATTTGCGGACCCGACCAACAAGAAGGACGTCCTAGAGCAGATGACCCTACGACTGTTCAAGGCCGCAAACGCCAGCCCCTCCGGTATCGGTCCCCTAATAAATAATCTGCCCGACTTTGATTGGCGTTTGTATAACGAGCTTGGCCTTGCACGGGAAAGGTCTGCTCCGATGACCGCGGTTCAGTGCCGACTGCTTGATGTTCTGCATGAGTCATATTCGGGAACTAAGAGTCCCTTGCCGCTAGCAACCCAGCTGACCTTAGATCCAAAGCAGTTCCAGGCGCAGAGTGATCTGGAGCTGGCTTATGCGGAAGCCTGGGCGGTTTACCATGTTGATAGCGTGCAACAACGGGGCTGGCACGAGACACTGGAGCACCTGCTTCCTGCTATTCAGCGGGGAGGGATCGGATCGCTCACGGCTTCGGACAGACAGGACCTAGCCCGAATTTCACAAGCAACCTTGGATTGGGTAAGTCATGCGTTCGTTCTGACTCAGCCTGGCTGCACATCTCTGCCACATGCTAGCAGTATCTCCGCGAACGTTGATTGATCGCCACGAGTGAATTGGTCGTCCAGAAATGATTGGCCGACGTGTTTCGCCAGCAAGCGGGACCAATCGTAATTCGCAAGGCGGACACGGGTTTCGAACGCTGGAGTAAAAAAGCGAGGGAAAACCTTGGCAGTCCCGGATAAGCAGAATCTAACGACACAGGTCGCACGACTGTTGAGAAGAACCATACTCCTCATTGGGTCAGCCGCTTTGGCGCTGGCGTGCCTTAATTTTGGAGGGATTGGTGGGATGATCATCGCGAATCATTTGAAAAAAATTCCGTTGTCGAAGATTCGGGAAGCGACGTCCAGTGACGACCTTACGAAATACGATCGAATCATAAAAGTGTCCGACACGGAGGCTTATCTAGTAGCAGCACCTATCGGGCTTTCGATAGCGTCCGGGCTTTCGCTACCACTTCTCTGGGCAACTCGCGGGCAACCTAGTCTCATTGGACTTCTCTACCCGTTGTGTCTCGCTGTGCTACTACCGCTCAGCTCCGTGAATATCGCGTACGGTAAAGAAGAAATGAACGCTCACACCCAAGGTAGCCTAGACGCAATCATGTTCCTCTTGGGCCTTTGCGCAGTAGCCGGGTTCCTGCGATTGCTTAAATACAAAACAACCGTTTCAGACATCTCTCGCATGGCTCACTTCGGAGCCTTGAGTCTAGTTCTATTCCACGCCGTAACATTAGCGGGGATCTCGGCAATTCTTTGGGGAGTTGATAATGTCTGGACGGAGGGTTTGACGATGGGCTGGCTGAGCAAGAATGTCATCCCAGGGCCCATTGCTCTCATATGTGCCCTGGTGTCGTTTATGCTTGCCTTGCAGATCCGTTACCCAAAGGCCGGCACCTGAATCATAGACTTGAGGAGGTACTCCGGATCGGGAATGTCCTCCTAGGGAGCTCGGGACGACGCAAGTCTACGGCTCTTTGCCTGATTGGACATCCTGCCACCCTATCCACGACGCGATCTTCGGCGGCATATTGGGCATGATCTGGTGGGCGACCACGTCAATCACGGTCCTAAGGTCTCCTGCGAACCGACGAGCGGTCTCCGGCTCCCAGAATTCTTCTCGCGCGGCTTCGGACTGAAATATAGTCACCCAACTATTAATCACCCGCGGCGTCACTGAGGAGAGGTCCTGGAAGAGGAACCGGTCGGGTGTATGGTCGGCTGAGCTAAGAGGTTTTAGCACCGAAATGATGTACGGGCCACCCCTGAGCTTGGAGTCGACCTTATCTATCAGAAACCTCGCCCGTGGATAGTTGTAAGCGTTCAACATTGTCAATGCTGCTTTCCGGTCTGTTGGACGGGACTTTATTTCGACCGCATTGGTCAGAGGCACATATGTAATGTTGAGAGCCTCCTTTGAAAAAGTGCGGCGCATTTGTCTCGTTGGCGGGAGAGACGAAATACTGATGAGCGCAGCGACATACCTTTCACGAGCGGCGTCGTCTGCCGGTTCGGAACCGAAAAGCAAATAACTATAGAGACCGTATCCCTCCAGTTCTGCTTCTTGGGCCAGAAGAACAGAAAACGTAGCCTCCGAGTGGGGCGATGGAGGGTAGCCCATGGTGATGTCCGGGGGTGGTTTAGGAGTCACCGGTTGAGCAGCGCGCATTTGAAGGGCGGAGAGCACTACAAGCGCGACAGAACCAAAAAGCAGGCCATAGTAAATCCTTTTCAGGGGTCCGGTTCTTAGGTTCGCTACGTCAGAGGCCGAGTGTTCATACATCCCCCTAATCGCGAGCATTGTCAGCACCGCTACCGACACGCCAAGCTGGAGAATCTTTAAGTCCATTTGAACTTTCCGACGATTTCCTTATTGTGTCTTCCGAAACTTTCTGGCACACCAGACAACAAGGTAGGTGACGACGAAACAAACAAAAAATAAGAGTGTCGTCTCTTTAGAGTCAAAAGCCGGAGGCATGAGCCTTGCCGAAATGAGCCATATCACCACCGTAAGCAAGACGGAGGCGAACGCGATGACGCTAATTCCTTTCACCTGATCCATTGCCTGCCCTTCAAGAACAACCTGGTAAACAGCATACATATTACCCCTGAACCTCTTAGAACCTGCACAATACACACGGCCACCTAGGGCTGGGTTCTTCCTTTGCAGTCCACATTACCATCCATCTGGCCTTTGACCCAACTGAGCGTCTCAATGCTGATTTGGGAAAGTAGATCTCGGTCGGGTTCAGATATAAGACCGTGACCGGTCAGGTTCTTCGCCGTGCGTTGTAGGACGTTTCCCCACTCTTTCTTCTGAATCATCTCAACGTGGAAAACCGCCCACGCCTGGCCATAGGCGAGGTCCACGTTCTTCGCGCGTTGAAAGTCTTCTGGAGATAGAGACAGAAGTTCGATGAGGTCGATCGGTTTGCCCGACACGACGTTAGCCTCGTAAACCTTTTGGAGACTATCGCACTGTACTGGAGTGAACGGGGCGTTCGCCATTCGTTCGTCAGCCATGCGTCGGAACTCAGCAATGTCTTGGTCAGATGTCCCCTCTCCCGATGCATCCATGACCTTGGCAAACAAAGTTCTAAATCCGTCTTGCGAATTCGCCGGACTTTGTTCCGTCCCCAAGGCAAACATTTGATGAACGTACTCACCATTGGCCATGGCCTCACCTTCAAGGATGAATCCGCTGAATGAAACAGACGGCCTATAAAACAAGTAGTGGTAAAACTCGTGGTCCAGCGAAGCAGGAACAACAAGAGCCAACTCTGCTGCCAGCTTCTCATGCGACGCCTCCTTTTCAAGAGGGGGAATCTGAGGAGCACGAACGAGAATTTGTGACGGTTCGAGGTTATAGCGTCCTTCGCGCCCTCCCAGTGCCGCAGGGATTGGAAAGTCGGTGTCGTGTTGCAAATACAGGATTTCGAGATCCGGAAGAGGATAGTTCTTATCTTCGTGGCTTCGAGAGAGAAAAACTGTTCGTTCCATGCTTGCCAGGCGCAAATTTGCGGCCAAACTGGTGACTGCCGCAAGCGCATACGGATTGGTGTTCAAGCCTTCGTCAAATTTTCCGGTTAACTTTTCCAACCGTTCCTTGGCTTCTTGGTACCGGCCTTGACGAGCAAAGCCGTTGGATCCGAATAACAATGCTTCCCGAAGTGTTGTGCTGAGTCCAACGTTGGTCACAAGATGAATTGCTGGCTCTCTTGCGTGAATCATATACGCTTGGGGTAGATGTTGCGGTGCAGTCATGGCGCGGTCAAGGTCAATTTCGCGCCCCGCCGCTTCAAAATCCGCCCTTGAGGGCATGAACATGATGCCGTGTGGGGCATGATCCAGCGCTTCCGGTTCCAGGAGAGGCGGTCCAACATCAAAAACACGGAGAAAGCTTAGAGTTGGTGCGTCTGGTGAATTCGATCTTCCGTAGTCTCGATTCATCTCATCGACATCGAGATTGTCCCCGATTCCCTTGATTTGGCTCGCCAGCAAATTCTTGTTTCTTAGAATGTTCTCGGCGTTGATGAATAAATCACCATTCCACTGTCGGGAGCAGAACATTTTCGCCGATGCGTAGTGAAAGTTACCCGATGACGTGCTCCGAAGCTCATCCACCTTGTCGGAATCAGCTAGGGAGGGGAAATTTTCCCTTTCACAAGCGGCGCGATCCCACACCTTGATACTGGGCCTGTACCGATCGCCCTTCGAGATGAGATAGAGAATGACCGAAGCAATGACAGTTCATTACACCGAGGCACCACGCCAGTCGGCGTCTTCCTGATGGCTTGACTTGATCGGCGGCTTTTGCACCGATCCTGTCATCTCGATGAGTGTCGGCCGTCGATAAAGCCTCCTCTTGATGCACCGCCGATTTACTTTCTGCAATCGACGATGTTTCCTCCTTAGGCAATGCAGGAGGGTCGATTAGCTCCGGTGCCGGAGGTCCGTCCTGATGTTCAGCCCCTGCAGGTTCTGGATCGTTTCTCGGAGTCGGGATCCCGCCGCCACCAAACAGGGTTGTGGGTTTTTTGCTTGAAAAGAGTTCCTTGACGAGCTTAAAGAGCAAATAGGAAATGAGCATCCCAATGAAGTAGCCGAAGTCAAAGTCGGCTAACATGACGTTCCGATTCGTAGCGATGATCGGAACCACAAAGGCTAATTGGTGACTCGCTCCCATGGTGTTGTAGGTGAAATGATTTCATCCCCATGCGGCAAAGTGTCAGTATTCTACTCGACGACATGACTGCCGTCAGCAAGCATTCCGAACGGTGGCCGGTACCGATTCCGTGCCTTGGTTGGGTAGAGTGAAGCTTTGCGACTGGCAAAACGATGGGACTCGAACCCTTAGACTGCAGGCGAGGAATAACCGAATGTCTGCAAGTTCACCTCGTAGCTTGCTGGTTACTGCATCAACGATCAATGCGAATAGAAGGATTTCTTTAGGCTGAGAACGATTAGGGTGGTGACGATTTAGAGGCCCGCGTCGCCCGTTAAGCGCTACGACGCCACTCGCTGCCTTCCGCCGGCTGAAGCAGAACTGGGTGCGCTTTCCGAAGCCAGCGCGCCAATTCATGAGGGTCGAAGCGAATTGCCCCAGCCAATCGAAAGGATGGAAGTCTTCCGGCCGCTGCCATTTTATAAATATGCTGTGGTGTGACCTGGAACAATTTTGCTACGTCTCCCGCACGTAATACGTGGGTTTCTCTTTCCAGTTGCTCTATCAGACTCATAATTGGGTGCCTCACCAGAGGACGACTGCGCCCTCATACTCGGGCGGTCTCCCCTTCTTAAGGCAGTCCGAGATATTCGTCAAATGGAGTTGGAAATTGAGATTCTTCGCACGCTCTGCAGCCTTCAGGTCCGATGCAACCTGAACAATCCCACCTTAGCTCGAAACTCGTCACGCAACATACCGTGCCAACGCTCCAGCATTGACCTTAGCCAGTGCGTCTTTGGATTGCACACCCTTCAGGTAAACCATAGTGGACTTGATGTCGCGATGCCCCATCCAGTTTTGGAGGGTCCGGATATCGACCCCGTGCCGCAAGTGCTCTGTTGCGAAAGTGTGGCGGAACTTGTGGAGGAAGAAATGCCGGCAATACGGTCCCTGGGCGCATTTGTTTCCGTGTTTGGTGACACACTGTCCGCAGTTCAATTCGGCGCGCTCGGCGACGCGCTTGACGATCATGTCGTTTTCACTGTCGGGATTCCCTTTTGAATTCGGAAAGAGTAGTTGTGAAGGTAGCCCGTGTCTCCGTTCTCGGAGTCCTTGCAGCTGCTCTACAAGAGCGGTAGGAAGCGGCACGGCCCGCTCCTCCCAGTTTTTCGGTCCGAACCCCCAAAGCGGTTTGGCAGTTACGCGCACCAGACTATTGCGAAAATCCATGTCACGCCAAGCGACATGACGAACCTCGCAGTCGCGGAAACCAGAAGCAAGCAGGAACTTGAGAAATACGGCCTCATCCTGGTCCGCGTGTTTGAGCATGGCCTCGATTTCTTCTGCTTCGTAAATAGGACGGATGGTATCGACGTACTCTGGCCAGTCCGTCGATTCAATCAGTTTGATCTTTCCGTAACGTTTAAAAAGCTGGAGCACAACGACGAGTTTGTCATAAACCGTGCGTTTGCCAAGACCGTGTTTGTAACAATCGGTCATGAACTGCAAGATGTCGTCGCGGGTGATCTGGTCCACGAAAGATCTTCGGCACCACACTCTGAGTAGTTTGTCGAGCGTGTAGCGGTAGGTGACGTAGGTTCGTTCTTTGCGGTGAGCCTTAATGAAATCAAGATACTCGTCAATGGCTTGACCAATCGTGACGCGCTGCTGTTCCGTTTCCTGGCCTGTCTCAATGATTCCCGCCTTCTGCGCATTGACCTCGATTGATTTGCGGCGCGCGGCTTCGACAACCTCTGCAAAGTCGCCGACGGACTGGCGCCTTCGTTTTCCTCCCTGGTACCACTCGATATGGTAGTGCCCTTCGGGGTGGTGCTCGTCGCGACCGGAGACCCAGACATGGTCGCGCACCATCTTGCCGTTCCTTTCGACCACAGCTGCGAACGGCCATCTCTTGCCTATTTTGATTCTCTTAATGACGTTGACGCGGCCGGCATACTGTCTTGTCCTTCCCATCTCCTCAGCTCCTTCGCCGAGGGACATGTAGCATGGACCGCGAACTAGGTCAAAAGAGGGGAAACGGACAGCACGATGGACAGCATGGGAGGTATATGTATGAAAAGAAAGGGAGCTGGTTAGAAGGCAGCGTTCTAACCAACTGAACTACGTCCCCAACTTGTTTTCACCGGGTTAGCTGGAAACCCTTGATTTTCCTGTATTTTCTTACTGTCGATAGAGTCGCCCGCGTCAACCGTTTCCACCCCGTAA
>Ga0307474_10001119_pt1 | contig 19613 bp, 22 predicted proteins | sample atmos_gasesECM1C_2_FD_203312 | JGI IMG/M metagenome (GOLD analysis project Ga0307474, IMG submission 203312) | Hardwood forest soil microbial communities from Morgan-Monroe State Forest, Indiana, United States - atmos_gasesECM1C_05 | ecosystem: Environmental > Terrestrial > Soil > Temperate... | reverse complement strand
CGCTTCGGCCAGATCATCAGCCGGTTCGTGGCCGAGACGGGTATCGGCATCCTGCTGGTCGAGCACGACATGGCACTCGTCTCCGGCGTGTGCAGTTACATCTACGTCCTCGATTTCGGGAACCTGATCTTTCAGGGACCGTGCGCCGAAGTCTTGTCGTCGGAGACGGTGCGCGCGGCCTACCTCGGTTCCGACGAGATCTCGGTGGACGAGACCGACGGCGTGGCATCCCATGCTTGAGCTGCGCAACATCTGCGCCGGCTACGGGACCGGGCGGGTCCTCGAGAACGTGAACCTCTCGGTGCCCGACGGCGCCGTGGTGGCCCTGCTCGGCCCGAACGGCGCCGGCAAGACGACCTTGCTCAAGGTGATGTCGGGGCTTCTTCGCCCAACATCGGGCCGGGTACTCCTCGACGGTGTCGATGTCACGGGCGCCTCTCCCTTCGAACTGGCGCGTGCCGGCGTCTGTCACGTCCCCGAGGGACGCGGCATCTTCCCGACCCTGAGCGTGGCCGACAACTTGCGGCTGCAGGCGCCGCGCTCCGTCGACCGGCGCGCCGTCGAACTCGCGGCCGCGGTGTTCCCGCGGCTGGAGCAGCGGCGCAACCAACTGGCGGGAACGATGTCGGGCGGGGAACAGCAGATGCTCGCCCTGTCGCGCGCGTACGTCGCGGAGCCTGCCACCGTTCTGCTCGACGAGGTCTCGATGGGCCTCGCGCCTCTCATCGTCGACGAGATCTTCGGTTACCTGCGCCGGCTGGCGTCCGAAGGGATATCGCTGCTCGTTGTGGAGCAATACGTGGCCCGCGCGCTCGACCTGGCCGACTACGTCTACATCCTCAACCGGGGACGAATTCGCTTCGCAGGTGAGCCGGCGGAAGTCGGTGACCAGACGGTGCTCGAGTCCTATCTCGGAGCCCTGACGTCATGAACCTCATGCGCATCGTGCGAAAGATGGGGGCTTCCCGGCGCATCCGCCTCGTGCAACTACTCGCTCTGGTGGGCTTGATCGTGGGGCTGGGCGGCATAGCCGCCACTTCGGGCGCGGGCGCGGACACGGGAAACACCGGCTCGAGCGGAGCAGGCAACACGAACACCTACAACGTGTCCGCTCAGGCAAACGCGCTCGACGTCCTGCTCACCGACCCCTCGTTGCCCTTGTCCGGTGACCTCAACTACGAGCTCGGCCCGTGGGGCGCCTCCGCGTCGCTGAACAGCCTGGGCGAGTCAATCTCGGACGCCGGCGCGCCCTATTCGCCTTCCATCGCATCGTTGCCCGGCACGATCAACGGGCTCGGAGCGGGCAACTTCCCGCCCTTGCCGCCCCTCCCGGGGTATGTGTCGGCCAGTTACCCCAGCAAAAAGGCCGCCATTCAGAGCCAGGCGGGCTACGACATCGCAGCCACAGCGGGAGCCAACTCCTCCCAGGGTGCTGTGGGCCTCGGTGTGCAACCGAGCGGATCGCCCAACACGACCTTCTTCGCCAAGGCCGACACCACGGCGAACCCAAACGGCAGCGTCAGTCTGAGCGCGTCGGCAGGTATGGACCTGCTCGACTTCGGGCAGCTCCTCGACCTCGGCAACGTGTCCTCGTCTCTGTCCATGACCCAGCAGGCGAACCAACAACCGAAGGTCACGTCGCAGACGTCCCTGGGCACGATCACCCTGTTGGGGACGTCCACGGGCCTGCTCGGGAAGGGTGCGAGCGCGCTCGGGATCGGTGTCCCGATCGACATCAACCAAGAATTGATAGGGACGCTCAACACGTTGCTCGCCAAGACGGGGATCAAGCTGACGTATCTCCCGGTGACGTACACCTACACCGACGGCACGAGCAGCACGGGCTCCAGCCCGAACACTGCGAAGACGCTGCAGGCGGTTGACTCGGGTGCCCTGCAGGTGACGTTCAGCCAGAACATTCCCTCCCAAGGCCAGGTGACCCTCAGCGCCACGCTCGGTCGCGTCTACCTGTCGACGACGAACACGCCCGGCATCAGCCCGACGACGGGGAACAGTGGGGCGATCGCTGGCAACACGGGCGGGGGGGCCGTGCCGCCGTCCTCATCGTCCACCGTGCTGGGCAACAGCGGCACCGGCACCGTCACCGGAAACTCCGGATCCTCCTCGACCAGCCCGTCCGCTTCCTCCCCCCCCTCTGGGAGCAGCACCCAGACTTTGGGCAGCGGCGCCGCCTACCTGGTCGAGCACGGACCGCCGATCGAGAGCGTCTACCTGGTGCTGGTCCTGGCCGCGTTGGGTCTGCTCCTGGCGTCCCAGGCGGCCCGCTATCTGGCGGTTCGGCTGGCGTTGAGCGGACGAAATCAGTGAAGTCGCCCAGGGGGCGTGAGCAAGGTGAGCAGCCAAACGACGTTGAACCAGAGATGGCATGAGTCAGGAGCTGAACCCATGACGACAGCAGGACCGGAGCAACGACACCGCTCGAGGCGGCCGCACGTCCTCGCCTCCTTGGCCGCCGCGGGACTCGGCGTCATGACTCCCTTGGCGCTCCTCTCGCCCGCGGGCGCGTCCAGTGCGCCGACAGGCAACACCGGCAACTCGGGCAGCGGTGCGGTGGTCACACCACTCCTGGAGATCTTCAAATTCGGCAACGCTGTCGGCCTCCCGCTCGCCTGTAGCGACGCTGGGTCCATCATCTCGATCATCGGGAGCCAAACCGGCGGCACCTCTGTCTCTTCGAAGCTGGTCACCGAACTCGACAGCCAGTGTCAGCAACTCTCTTCGAAGGGTGGCGACTATCTGCAGCAGGCCATGGCGCAAAGCAGGGCGCTGACACTGCTCAACCCGGTCGTGAACCCCTTGATATCGGCATTGGCCAAGGCTCTGAACACCGTCGGCACCCAAGAGGGAGCGGAGCTCTCGCCCTTCGGCCCCACCGTGGCCGGGCTCGGCGGCACGGTCACCTTCTTCGAGGGTTCGTGAGGTGCGCGGCGCGGTCAGGGTGCGTCTGGCCGCTGCTCTGATCGCCGCGCCACTGCTCCTCGCCGCGTGCGGCGAGCGGGCACACATCCCCAGCGGGTCAAGCGCCGTTTCCGCAAGCTCGTCGCACGCGAATGTTTCGGACGAGACGACGACGACAACATCCACTCCGGGGTCCGGCGCCACTGCACTCCCCACACTTCCGAAGGGCAGTCGCGCTCCGAGCATCGAAACGCCGACCGGCGGAGCCGGCGTCAGTGCCGCAGTGACCGACCCAACACAACGCGCGATTCTCAGCTCGTACGAGTCCTACCTCGTCGACCTCTCGGGCCTCGACGACAACCTCTCCCAGGGGTACATCGCCCCGATCGCTTCCGTCACCACGACACGGCTCGCCCAGGCGAGCGTCCGTCAGGCGGCCGCCATCCTGGCCGCTCAAGAACACGGCGTCGGGACCCTCCACGACGATCACGTCTCGGTTGTCATGACCGGCCCGGCGTCAGCCGCCTTGGCCGACTGCCAGGACGAGCTCGACTTCTATCTGGTGAGCGACGGCTCCTCGACGCCCGACGCCTTCGTCCAGCGCGGCGATTTCGCCGGGTCGGCCCAGATGGTATTGCAGAACGGGCACTGGCTGGTCGACGTGTTCACCACGACGCACGTCGCCTGCGCCTACTGACCGCCGGGAAGGCTCTCAGCTCTCGGCGCACAATTGGCCGCCGATCGAACCCAAGCTCGTGGCGACAGCGGAGAGCGTGCGGGTGGGCGCCCCGTTGCTGAGATGTGCGGCCTCTTCGGACATGAGCGCTTCGGCATCGACCAGGAGGCCGAGCCGCAGCCGGTTCGCCGCAAGCGGGTCTCCCGAAGTACCGGGGACGGAGCCGACGTAGGCAGCGGCCGCGCCGAGTGCCACCACCATCGCTCCGAGGTTGGTCGACGAACGCCCGTGACCGGTCAAAACTGCACGCACTGCGGATTGCGTGGGCGCACCATCCCTCGCGACTTCGGCCGCCCACTCCCCCTTCGGCTGCGAGCCCGACGCTGCCACACCACCACCCGAATGCCACGTCGACGCGAGAGGCGGGCCAGGGGCCAGGCCGTCGGATGACCAGTCAGGCACGTGCGATGCCGCCGCGACGTCCGGGCCGGCGAGAGCTGCGCCCAATTCAGGCGCCAGTTCGGCGGTGCCCTGGTCGAACACGATGTCACCCAGTGCGCGCATCCGCTGGTAGCTGAGCTGGAGTTGCGCCTGCAGCGCTCCGCTCGGCCCCTCGGTGGCCACCTCGTCCACCTGGAGCGACGCGACGTAGAGCCCGAGGGCAGCGACGTAGTCGTCGTGGGCCGACGCGTGACCTTGCAGCGGCACGAGTCTCTGGAGCGCATGGTGTACGCGCTCGAGTGTGGGCAGGTCGCGCTCGAACTCCTTGCGCGCCTTTGCCGCGGACTCCGAACCGTTCGCCCAGCCGGACGCAGCGTCGAGCGCGCCGAGCAGGGTCGACTGCAATGGGTGCAGATCGTCGACGACATGCCGGTACCACGCCTGGACTGAGCTGGATGTGGCACCAGCTATCGCGGTCCCCGGCCAAAGGGCGGCCCCGGCCATGACCACGACGACCAACGCCACGGCGCGGCGGGCGAGCGTCACGGCCAGAAATCCTACGGACACGACCTGCTCTCGCAGTGTCAGGTGGCAGCGACGAATGGGTAGATCCGGGTGAAATCCGCGCCCGCCTCCGCCTCGGCGAAGCGCTCCCAGACTGACGCCGTGACCGCGCCGATCCTTCTCGACCGCTCGGGCCGTGTTTCGGTGGCTTCGACGTAGAGGCGGAGATCCTTGGCCATGAGGGTGTTGGCGAACCCAGCCGAGTAGCGCCCGGTAAGGACGTGGTTGGGGAACTTGTCCGTGGTGGCTTGACTCTGCCCGCTCGAGGCGTTGAGGACTTCGAGGACGACCTGCATGTCCAGGCCCATCGAGACGCTGAACGACACGGCCTCGCTGGTCGCCGCCAACGCGACGGCCGAAAGGAAGTTATTGGCCAGCTTGAGCACCTGTCCCAGGCCGGCCACGTCGCCCACGCGTCGCCGCCTGTCGCTGAGACCGGCGAGCACCGGCTCGACCGCTTCGCACACGGACGCGGGCCCCGCGTACATGACAGAGAGCGTGCGGGCGCGCGCACCGGCGACACCACCGGACACCGGCGCGTCGACATAGCCGATCCCGGCCGCCGAGAGGAGTCCCTCGACGGACCGGGCGGCGGCCACGCCGATCGTCGAGGTGTCGACGATCGCTGTCGTGCGGCGGCCCTCGGCCCGGGCAATCGCGGCAGCAACCTGTTCAGACGCTGCGCCGTCGGGCAGGCTGCACACGATCACGTCCGCTCCCCGGGTGAGCTCCTCGACCGTCGACACGAAGGCGGCGCCGGGCGGGCTGTGCTCCGAACCGGTCACGTCGTGGCTGAGCACCGCGAAGCCCGAATCGACCAGGTTGGCGGCCAGGACGCGACCCATGTTGCCCAGGCCCACGAAGCCGACCCGTTCGATGGTCATGCCTCGTGCGCCTCGGCCCGGACGGCTTGAAGAGCCCGCTTCGCCGACAGGCCGGCCGGCGCCCCGCAATACGCCGCGATCTGGAACAGCAACTCGTCGAGCTCCTCGGGGGTGACCCCGGCGCGGTGGCTCGCGCCGGCGTGGAGTTTGAACTCCTCCATCCGACCGAGGGCCGCAAGCATGGCAAGGACCAACAGGCTCCGGTCGCGTGTGCTCAGCGGTCCACCCCGGGCCCACACACCCCACGCGGTGGCCGTGAGATATTCCTGGAACTCGGCCATCACAGGGTTGGGATCGGCAGCCTGCGCGTCAACGTACGCGTCGCCGAGAACAGAGCGGCGCAAGGCACGGGCCGCGTTGACGGGATCCCTCGTGTGCTCCATGTGACTCTCCCTTCGGGTCCTTGCCGACCTGATGGTTCCGGTGCTGACGGCTCAGTCTCCCTTGTAGACGTGGCCGTCCTTCATGACGAAGCGCACATCCTTGGTCGCCTTGATGTCCTCGGAGGGGTCGCCGGGCACCGCGATGATGTCGGCCAAATATCCCGGAGCCAGCCGGCCGAGATCGTGCGCGCGCTCGATCAGGTCGGCGCTCGTCATCGTCGCCGCCTGCAATGCCTGCATCGGTGTCATGCCGCGGTCGACCATGGCAATGAGCTCGTCCGCCTGGGTGCCGTGCGGGATGGCGGGCGCGTCGGAGCCGCACGCGATCTTCACGCCGGCGGCGAGTGCGTGGCCGAACATGCGACGCGCCTGCGGGAAGATCTCGGCGGCCTTCTTCTGCAGGATCGGGTGGATGCGGTCCACCGCCATGTGGTCAGCGAGCGCGGTGGTGCCGACAAGGAACGTGCCGCTGTCGACCATCAGCTTGACGGTGTCGTCAGTGGCGAGCGACCCATGCTCGATGCAGTCGACCCCGGCCCGGATGCAGGCCCGGATGCCGGCGTCCCCGTGCGCATGTGCGGCGACCCTCAGGCCATTGCGGTGGGCCTCGTCGACGATCGCTTCCAGCTCCTCGTCCGAGTACTGCTGGGCGCCGGCCGCGCTCGAAAAGGACATCACGCCGCCGGACGCTGAAATCTTGATCAGCTTCGCACCGTGCTTGATCTGGTAGCGCACCGCCTTGCGCACCTCCGGCACGCCGTTGGCGATCCCCTGCTCGACGCTCTGCGGCATGATGCCCGGCGCCAGCCCCTGGAACATGGTGGGGTCGAGATGACCCCCCGTCGGCGTGATGGCGTGTCCGGCAGGAAAGATGCGAGGGCCGGGAAACCAGCCCTGGTCGACCCCCTTCATCAGGTCGACGTCGAGGAGGAACCCGGCGGTGTAGACCATCAGGCCGAGGTTGCGCACCGTCGTGAAGCCGGCCATGAGCGTGGTGGCGCAGTTCACCACTCCGCGTAAGGACCGGTAGATGGGCGTGTCCTTCACGCCGTGCATCGGGTCGGGCAACCCCTCGGGCCCACCGGGCCCACCGATGAGCATGTTGAGCTCCATGTCCATCAGCCCGGGCAGGAGTGTGACGTCGCCGAGGTCGATCTCCGTGGCCGGGCTCGGGACGTCGTTGGGGTTGACCGCCACGATCTGGTTGCCGTCGACGACGACCACGGCGGGCCCCCGCACCTCGCCGGTCTCGACGTCGGCCCAGCGCGCCGCCTTCAGCACGGTCACGTCGCTCATACTGACTCCCCTTTCGGTATCGGTGCTCCTGCGTGGTGCCCGGCCGGATCGCCGTTGACAGCCTGGGTCAACGGATCGGCTCGTCCCCGCTCATCGTCGTGCGGTGCATTTCCCGCGCCGACGCAGGATCGTAGGGGCAGGCCCGGTGCATGACGCCGGTGTTGTCCCAGATCACCAGGTCGCCCACCGACCACTCATGGCGGTAGACGTGGCCGGGCGCCGTCGCCCGTTCGAGCAAACCGTCGAGGAGGGCGCGGCCCGCCTGACGCTCCATCCCCACGACGTGGTCCGCCGAGGCACCGATCACGAGAGAGCGACGCCCGGAACGATGGCACCAGACAAGCGGATGCTCGCGGTCGGGCTTCTCGCGCCACCGCGCCAGCTCCTCGGGCGTGGGGTCCGGATGGACCAGGCGCTGCGAGGCCTCGAAGGAATGGAGGACGCGCACGCCCTCGAGGCGCATTCTCTCCTCGTTCTCGAGGTCGTCGTAGGCGGCGTACGTGCTGGCGAACTCCGTCTCCCCGCCCTCGGTTGCCACGACCTTCGCGCTCAACATCGTGGCTTTGGTCGGCACCTCGTCCTGCGCGCCGTCGATATGCCAGGCGAACGTCCCTCGCAGGTAGTCGGCGACGGGGTTCTTCGCCGGGTCGAGCGTCACCGTGAAGATCCGCGGCGGCTCCGCGGGCACGGCCTTGCCCACGTCGTCGAGGCGCTTGGAGAACGCGACCTGGGTGTCGTCGTCGACGTGGAGCTCGCGGAAGACCAGGACCCCGTGTTCCTCGAGTGCCTCCATACACCAGGTTGACAACGCGTCGTCGACTAACAGTTGCGACCGCTCGACGCCATGGACCTCGGCGCCGACGCTGCGCCCGAGCCGTTCGACGGTCCGAGTGCTCAGAGGTACCACGCCCCGTTGACGTTGATCTGCTGCCCGGTGATGTAGCCCGCGTCTTCGGAGCACAAGAAGGCGGTGGCCGCTGCGATGTCGTCGGGTGTGCCCAAGCGGCCCAGCGGCGCCCTCGCCACGATCTGGTCCATGCTGCCCATGGCGCCCGATTCGATCGGGCGCCGCATCATCGGCGTGTCGATCGCGCCCGGGGGAATGGTATTGACCGTGATGCCGTGCGATGCGAGGTCGAGCGCGAGCGCCTTGGTCAGCGCGATGACGCCGCCCTTGGACGCGACGTAGTGCGCCATGCGCTTGGTGCCCGACTGCGCGGAGGACGACGAGATCGTGACGATCCGCCCCCACCCGGCCTCGACCATGTCGGGGAGGACGGTCTGCACGCAGTGGAACGTGCCAGTGAGGTTGACGGCGAGCATCCGCTCCCATGCCTCGACGGTGATGTCGGCGAACTTCGAGAAGCCTTCGATGCCCGCGCTCGTGACCAGGATCCCGATGAGCCCGTACGCGCCCCGGGCCTGGTCCATGGCCGCCTCGACTGCGGCGCGGTCGCTGACGTCGACACTGACGGCGAGCGCCCGCCCGCCTTCACTCTCGATCTCCTTCGCCACGTGCTCGGCGGCGTCGCTGTCGATGTCGAGCACGGCAACCCCATGGCCTTGCGCCGCCAGGCGGTGGCAGATGGCCTCGCCCATGCCCGAGCCGCCGCCCGTGACCACCGCCGTTCGTGCCGTCTCTCCCACGTCGCGCCGCCTCCCCTTGGCTTCTCAAGCGTTCCTGGCGGAAAGCATGCTATACCTTAGATGAGAACGCCATTTCCACATCGAGGAGAGCCCGATCATGCGGATGGGACTGCAGGTCAGCGCCGACCGGGGGCGCTACGCCACCAAGGTGGAGAAGCTCCAGGCCGACGCACGCTGGGCTGACGAGGCGGGCCTCGACACCGTCTGGACGCCGCAGATCCCCGACGAGTTCGACGTGATGACGGCGGCCACCCTGCTCGGCGCCGCGACCTCACGCATCGAGGTCGGCACATCGGTGGTGCCGATCCAACCGCGCCATCCGATCGTGCTGGCACAGCAGGCGCTGTCGACGCAGGCGGTATGCGGCGGCCGCTTCACACTCGGCCTCGGGGTGTCGCACCACTGGATCATCAAGGACATGCTCGGCCTGCCGTACGAGAAGCAGGCCACCACGATGCGCTGTTACCTGGACGTGCTCGACAAGGCGTTGGCAGGCCCTGGACTCGTCGAGGTCGACAACGAGTTGTTCCACATCCGCAACCCACTCGACGTCACCGACATCACGCCGACGCCGGTCATGATGGCGGCGCTGGGCCCCGTCATGCTCAAGCTGGCCGGCGAGCGGGCTGCGGGCACGGTCCTGTGGCTCGCCGACGAGCGCACCATCGGCGGGCACGTGGTCCCGGTGATCACCAAGGCCGCCGAGGCGGCAGGCCGGCCCGCCCCCCGCGTGATGGCCGGCGTGCCCGTCTGCCTGTGCGGCGACGACGAGATCGACGCTGCGATCGAGAGGACGAACCGGACATTGAGCGAGGTGGTGGACTCGCCGAACTACGCGCGCCTGATGCAGCACGGCGACGCCCGCAGCATCGGTGACGTCCTCATCTGCGGCAGCGAGGCCACCATGGAGAAGCGGCTGCGCAGTTTCGCCGACGCCGGGGTCACCGACCTCAACTGCCGGATCGTCCCACTCGGCGAAGGCCGTGACCGGATCAAGGCGTCGGCTGAGCGCACCCGGGAGTTCCTGGCGGCGGTGGCTCCTTCACTACGCGCCGTCGCCTGACGCGGCTCAGTCGTCCCGCTCGGACCTACCGAGCCGTGGAGCTCACTTCGAGTTGCTCGCGATGCCGCGAGCGACGAACTCCCACATCTCGTCGGCGGCCCGGGCGTTGTCGTGCGATTCGGTTCCACTGATCGTCGATGCGTAAGCGGCGTTGAACATGATGGTGGACAGGATGCTGCCGGCCACGTCCTCCCCGGCATAGGAGGAACGCACGGCACCCGCCTCGACGGCATCCGTCAACGTCTTCTCCAGCAACGCGACCAGCGGCACGAACGCCCGTGACGCCTCCTCCTGGTGAGCCGTCAGCAGTTGGTGGCAGAACTCCGCGAGGACAGGGGTCGGATTGTTCTTGGACGCGCGACCCTTGGGCGCAGGTAGGCACATGCGGTAGTACTCGACCACGAAGCGATGGAGGCGATCGAGCGGGGTGCGCTCCTTCGCCAGCTGGTCCTCGAGGCGCTCGGCCGTCGAGCGGATCGCCTCGTCGAAGAGGGCCAACAGCAGTTCGTGCTTGCCGGCGAAGTACTGGTAGAAGCTGCGCAGTGATTGACCGGAGCGGTCCACGACCTCTTGGACGGTGAAGTCACGACCGGACTCCGCGCTGGCCAGCAGTTCGAAGCCGGCGTCGAGAAAGCGCTGCACCCGGCCTTCGCTCCGGACGCGAGCGGAGTCGAGAGATCGGGCGACCGCCAGATCGCGCCGCCGCACCGGGGCGTCCGATCCCGGAGGGGCTGTGGCGTCGTCAGCGGAGGACATCGCCTGAGTGTATCCGGTTACCCCCAAACGAGAGCGGGACTCTCCCCCAGAGAGGTGCGGTTGCGTAGAAAATCTGCAAAGGAGGTTCCCAGAACGAGCAGGTGACCTGACGGGCCGGTACGTCGCTTCTCCGGCATACCCGATTGCAGATTTTGAGAATGCTGTTATCGTGACGGCGCATGGACCGGGCCCCGACGGCTGACATCATCGAGCTCGAACAAGTCCTGGCCCGCTACGCCGTCGGCATGACCCGTGACGACGTCGAAGCGGTGATGGAGGTGTTCACCGCGGACGGCACGTACAGCGCCTTCGGCACCACCTACGCGCTCGAGGATTTCCCCGCCCTGGTGGCCGCCGCCCCGAAGGGCCTCTTCTTGACCGGTACCCCTGTCCTCGACCTCGACCGCCACAAAGGCACCGGCACCGGGTACCAAACCCTGTGCTTCGTCGAACAGACGACGCACGACATGCGCATCGGGTGGTACACGGACACGTACCGCAAGACGGACCACGGTTGGCGGCTGCAGACGCGCTCGATGACTTTTTTGCGGCGCAGCGGCGCACGGGACTCCGGCAAGGAGCACGACCCGGGTCGCCCGACACCGTCATCCTCGAACGCCTAGGGCGGCGAGGGACGCCGTGGAACTGGCCGAGTTCAAGGTGTCGGTCGACCACTGGCTCGACGAGCACGCAGAAGAACTTGAGCCCGAGTTCGAGGGCATCGGGACGCTCGACGAGCAGATGGCACAACTGCGCAAGATCATGCGGCTCGGGTACGACGCCGGCTTCACGCGCTGGGGCTGGCCCGCGCGCGTCGGCGGCCTCGGGGGGTCCAACCTGCTGCGGGCCTATCTCGGCGAAGCACTCACCGCACGCGACCTCGTCGAACCGGGCAACTACTCCATGCCCGAGGTGCTTGCCCCGACGATGATCGATTTCGCGCCCCCCGAGCTCGCTGCCACCATGGTGCCGCGGCTCCTGTCGGGCGAAGAAATCTGGTGCCAAGGCTTCTCGGAGCCGGGGACAGGGAGCAATCTGGGCTCGCTGGCCTGCCGCGCCACGAAGGACGGGGACGGTTGGCGGGTGAACGGCCAGAAGGTGTGGACGAGCCTGGCCCAGTACGCACAACGCTGTGTCCTCCTGACGCGCACCGGCACGCCGGAGTCCGCCCACCGCGGCATCACGGCCTTCTTCATCAATATGGACAGTCCCGGCATCACGGTGCGGCCGATCGAGACGATGCACGGCGTGCCGGAGTTCTCCGAGGTCTTCTACGACGATGTCTTCGTGCCGGACGAGCGGATCCTGGGCCAGCTCGACGGCGGCTGGGCCGTCGCCATGGACCTGCTGCCCTACGAGCGCAGCACCGCGCTGTGGCACCGGGTCACGTACCTGCAGCGCCGACTCGAGCAGCTCGTCTCCCTCGCGCCGGCGGGCGCGCTCGACCCCGCGTCGCTCGGTGAGGCGATCGAGCAGGTCTGGGCACTCCGGGCCCGCTCCCGCGCCACGCAGCGCCGGCTTGAGGCCGGCGGGACACTCGGGGCTGAGACGTCCATCGACAAAGTGTTGCTGGGCACCGCGGAGCAAGCGGTCTTCGACCTGGCGGCTGAGAGCCTCGGCGCGTGGATTGCCGTGGGCGACGACCCCGAGAGCGGTCGTTGGCGCGCCGAGTTCCTGTATTCACGGGCGGCGACCATCTACGGCGGCAGCGCTGAGATCCAACGCAACATCATCGCCCGGCGACTCCTCGACCTCGGGGCGGATCGATGAGGCGTGCACCGTGATGGACGTGGCGGAACGCGCACTGTTCGCCGACACCGTCCGGGAGATCACGGTGCAGAACACCGAAGACGAACTCGATGCGGCTCTCGACGGACTCGGGTGGTCGGAGGCGCTGGCTGAGGACCGCCCAACAGCCGTCAGTGTGCTCTTCGAGGCCGCCGGGGAGGCCAACGCGACGTCGTCCGCGCTCGACGTGGTTCTGTGTTCGGTCTTGGTCCCGTCGCAACGCGATGCCGTCGCCGTCGCGATGCCGCCAGTGCGCACCTGCGACGCACCAGCCAGGATCGACGGGCCACAGGTCACGGTCCACGGCCTCGCCACGAGAGCGATTGGACGGCACGACAGCGTCGTCGTGGTGGCGTCTGACCGGAGCGGCCACGCGTCCTTCGTTGTGCCGACCGCTGCGTTGAAGCTGGAGCACATACGCGGGCTGGACCCGGATCTGGGACTCGTCGAGGTGACGGGTTCCCTGGAGCAGCGCTCTCTTGCCGGCGGGACCGTCGCCGACTGGCGCGATGCGGTGGCGGTCGGGCAACTCGCGATCGGACACGAACTCGTTGGCGCGGCGCGCGCGATGCTCGAGCTGGCGCGCGTCCATGCACTCGAGCGGATGCAGTTCGGACGTCCGATCGCATCGTTCCAGGCGATTCGCCACCGGCTGGCCGAGAGCCTCGTCGCCATCGAGGCCGCGGCAGCGTTGTTGGCCGCGGCGTGGGACGAGCCGGACCCGGTCTTCGCCGCCATGGCCAAGGCCGTGGCCGGGCGGTCCGCCCGCACCGTGGCGCGCCACTGCCAACAGGTGCTCGCGGGGATCGGCTTCACCACAGAGCACCCTTTTCACCGCTACTTCCGCCGCGTCGTCGTACTCGACCAGTTGTTCGGCGCGAGCAACGAGCTCACCCATGGGCTCGGCGGCGACGTCCTGCGCAGCGGGTCGTTGCCGGCAACCTTTCCGCTCTGACTTGCCGACCCGGGTCCCCGGCCGTCGGCGGTGAGGACGTCCGGCGGGTCGATTATGCTTCTATCAGTTTTTGATAACTAGGTTTCCGCCTGATGAGAGACACCGAAGAGGGAGGGTGGGGCGATGACGGAAGCGACCGATCACGAAGTCAGGATGCTCGTCGACGGAAAGCTCATCGAAGCTGACTCGGGCGCGACGTTCGACAACATCAATCCGGCAACGGAAGAAGTGCTGGGTCCGGTAGGCGACGCGTCACCGGAAGAGATGCACCGGGCCATCGACGCAGCACGCCGGGCCTTCGACGAGACGGACTGGTCGACCAACCGGGAACGCCGGAAGGAATGTCTCGGCCAGCTGCAGGACGCGCTCGAGCACGAGCGCGAGGAGCTGCGCGAAGAGCTCATCCTCGAGGTTGGTTGCCCGCGCATGACGACCCACGCCAACCAGCTCGACATCCCGCTCGACGGCGCGCTCAAGTACCCGATCAAGCTGATCGACGAGTTCCCGTGGCGTAGCGACCTGCCCGAGGTCGTTGACCGCCGCGGCACGACCAACACCCGGCAGATCTGGAAGGAGCCCGTCGGCGTCGTCGGCGCGATCGTGCCCTGGAACTTCCCTCTGGAAGTCACGCTCAACAAGCTCGGCCAGGCGCTCGCCACGGGCAACACCGTGGTGCTCAAGCCGGCGCCCGACACGCCGTGGAACGCGACCCGGCTCGGACGTCTCGTCGCCGAACAGACCGAGTTCCCGCCCGGCGTCCTCAACGTCGTGACGTCGTCGGACCACCTCGTAGGTGAGGAACTGACGTTGTCGCCCAAGGTTGACCTGATCTCGTTCACCGGATCGACCGCCGTGGGCAAGCGCATCATGGAAAAGGGAGCGCCCACGCTCAAGCGCGCCTTCCTCGAGCTCGGCGGGAAGTCGGCCACGATCGTGCTCGACGACGCCGACTTCGCGACCTCGGTGCCCTCCGGCGTCGCGGTGTGCTTCCACGCCGGCCAGGGGTGTGCGATCCAGACTCGGATGCTCCTGCCGCGTTCCCGCTACGAAGAGGGCATCGAGATCCTCAAGGCAACGCTGTCGTCGGTGGCCTACGGGGACCCGCAGCGCCCGGACGTCCTCATGGGCCCGGTCATCTCGGCAAAGCAGCGCGACCGGGTGCTCGGCTACATCGAAAAGGGCGTGGCCGAGGGGGCGACGCTCGCACTCGGCGGCGGGCGCCCGAAGGATCTTCCCAAGGGCTGGTTCGTGGAGCCGACCCTGTTCACCGACGTCGACAACTCCATGACCATCGCCCAGGAGGAAATTTTCGGACCGGTGCTCGTCGTCATCCCCTTCGAGGACGACGACGACGCGGTGCGCATCGCCAACGACAGCGTGTACGGGTTGTCCGGTGGTGTCTTTTCGGGGTCGTTGGAGCGCTCGCTGCGCGTGGCCGAGCGGATCCGCACAGGGACGTTCATGGTCAACGGCGGCATGGCGATCGGCCAGGCGGACATCCCCTTCGGCGGCTACAAGCACAGCGGCATCGGCCGCCAGAACGGGCTCGCGGGGTTCGACCAGTATCTCGAGACCAAGGCGGTGGCCTGGCCGACGCCCGCGTAGGGCGCTTGGTCGGGGGTCGAGCGCGATGACCGACCACAGCTCCGTCCTCCACGCGCACGGCTACCACAAGCTCCGCGTCAAGGACGTGGTGCGCGAGACGCACGACGCCAGCTCTTTCGTGCTCGACGTGCCCGACGAGTTGGCGGAGACGTTCAAGTACCGGCCGGGGCAGTTCTGCGCGTTCCGGGTGCCCGTAGGCGGCGTGGACCAGGTGCGCTCCTATTCGATGTCGAGCGCGCCGGAGATCGATGCCGACCTCACCGTGACGGTCAAGCGCGTTGCGGGCGGGCTCGTTTCGAACTGGTTCCTCGACCATGTCGGGGTGGGAGACCTCGTCGAGGTCACGAAGCCGGCCGGGGTGTTCTGCCCACGGGATGCTGCTGAGGGGCCCGTCCTGGGTTTCTGTGGCGGCAGCGGGGTGACGCCCGTGATGTCGATCACGAAGCACGTGCTCGCCAACAGCAGGCGTCCGGTGCGCCTCCTCTACGCCAACCGCGACCGCGAGTCGGTGATCTTCGACGGTGCGTTCGGTGTACTGGCACGGGAACACCCTGAGCGGATCGGCGTGCGACACCACCTCGACGACGCGGGCGGGTTCCTGACCGTGGATGACATCAAGGCGTTCGTCGGGACGGACGCCGGCGCCGCCGACTGCTACGTGTGCGGTCCAGGCCCGTTCATGGACCTCGTGGAGTCGGTGTTGGTTGAGCTGGGCGTGCCTGCCGAACGCATCTTCATCGAACGATTCCTCGTCGAACAGCAGGAGAAGGACGCCGCCGCGTCCGCGACCGAAGAGGCGGGCGCAGAGTCGGAGCTACCGGCAGAGGTGACGGTGATCCTGGGCGGCAAGAAGACGGTGGTGAAGTACCAGCCCGGCGACACATTGCTCGAGACCGCCCGTCGGGGCGGGCTGCGTCCTCCCTTCTCCTGTGAGGCGGGCAATTGCGCCACCTGTATGGGCTTCCTCCAAGAGGGCACCGTGAGAATGCGGGCGAACAACGCATTGACGCCCGAAGAGGTCGAGGAGGGCTGGGTCCTGACTTGCCAGTCGCTGCCGTCGGGCGAGACAGTGACGGTCGAGTACGAGGACATGTAATCGTCCGGGAGGACCAGCGCATGCGTGACATCCGAGAGCTGAAGGACGACCCCGAGGCGTACCGCGACGAGCTCCAACGGCGTTGGAGTGGCCTCCTGAGCTACCGCTACATCGGCCGGAACCACGCCTCCATGAATCTCGGGCCCGTGGACAACACGGTGAAGATCCGTCACGACATGCGCAACGAGGCCGGCGGGATCATGGTGGCGCCCTTGGCCATCTCCTCACCCGAGGGGAGCAGCACCGACCTGGTCGCAGTGCCCAACCCTGTGATCGCGTCGATACAGATCCTCGACCCCGGCTTCGACGTGGACACCATCGAGGTCGTCGATTCGGGGTCGATCCACCAGGGCCGCACCATGGGTTACGGCCGCTGTCGGATTGTCGACGCGACGGACCACGACCGCGTGATCGCCCTCATCGACGGTCAGGGCGCGTCCATCGGGACGCCGCCGGAGGGTCTTGAGCGGATGGACGTCGACGACGCGAAACTCGAGATCGAGGACTCGCCGAACCTGCCGCCGCTGTGGCAGGTGTTCGGCGCGTCCCGGCGCGACGACGGGCACTGGATGCTGCCCGAGCTCAGTGTGGAGTTCGCCTCCCCCGATGCCGCCCTCCACATCGGGCCGCAGCACATCGTGCTCGAGACCGCGGCGGTGGATCTTGCCGCGGCGCTCGCCGGCACGCGCCGCCTCCAGGTCCGGAGCTGGCACGTGATGTTTCTCGCTCGAGGCAAAGTGGGTCCGTTCCGAGTAGACGGCACCGCGTACCCCGCCCCCGGCGGGCTGATCGGCATCCGCCTGATGCTGCACGACGAAGGCAACGGCGACCGCGCCATCACGTCGGGATCGGCGGTGCTCGAGGTGCTCGAGTAGGAGACGTTCTTTCGCCGCCCCTTTCGACGGGCGTCTTGCGATGGGTTACCCTGCGCCTGGCTGAGGCGGTTTTTCGAACCAAAGGGGGGTTCAGAATGGCGAACGGCAGCAACGGCGCGTGCGCCGATATTCGGTTGATCCAGGCGGTCCACAACACCTTCCGCTCGGGACTCACCCGGATGATCGACGCGACCTCGAAGCTCGACCCAGCAGCTCTCCAACCGTCTGTGGGGCCGTACTGGAACTTCTATTCGGCGATCCTCGACTACCACCATCACAACGAGGACGACGTCGACTTCCCGATGTTGGCGGGTTACTACCCGGACATCCAGCCCACCGTCGACGAGCTCGGCGCGGACCACAGGGAGATGCTCGATGTGATGGCAAAGATCAATGTTGCCGTGGAGACGTTTCAGAACACGCCTGACGCCGCCGGCCGGGACGGAATAAACGGTGCCGCGGTGGAACTGCGGGAGCTCTTCTTCCCGCACCTGGACCGGGAGGACGCCGAGGTCCTTCCCATGTACGCCAAGTGGATTCCGCACGACGAGTGGGACAAGTTGGAGACCAAAACGCTGAAGGGCATTCCGAAGCCCGTGATGCCCTATGCCGTGGGCGCCCTCGACGAGACGATCAGTTCGACACCTGAGGCCGAACGGCCGGAAGGCCCACCTCTCCCGGTCAAGATCTTTCTGTCACTGTCGTGGCGCAAGAAGTGGGCCGGGCTGTCCGAGCCGCTGCGCACCTAGGGCCATGGCGGCACCCAACCTCGCCCAACAGGAACGCGGCACCATCTGCGATCTCTTCCTCGAGTACGGTGCCGACGCACCCACCTTGTGTGAGGGGTGGCTCGCAGCGGACCTTGCCGCCCACCTCGTCGTCCGCGAGCGGAGACCCGACAGCGGACCAGGACTGGTGTGGCCGCGGCTGGCTGACTACACCGAGAAGGTGCGGCGGGCGGAGCGCGACCGTGTGCCGTTCGAAACGCTCGTCGAAACCGTGCGGCACGGGCCGCCAATGCTCCTTCGTCCGTTCGACGGGCCGATGAACACCGTGGAGTTCTTCATCCATATCGAGGACCTGCGGCGTGGTCGAGCGGGATGGCAACCCCGCGCGGTGTCCCCCGAGTTGACCGACGCTCTCTGGAATCGGGTCGGTCCGGGCGGCATGGCGAAGAAGGTCCCGGCCACGATCGTGCTCACGTCGCCGGGCCGGGACGCCAAAGAGGCAGGCTCGGGGCCGCGCCTGAAGCTGGCGGGCGATCCCGGCGAGCTCGTCATGTTCGGGGCCGGTCGCCAGGCGGCCGCGAAGGTCGAGATCGACGGAGACGAGACGCTCGCCGCGCAGCTCCGCGCCGCCAAGCTCGGAGTCTGACTATCGAGAGGTCTCGATCGCGGTCGGATGCTTCGGCTGGTAGAGGCCGACCTCGAGACCGCTGGGGAGTGTGATCTTCGTGATGGAGCCCCAGCGTGCCTCCTCTACCGCTGAGCACTCCACGCCGCGCTCGGTCAGCGCACGCATCTCCTCGTCGAGGTCGTCGCACATGAGATACAGCTCGGCGGCCGGGGCTTCCGCGGGATGCACCGCGGCCTCGGCCGGGGGCAGGCCGAAGATCAGCCAGCCGCCGCCGGCATCGACGGAATCGAAGCCGAGGACGCCCTCGAGGAAGGCTCGGTCCGCCTCGGCGTCCGTGCTGTACAGGACCAGGTGCGCACCGAAGATCATCGGTGCATCATGGCCGATGTCAGGCCTCGGGAGCCCCGGCCGGACCGTGGCGTTTACGGTCCGGGCTCGACCAGCAGGTCCAGGTAGGCAGCGCCCGTGTCGGGGACGGGCCCCTGACCCCAGCACTCGACCGGGAACGACACCATGATCATCGAGTACAGCAGGTGCATGAGATTCACCGCGTCCTCGGGCATGTCGTCGAGGGGGAACGTGTCGCAATACGCCATCGCCTCTTCGTAGCGGGGCGTGATGGCGTCGTAGAAGGTCTGCATCTCGTCCATCGGGACGGCCAGCCGCTGTGCGAACCGCTCGCTCTCGGTCGCCAGGCACCAGGTGGAGGCAAAGGGCTCGAGGTCAGCGAACTCGGCCGGCAGCATCGTGGTGGTCATCGGATCAAACTCCCGCCTCTTCGAGCTTCTTGTACTCGTCCACCCACTCCCCGACCACCTTGTGCAGGTGACGGCAGAGGACCTCCTGGTCGTTCAGCGGGAATCGCTCGAGCACCCGCGACTCGAGCATCGTCTGCGTGGCCTCCAGCGTGTTGGCGTCCTGGAGCCCGTACTCCTTGAACGACACTGCGGCGAGCTCGTGCGCCACGCGCTCACGCGGCGTCTTGGCCGGCACGAAATACAGGGTGCCCTCGAAGACATGGGACCCTTGACCGGTCGGCCAGTAGTGGTAGGTGAGATACCACTCCTGGCCCCAGACCAGGATCGTGAAGTTCGGGAAGATCTGCCACGAGTCGAGACCCCACGGATCGCAGCCGGCAGGGTTGATGCCCGCTGCCTTCTGGTCGTAGTCGAGGTCCGGCTTGTCCCAGGGCCCGAAGAGGCCGCTGCGCGTGATCCGCTCCATCGGCTTGAGCATGTTGTCCGGCAGGTTCCACGGATGGATGCCGGCCGTGCTCACGAGGCGGTGCGGTCCCGAGATGGTGTAGGCC
>Ga0307474_10001118_pt1 | contig 19614 bp, 21 predicted proteins | sample atmos_gasesECM1C_2_FD_203312 | JGI IMG/M metagenome (GOLD analysis project Ga0307474, IMG submission 203312) | Hardwood forest soil microbial communities from Morgan-Monroe State Forest, Indiana, United States - atmos_gasesECM1C_05 | ecosystem: Environmental > Terrestrial > Soil > Temperate... | reverse complement strand
AACAACGGCAAAGTCGGAAACTGGCCATCGGAGCACTTCGTTTCCTGCATGGCCAGCACGTCGACGTCGGCGCGGGCAAGCCAGTCGACAACGCGGTCCAAACGGGTGCGAATCGAATTCACATTCCAGGTGGCCAGCCGCAGGGTGGCGTCGGGCATGACTAGAGGCTATCGGGTGATATCCCCGGCGCCGTCGCGCGGAAATAGCGGGTGCGATGGTGCAACCGAAAACCCAGAGACTCGGCGAGGGCGGTCGCGCCGGCGGCGTGCGCGCGGAGGTACCCGCGGGTCGCGCCGCGCTGCGCACCCCAGCTCAGCAGCGCCTCGCAGAGCCGTCCGACGGCGGCGGTCCGATGCTCCGCCGCACGCAGTGCCGACAGGCCCACCCAGCGGGTGCCGTCCGGCGCATCGGTCACCGCCGCGCGCGCGACCGCCCCGCCCGCGTGGGCGCCGAATGCCAGCTCACCGTCGATGACGGCGGTGAGCACGTCAACGGGAACCTCGCCCCGGTGGGTCCGCAGCCAAGCGTCATCGGGGCGAGCCGACAGCGTGATCAACGGGTCGGGTTCGCGGCCGGACAGATCGGACACGTCGCGCACCAACACGCGCTCCGCGTGTTCGCTCGCCAGGCCTGGCGGCGGACGCATCAATCGGTCGGGGATGGCCAGCCACGGTGTCACGTCGCGGCCGTCGTACCAGGCGACGATCGCAGGAATTGCGCTCACGTGAGCCGAAATACCCAGTGGCACTGCGGAATTAACCGTGAAGGTAACTCCGCGCCCGGCCCGAAGCAGCCAGCCCTCCAGCCAGGTCCGCTCGACTCCGGGCCACGCAGCGGCGGCCGCGTGCTCGAGTGCCCGGATCGCCGACGCGCGCACGGGCGCATCGGTCAGTACCCGCAGAGCCACCACGTCGGCGGGCGAGAACTCGACCACCGCGCCGGTTTTCGTCCGCACCCGCACCAGCGGATCGACCGCAAGCAGATGTCCTAGGGCATCGGTCAGCGGCGGGACCGATCCGGCGGGGCGCCGGTAGCGCACCGTCACCCGCGTTCCCAGGTCCGGCCACGAGACCATCAGTGACCGAACGGGTCCGGCCCCTCGCCGGGCAACCACGACAGACCGGGGACGCCCCAGCCATGCGACTTGACCGCCCGTTTCGCGGCGCGGGCGTGCCGGCCGATGAGACGGTCCAGATAGAGAAAGCCATCCAGGTGCCCGGTTTCGTGCTGCAGCATTCGCGCGAACAGGCCGGTGCCCTCGATGGCAACCGGATTGCCGTCGGCGTCGAGCCCGGTGACCCGTGCCCACTTCGCACGGCCGGTTGGGAACGACTCGCCGGGAACCGACAAGCACCCTTCCTCATCATCATCCGGGTCGGGCATGGTCTCGGGGATCTCGGAGGTTTCCAGGACCGAATTGATGACCACACCGCGGCGGCGGTCGGTCATTCCGCGGTCCTCGGCGCAGTCGTAGACGAACAGGCGCAGCCCGTAGCCGATCTGATTGGCGGCCAGGCCCACCCCGTGGGCGGCGTCCATGGTGTCGTACAGGGTGGAGATCAGTCCGGCCAGATCCGCCGGTAGCGAACCATCGGCGGCGACCGGGACCGGCGTTGTCGGCGTGTGTAAGACCGGATCTCCCACTATGCGAATGGGTACGACTGCCATGGTCGGCTAGCTTAAGCCCGCCGATGGCCGAACTTCCGAGCGCGCGGCAAAGCGGCGTGCGGAGGGGCCGGGCAATCTCGGCCAATCGGCCGACTCGCGGGTCTGGATTACGGCTTGAGGGTTCGCGGCATGGTTCAATATTCGCCGAAACATGCCCCGATGTAAGTCAAGTCATTCGCACAATTTGAGAATCGCCGGAAGGGTCCAGGGGAAGCGATATGGACAGCGCCATGGCGCGGGCAAATCGATCGGGGGACGACTCTGAAATCGCCGATGGGCTCACGCGCCGCGAACACGACATCCTGGCATTCGAACGTCAGTGGTGGAAATTTGCCGGTGTCAAGGAAGAAGCGATCAAAGAGTTGTTCTCGATGTCGGCGACGCGCTACTACCAGGTACTCAACGCTCTAGTGGACCGACCCGAGGCGCTGGCCGCCGACCCGATGCTCGTGAAGCGATTGCGACGGCTGCGCGCCGGCCGTCAGAAGGCCCGCGCGGCGCGCCGCCTTGGCTTCGAGGTGACCTGACACCTGACGTGCCTTTGCAGGTTCGGGCACGTTTCTGGCTACAGTGGGCTCGATGAAAGAGCGCGTTCCCGACTCGACGGGGCTTCCCCTACGGGCCATGGTGATGGTGCTGCTGTTCCTTGGCGTCATTTTCCTGCTGCTGGGATGGCAGGCGCTGGGTTCTTCGGGGAACTCCGATGACGACTCGGCGTCGCCGGTCTCCAGTGTGACCAGCACCACCGCTACGTCGGCCTCGACGAGCAGCAAGCCCCCGGCGAACCAGGCCGAGGTGCACGTCTACAACATCTCTTCCAAAGAGGGCGTCGCCGCACGCACCAAGGACCAGCTCACGGCCGCGGGCTTCAAGGTCACCGACGTCGGGAACCTGTCGATGTCCGATGTCTCGGCCACCACGGTGTACTTCACCGATGCCGACGATGAGCATGCCACCGCGGATGCCGTAGGCAGGAACCTGGGAGCACCCGTCCAACCGCGAATCCCCGCACTGACCAACCAGCCGCCCGGCGTCATCGTGTTGGTGACGGGCTGACGCTGATTCTCCTGCCAGCGTGGCGTTTCGGAGTCTCGATAGTTCGCGGGTCACCAGGCTAGGCTCTCGATATGCCTAAGCTCGCCGGTTACCGCAATGTCGCTGCAGCCGCCACATCCGCACTGTCGCTGGCCACTTCTTTCGCGCTGCTAAGCGCGTGCTCGTCGCCCCAACGGGCGTCGACAACCCCGGGTACCACGCCGGCGGTCTGGACCGGATCGCCCGCGCCGTCGGGAGGCTCGGGCACCGAGGGTGCCGCGCCCGGCCCCGGCGAGGCGCCAGCATCGCAGCGAGTGACCACCCATCTGAAGGGTCCGGATGGCGCGCAGGTGGCGACCGCGACGTTCGAGTTCGCCAACGGCTACGCCACCATCACAATCGCGACGACCGGCACGGGCCAGCTCACGCCCGGCTTCCACGGCGTACACGTCCACAAGGTGGGCAAGTGCGAGCCCAACTCGGTTGCACCGACCGGCGGCGCGCCCGGCGACTTCTTATCCGCGGGCGGGCACTTGCAGGTGCCCGGACACACTGCCGAGCCTGCCAGCGGCGATCTGACCTCGCTGGAGGTTCGCAAAGACGGTTCCGCAACGCTGGTGACGACCACCGACGCCTTCACTATGGAGGACCTGATGAGTGGCGAGAAGACCGCGATCATCATTCACGCCGATGCCGACAACTTCGGCAACATCCCGCGCGATCGCTACATCCAGACCAACGGCACACCGGGTCCCGACGCGACGACGATGAGCACCGGTGACGCCGGCAAGCGGGTGGCGTGCGGTGTCATCGGTGCCGGCTGACCGGGCCCGCGCTCGTATTGATTTCACGCGCTCGCCGCGGCCGACCATCGGTGTGGAGTGGGAGTTCGCGCTCGTCGACGCGCACACCCGGGACCTGAGCAACGAAGCCACCGCCGTCATCGCCGAGATCGGCGAAAACCCGCGCGTGCACAAGGAATTGCTGCGCAACACCGTCGAGATCGTCAGCGGTATCTGTGATTGCACCGGGCAGGCGATCGAGGACCTGCGCGAAACCTTGGGACCGGCCCGGCGGATCGTCCGGGACCGCGGCATGGAACTGTTCTGCGCGGGCACCCATCCGTTCGCCCGGTGGTCTGCCCAGAAGCTGACCGACGCCCCGCGCTACGCCGAGCTGATCAAGCGCACCCAGTGGTGGGGCCGGCAGATGCTCATCTGGGGATTGCACGTGCACGTCGGGATCTCGTCGGCGAACAAGGTGATGCCGATATTGACGTCACTGCTCAAGTACTACCCGCACCTGTTGGCCCTGTCGGCATCGTCGCCGTGGTGGGGCGGCGAGGACACCGGATACGCCAGCAATCGCGCGATGATGTTTCAGCAGTTGCCCACCGCCGGGTTGCCGTTTCACTTTCAGAGGTGGTCGGAGTTCGAAGGCTTCGTCTACGACCAGAAGAAGACCGGTATCATCGACCATATGGACGAGATCCGTTGGGACATAAGGCCTTCACCGCACCTCGGCACCCTCGAGGTGCGGATCTGCGACGGCGTGTCCAACTTGCGTGAGCTCGGCGCGCTGGTCGCGTTGACGCACTGCCTGGTCGTCGACCTGGACCGCAGGCTCGACGCCGGTGAGACGCTGCCCACCATGCCGCCCTGGCATGTCCAGGAGAACAAGTGGCGCGCGGCTCGCTACGGCCTGGACGCGGTGATCATCCTGGACGCCGAAAGTAACGAGCGGCTGGTCACCGATGACCTCGCCGACGTGCTGACCCGGCTGGAGCCGGTCGCCAAGTCGTTGCGGTGCGCCGACGAGTTGCGCGCGGTGGCGGACATCTGGCGCGACGGTGCCTCATACCAGCGGCAGCGGCGGGTGGCCGAGGAGCACGACGGTGATCTGCGTGCGGTCGTCGACGCGCTCGTGGGTGAGCTGGATATATAAGGTTTGACATATGGCCGCGCCCGAACAAATTGAACTGGCGATCTTTCCGCTCGAGTCGGTAGTGCTGCCGAATCAGGATCTGCCCTTGCGGATCTTCGAGCCCCGCTACGTCGCGCTGGTGCGGCACTGCGTCGACAGTGGCGAACCCTTCGGTGTGGTGCTCATCTCCCGCGGACGCGAGGTCGGTGGCGGTGATACGCGTTGCGATGTCGGCATCCTGTCCCGGATCACCGAATGCGTCGATCACGGCTTCGACCGATACTCACTGCGCTGCCGGGCCGGCGAGCGGATTCGGGTGTGCGAGTGGCTGCCCGACGATCCCTACCCGCGGGCGACCGTGCGGCTGTGGCCCGACGAGCCGGGGGATCCGGTGACCCAGGCCCAGCTCCTCGATGTCGAAGGCCGGGTGGTGGCGTTGTTCGAGCGGATCGCCGAAGCTCGCGGTGCCGCACTGCCGGGCCGCGACGTGCTTCTGGGCTACGACGAAGCCGGCGCCGACGATGCCGGCCGGCGTCTGTTCGCCTTGGCGTCCCGGATTCCGATCGGAACGGCTGACCGTTACACCGTGCTGTCGGCGCCGTCGGCCGCCGATCGACTGGCCGCGCTCGGCGAGGCCGTCGACACGGTTGCGGCAATGGTGGAGTTTCAACTGTCCGAATGAGCACCGATCTGACTGTCGACATCCACGAGGGCGTGGCGGTGCTCACGCTGAATCGCCCCGAGCATCTCAACGCCTACACCGCCGAGATGGGGATGCTGTTGGGCCGGGCCTACCAGGGGTGCGACGAGGACGACGGCGTCCGCGCCATCGTTGTCACGGGGGCGGGTCACGCCTTCTGCGCCGGAGCGGATTTCTCAGGCAGCACATCGCCGTTCGACGCGCCGGCCGAGACCTTCTCGGCATCGCCGATCAACCCGGCCGCCTTCGAATTGCGCAAACCGGTGATCGCCGCCCTCAACGGCCACGCCATTGGAATCGGCCTGACGATCGCGCTGCAGGCCGACATCCGCATCGTCGCCGCCGACGCCAAATACGGTGTGGTGCAAGTGCGCCGGGGAGTGATACCCGACTGCATGTCACACTGGACGTTGGCGCATTTGACCACTTTGGGGGTGGCCGCGGAGGTACTGCTCACCGGCCGCACCTTCACCGGCACCGAGGCCAAGGCCCTCGGCATCGCGAATCGGGCGCTGCCCGCCGAGCAGGTGCTCGACCATGCGCTGGAAATGGCCCGCGATATCGCGGCCCATGTGGCGCCGATGTCGGCGGCGTTATCCAAGCGGCTGCTGTGGGACAGCGCGATCAACAACTACACCGCGCGAGAAGTCGCCTCGCTGGAAACGCAACTGCATCACCGTGTGATGGGCACCGCCGACGCCCGTGAGGGAGTCGTCGCGTTCCTGGATCGCCGGCCACCGCGGTTCAGCGCGCGGCTTTCCGCCGACTGGACCGCCCTGCCCGACCCTGAGCCGGAGCCGTGAGCAACTCGGCGAGCGCGACACCGAGGTTGTGCAGGTTGGTGGGTAGGGAATAGGTCCGGTCGACCGTCCAGTTGAGGATGCCGCCGGACAGCGCGCCAACGACGATGTCGGCCAACGTTTCCGGATCGTGCCGGGCGCTGACCTCACCGCGGGCGACGCCCTCTTTGACGAGTTCGACGAACGTGTCATGCAGGTTGAATCCGCGCTGGACGCCGTAGCCACTGGTGGCAAGCATCTCCCCGATCAGCTCGCGATAGGTGTCGCCGGATTCGACGAGTGCCGCGGCGATGTCGTCGAACACACCGACAAGTCGTGCCGGGATCGCTTCGTCGGCGCGCTCGAAGACGACGTCGTGCAGGTTGACCAGCCGTCGTTCCGCCAACGCCCGGATCATGTCCTGGCGGGTGGCGAAGTGGTTGAAAAACGTTCGATTGGCGACGTCGGCGTGCTCGCAGATCTCCTCGATGGTGGTGGCCGCAACACCTTGGCGGAGAAACAGCTCGAAGGCGGCCGCGAGGATCTTCTCCCGCACCTCGCGCTTACGCCGTTCCAGTCTGTTCACGTCAGCAGTCTATTGCGCACACAACTTCTCGGAGAGCATCCACAACTCCGCCGCGTGCCGGGCGTCACGAGCATGGGGCGCGACCGCTTCGCTGACGCCGCAGTCTTCCAGGTACAGCGCGCCACGGTCGGCCAGCTCGGGGCTTACCGCGGCCCACACCTGGGTGGCCGCACCGTGTTCGGGCATGACGAAGTCGAGCAAGCCGTCGGACTCTTCGCCGCGTGCCTCGCTGTTGGCAGCGACGAATTTCCGGAGTTGGGAGAAATCCGAGCTGGTCATGTATCGGGCCAGCGAAGTGGCTACCGTGCCGGGATGAACGGCGTAGGCGCGGATTCCCAACTCGCGCAGGCGCCGGTCGGCCTCGACGGCGTGCAGAATGTTCGCCGTCTTGGATGCGCCGTATGCGACGAACTTGTCGTATTCGCGGTTCTCCCAGTTGGGATCCGCCAAGTCGACGTCACCCATGGCGTGGCCTCCGGAGGAGAGGATGACCAGCCGGGCGCCCTGGGCCGCGGCGAGCTGCGGGACGAGCAGTCGGGTGAGTTCGAAGTGCCCGAAATGATTTGTGCCAATCTGCAATTCGAACCCATCGCGGGTACGTCCGAAGGGGGTGAACATGACTCCGGCGTTGTTCATCAAGACATGGATCACCGGCGTGAGGTCGCGGATCGTCGCGGCCGCCGCGCGCACGCCGGCCAGCGCCGTGAGGTCGAGCTGCACCGTGGAGGTCCGCGCGCCGGGCACCTCGGCCTGTATCCACTCGGCCGTCTGGTTCAGCGCATCGTGGTTGCGGGCGGCCAAGACCACCTGCGCGCCCGCGGCGGCCAGCGCCCGTGCCGATTCGCGGCCCAGCCCGGATGATGCACCCGTGATCACGCATACCTTGCCGGACAGGTCGATTCCGTCGACGATTTGCAAAGCGCTCAGACGTTCCGTCATGCCGGTCTGAGCTCCCACAGCGGTACGACCACGCCCGGGTCGCATTCCTCGTCGACGATCCATTTGCACATCCGCCGGATCGGCTCGATGGCGTCCTGGGGCATCGCCACCGCAACGCTGCATGCGTACCCGAGACTGGTCAGCCGCTGGGCACCGAACAGCGGCAACGTGTTTCGCAGCTGACGCTTGAGCGATTCGGGATAGACGCCGATGGTCTGGGTGTAGGCGTTGACCGCGGCGGTCACCTTGTCGATGCTGTCCACGGGGACGATGTTGGCGACCCGCCCGGACAGCATCGGCGAATAATCTATCGCCTCGTCGAACTGCGAGACGATGATCGCGCCCTCGCGCTGCTCGCCACCGATGACGCGGTAGAAGTCCTCGGTCATTCGTGAGGCCTCGACATGGTCGAGCAACTCGCGGTTGGGGTAGCGCGGCGGGGTGCTGACAACGGCGGGCAGCGACACCAACTCCCGGTAGATCAATTCGCCCAGCCGATTGGCGTTGGCCAGACCCTCGGCGTCGGTTCCACTGAGCACGTAGATGACCCGGGCGTTGGCGCAACCTTCCTGGTTGGCCACGCCGATGTCGGTCGCAGCGCGGCGGGCCACCTCTCGCATCGTGTGTTCATCGTCGAACGCCTCGCGCCCGATGATGGTGGCGCTGCGCTTCGGGTCCAGCGCGATGAGCTCCAAACCGGGCTGTATGTAGCGGGTCACGTGTTTGACCGACGCCAAACCTCCCCAGGCCACGATCTTTTCGACGTGGTGGGGCTGGTAGAGGACTTCTTCGACGGTCACATCGCCACCCTTCCAATACCCGACCGCCAGATGCTTGGTGATCGGGTGGTTCGGGGCCACATCGGCAAGGGTGCGGGCGATGGCGATCGCGGTGAGGGGATCGTTGGACGGCGCCTTGATGATCACGTCCGATCGGGTGATCACCGACCGCAGGATGGTCACCGCCGAAACCAGGCCCCCGTTACCCGCCGGGATATGCAGGACCCGGGATCCGAAGGCGCGCACGCGTAGCTCGCGACCATCGCGCAACTTATGCGGGACCCATCCGTTGAGATAGTCCAATCCGACCTGGCTGTCGGCGATTTCGGTGACACTGTCCCGGGAAAACAGCGGCCGCAGAACGCGGTAGCTGTTCTTCAGCATCTCCGCCGGCAGCACGTTGGCGACCAGCGAGGCTTCGTAGGCCTCCTGCAGGTGCGCGTTCGATTCGAAGTCCAGCGCGTTGCCCAGTGCCTCGAGCACATCGAGGATCTCGTCGAAGCTCACCTCGTAGAGGTCGCTCATCTCCCCGGGACTTTTGAGCGGCAGCTGCTCGACGTATTTGCCCATGTCCGGTGCCTGAAACTGCGACGCACCGATGCGGGTATCGAACCGGACGAGATCGTCGGTGATCACCCGCCCCCGCAGGAACAGCGGGACGGTGTAGGCGATCACAGGTCCACGCCCTTCATGAAGTTCACCGCCTCGTTGTGCACCTCATGCGTTGCGGCGCAGGTGATCCGGTCGTCTTCGACTCCTTGCTTCTCGCTGTAGCGCATGATGTCCTTCTCGAAGGCGACGCTGGCCTGCCCGCAGGGACACTGCAGGTCCCAGTCGATGGTGACCTCGTCGCCGGAGATGACGCCGCCCCAGTGGGCGCGAAGCAGGATGTCGTAGACGGCCGCGCGGCCGGTCTGCACGCCGATGCGGGGAAGTGGCTCGCTGGTGTCAGGATCGAGCACGAACGGAATCACCCAGGGCGCTACGTGGTAGCGGCCCTCGCTACAGCCCCAGTGAAACGTGCTCGACTCCGAGAAGCCGTAACCGACCTGAATGCGGTCGACCCCGAGGAAGTCCTTGATGACGTCCATGAAATCGTCAGGCAGTGCAACGCCTTTCATCCCGCCGCCGGTGAGAATCGCCGAATCGGGGGCGAAGACATGGCGCACTCCGCGCTCGAGGCCGGCCTTGGCGATGTCGTACATCTGGTGGAACGCACTGGTCATGAACACCCGCTTGCCGCGCAGCTGCTCGGTGAGACGGGTGAAGAACGCCTCCATGTCCTGGGCCTGGCGCGCCTGCATGGCGATGAACTCATCCTTGCGGGCGGCGAGTGCCGGGTCGATCTCGAGCCGGTCGAGCTCCCCACGGGACGCCGCCGCGCGCATCTTGGAGGCCAGGAACATCAGATCGGTGTCGATCGCGCCCGGGTAGAGCGCGTGAAATCTGGTTTCGTCGCCACCGGTGAAGCCACGCTTGATCATGTTGGCGATGCGCAGATGACCGAGCTTTCCGTTGGCGAAGTTCGGCCACACGACATCCACGGAGGGATTCAGTTCGGCTTCGGTCGGTTCCTGGCCGAAGGTTTGGAACAGGCAGATCTTCCACAGCGTCATGCCTTCTTCGGCGCCGCGTTTGTCCTTGGGCAGGATCGAAATGGTGCCGGTGGTGCCGCTGGAGGTGATGACTTCCAGCGGCGTCTGTTCATCGAGGCGGTCGATCCAGTCGTCGATCCCGGTGCAGCCGGCGGTGTCAACCGCGGACAGGTCGTAGCTGGTGAGCTTGTCCAGCCATTTGGTCATCAGGTCGAAGCGTTTCTTGTCGATCAGCGCCGCCGGATACGACTTGAATGCCGTGTGCGAGAAGAACAGCGGCACAACGTCATTGAACTCATTGAGGGAGGTGACCCCGAGCCGGTCGGCGAGCTTGCGCAGCATCTCGATGTTTTCGTAGTGCTCCCGAAAGCGGATGCCCATGGCCTGGCGTTGCAACTCTTCGAGCTCGCGGCGGCCGATGCTGTGCATCTGCGTGTAGGACTGGCCGAAAAAGCCGATCGGGTCGTTCATGAATTCGGTCACCGGCCGCGCTGGCTTGTCCGTGACTGTCATCGGGTCATCGTAGACCGCCAGTGCAGTAATACGCAATATTGCAGTTGACTGCAAAACCGTTCAGGATTGGTTGCTGACCAGGGCGGCCTCACGGCACGGTGGCGGCGACTCCATCGGAGACGGGCTCGGCGGTTACGGGCTCGGGAACGGCCGGGTTCTTGATGGCAAGGCCGCTGATGACGGCGGCGATGAAGAACAACACCGCGCTGACCTGCAGCAGCCGGGTGAAGCTGGCATCGGTGAGCGTGCCCGCAGCGATCAGTCCCACGCAGGCCACGGCGATCAGCGCCGAAGTCCGGCCCGTCGCGTTCTGGATCGCGGCGGCGATTCCGCTGTGCGCGGACTTGACCGAAGACAAATTGACCGCTGTCAGGGGCGTGATGGCAAGGACCATACCGATGGCCAGCAAGATCCTCCCCGGCAGTACGTCTGTGACGACGTGGAATCCGTGTGCGGCGGGGTGGATGAGCAGCAGCCCCAACCCGGCCAGCGCCGGACCCGTCATCAGGAAAATCCGCGGTCCGATTCGTGCGGCCATGACGCCGACCCCGCGGGCGAACAGTAACGACATGATCGGGCTCGGCAAGGTAATCAGACCGGAGGCGGTGGCCGAGTATCCGGCGACCTCTTGGAGGTACAGAGCGATGCCCAACGAGCCCATCGTGATGCCGCCGTAAACGAACGCGGTGACGAGATTGGCTCCGGCAAAGTTGCGGCGGGTGAAAAGACCAAGCGGCACCATCGGGTGGGATGCGCGGCGCTCCCATGCCACGAACGCCAGCAATGCCGCGACCCCTACCACCAACGCCCCCCTGATCAGGGAGTGGTTCCATCCGTGCCGACCCGATTCGATCAGTGCATACACCGTGCCGGCCAGTCCAACCGCCGAGAGTGTGGCACCGGCGACGTCGACGCGGGCGCGTTCCGACGGCCTCGGCCTCGGGCGCAGCCAAAACGTCAAGGCAAAGCCGATGGCCATCGGGATCGCCGACAACACGTAGATCCAGCGCCAGCTCAGGAAGTCCACGGTCAGTCCCCCCAACAGCGGCCCCAACGCAAAGGCGGTGCCGGTCCAGGCTGTCCAGGACCCGATCGCCGCAGGACGGTCTGCAAGGTCGAACGACGAGTTGATCAGCGCCAGCGAGCCGGGTACCAGAAACGCGCCGCCCAACCCCTGAACAAGGCGCCCGGTGATCAGCATCGCCGGGGTGCCCGCGGTGGCCGCCAGCACCGATCCCGCCCCAAAGGCGATCAGCCCGAAGCGCATCACCGGTATTCGCCCGAAGAGATCGGAGATCGCGCCCCCAGGCAGAACCATGGCCGCCACGGCTAGCAGGTAGCCGTCAACGACCCATTGCTGCGAGCATATGCCCCCGCCGATGTCACGCTCTGTGGCCGGCAGGGCCAGATTCACGACGGTTCCATCGAGGAAGACGACCATCGACACCATGATCGCGACGAGCATGACCCGCGTCGTCGGCGCGGCATCCCGCAATTTCACGAGCGATCCCGCCCTACGCACAAGACCGGCGAAACCGATCCCGGGAGACGGCTGTGCCGTGATCATCGCGGGCGCTCGTTGCTCATGGGCCGTTCTCCTCGAAGGCGTCGGATCCGATCGGCCCGCCACCGGATAGGGCGTGCGTTTTGTCGGATCTGTTCGGGCCAGGTGTTTTCTAGTAGCCAACCTGGTTACAGTTGGCGGCACGCCTGCAGCGACTGTGAATGTGTGATGATGCCGACGAGATCGTCACGAACGAACGAGCCAAAAGGTTCAAGCGCATCGGCGTTAACCGCTCGGCGGCCACGTGGATGCCGGCGGCGCTGTCAGCAGCGGTGGTGGACCTGGGCTACTCCTCGTGGCAGTTATGGGATTGTCTCCGGTAAGCGGGTGCGCCGGCCGCTTCGTGCTCGGCCAGCGATTTCAACGTGAGCAACTGTTTTCGCATCATCACCAGGTCGCCCCACGCGAGAACATGAGCGACTGGCCAATGCCCGCCAAACCACGCCCGCGCGTGCAGCCGTGAGCCGGCCCCCTCGGGTTGGACCCGGTAGGTGACAGCTACGCCTTTGCACCGCAACGTGATCTGCTCGCCGTCGACGAATGACCGCAATGCGAATACCGTCATGAACCGCTGCCCGACCTCGAGGCGAACCAGTTCGGGGTTGCGTTCTCGGGGGCTGCGGCGGCCGAGGTTGTCGAGGATGTCGTAGCTGTAAGGCGCTACTCGTAACTGGCATAACCAGGAGAACACGATCGAGGGCGGCGCGGCGATGCTGATCGCGCGGTCGGCCTGCACGCTAACGTTCGATCGCAGCGCGTCGCACGGCAGGGATGCCGTTCGTTCCGACGACCGCACTCCCCAGGTCAGGCCCCAAGTGACGGCTGTCCGGCGTGGAGGTGCCTCTGCCACAATACGTTTCAGCGTCCGGCCATTACGCCACGACGGGCAGTGCGCTCCATCAGCCGCGGTGCCACGGCCCGATGCAGTGGGCCGACCATGGCCCAGACCGTTCGGCCGGCGATCTTGTGACGATAACGCAGACGAGTGGTGAGTACGGCACGACGACCGTCCTGCCGCCGCAGCGTCAGCTGGCCGCACATGAGCGGCCCGCCCGTCGCCAGCACGATCTCATCGGGATCCGAACGCATGATCTGCCAGCCGATCGCGAACTCAGGCGAGGAATACGGACCCAGGCGAAATCTCAGTATGTGACGGTGGATCCAGAAGACAAGGCTTCCCAGTGGGCCCGGTTTATCCCCCAGCGTGTCGCGCAGCGCCTGTTCGCCAGTGCGTAAGTCGCCGTGAAGGATTGGGACCTCGAAGACGTCCGCGTAATCAGCGGTCTCGCCGGTGTGTGCCCGCTGGGCGAGCGCCATTGCCGCAATACGTTTCAACGTCCATCGCACCGCGACGCGGTGTGCGCCGGTCCCGATGACGAGTGCGCGATAGATCTTGCCGTGTATACCCGGGAAGTCTGCCCAGGTCAGTGCGCGCACCCGGGTGCGGCCCGCCGGCTGGTCTTCCAACTCGAACACCCAGCGGTACACCGCGAACGGGTGGTGGCCGTTCAGCGCAAAACGTTCGCGTGATCGCGCTTCGTCCAGAACGAAACCGATCGGCACGGAGGACGGGTCCTGCGGGTCGCGGCACATCACGCGCAGCAGCGCCGACCACGTTTCTTCGCGATTCGCATCGACTGTTATGGCATGCTCATCGATATAGGGCAATCGTTCCATATAGAAGGAATGTACTAGATCGTGGCACCACCGCGAAAGCACCAAACCGATGTGATCCTCGACGCCGCGCGGGCGCTGGTGCTCGACGGCGGACCCCGCGCGGCGAGCGTGGCCGCGATCGCCAAATCCAGCGGCGCGCCGGCCGGCACGCTGTATCACCGGTTCGGCAACCGCGACGGCATCTTGACGGCGGCGTGGCTGCGGGCACTGGAACGCTTTCAGGACCGGGCGATGGCCGCGGGAACCGATGCAGGGGCCGATATGCCCGCGGAGACGGCCGTCGCCATGGCTGTGGCCGGCATCGGCTTCGCGCGTGAACTTCCCGAGGACGCCAGGCTGTTGCTGACCATTCGGCCGGGCGACCTGCTCGACGGCGAGCCCGACGCGGCATTCCAGCAGACTCTTGCCGCCATGAACGCGCCCCTGCGAGAGCGGGTTCGCTCGCTGGCCCGCCAACTGTATGGACGCAGCGATCCGCGGTCCGTTGACGCCGTCGCGCGAGCGGTTGCCGACCTGCCCTATGCCGTCGTCCGGCGGCACGCACACGACGAGCAGATGCCGTCCTGGCTCGAAGCCGATGTCGCGGCGTCGGCTCGAGCGGTGCTAGACAGTTTTGGCGAACGCGCGTAAAGAGTCCACCTGGACCGGATCCAGCGAGGGGCGCACGGTCTTGCGGGCCGCCGCGAGGTCGGCGGCCGTCACATCGGCGGCGTCGATGGAACGCCGCATCGCGGTGAGGGCCGCCTCCCGCAGCAGCGCCACGCAGTCGGCAGCGCTGTAGCCGTCGAGTCCGGCCGCCACCTCATCGAGGTCGACGTCGGCGCTCAGTGGGATGGATTTCCCTGCGGTGCGCAGGATTTCGCCGCGCGCGGCGGCGTCGGGCGGTTCGATGAACACCAGCCGTTCCAGCCGGCCCGGGCGCAGCAGCGCGGGATCGATCAGATCGGGCCGGTTAGTGGCACCCAGCACCACGACGTCACGCAGCGGGTCGATGCCGTCGAGTTCGGTCAGCAGCGCGGCCACCACCCGATCGGTCACGCCGGAGTCGAAGCTCTGGCCGCGCCGGGGCGCCAGCGCATCCACCTCATCGAGGAACACCAGCGACGGCGCCGAATCGCGGGCCCGCCGGAACAGTTCGCGGACCGCCTTTTCCGAGGCTCCCACCCACTTGTCCATCAGCTCAGAGCCTTTGACGGCATGCACGCTCAGCTGCCCGGTGCTGGCCAGCGCGCGTACCACGAAGGTCTTGCCGCAGCCGGGCGGGCCATACAGCAGCACCCCGCGCGGCGGGTCGACACCCAACCGGGCGAAAGTGTCGGGATGCTGCAACGGCCACAGCGCCGCCTCGGTCAATGCCTGTTTGGCCTCGGCCATGTCGCCGACGTCGTCGAGCGTGACGTTTCCGACGGTCAGTTCCTCGCTGGCCGAGCGCGACAGCGGCCGGATGACGCTGAGCGCCCCGACGAGATCGTCTTGGTTCAGCTTGGGTGGCCGGCCGTCGGTGCTGGCGCGGGATGCTGCCCGCAGTGCCGCTTCGCGCACCAGCGCGGCCAGGTCGGCGGCGACAAAACCCGGTGTGCGCCCTGCGATTTCGTCGAGGTAGAGATCGCCGGTGGGTACCGGCTTGAGCAACGCCTCCAGCAGTGACTTGCGGGTCGCCGCATCGGGCAGCGTCAAGCCGAGCTCGCGGTCGCACAGCTCGGGGGCGCGCAGCCGCGCGTCGAGCTGGTCGGGTCGCGAGGAGGTGGCGATCAACGCGACGCCAGCGGTGGCCACCGCGGCGCGCAGCTCGGCGAGAATGAGGGCGGCCACCGGCTCGGCGGCGGCGGGCAGCAGGGCGTCCACATCGCTGATCAGCAGCACACCGCCGCCTTCGCGGACCGTCGTCACCGCCGAGGCCACGGTTTTGAGCCGGTCTTCGGCGGTCAGCGCGCCGACCTCCGGGCCGTCGAGCTCCACCAGCGTGCGGCCAGCGCACACCGCGCGGACCAGGGTCGTCTTACCAACGCCGGGCGGGCCCGACACCAGCACACCCAAATTAGTACCGGCGCCAAGGGTTTTCAGCAGGTGCGGTTCGTCGAGGGCCAGCTTGAGCCATTCGGTGAGCTTGCCGGCCTGGACCTGTGAGCCCTTGAGGTCGTCGACGTGGATCGGCGGGTTCGCGGTGCTGACCGCTTCCCGGGCGTGCGCGGACGCCCCGGCGCTGAAGGGAACTCCAGCGCCCCAGGTGACCAGTGAGTTCGGCTGCACGCTGACCGGTCCTTCGGGGTCGACCCCGGTGACGGTCAGCAACTCCGACGTCCAGCTGATCCCGAGCGCGGACGCCAGCGCCCGGCTGGCGGCCGACGTCGACGTACCAGGACCGAGATCGCGGGGCAGCAGTGACACCGCATCGCCGACGGTCATCACCTTGCCCAGCAAGGCCTGTCGCAGGTTTACCGGCGTAATCGATTGGGTGGCCAGCGACGAGCCGTTCAGCGTCACCGACCGCGCGCCGTAGACCGTGACGGTGCTGACGATCACCGCGGTGCCTTCGCGCAACCCGGCGTTGGACAGCGTCACGTCGTCGAGCAGAACGATGCTCACCGGGCTGTCCTGGTCGGCCAGGCCGGCCACCGCCGCCGTAGTTCGCGATCCGGTCAGCGATACCGCATCCCACTCCCGGATACCAAGGGCGGCAACGGCGTTCGGGTGCAACCGGATGACGCCGCGGCGAGAGTCGACGGCCGAGGTGTTCAGCCGCGCGGTGAGTGTGAGCTGACGGCCCGCATCATCGCCGGAGCCCGGCATCACGGCAGTCGCCTGCCCGGCTTGCGCAGCCCCAGCCGCGCCATCGACCGCCGGCCGTGGTGCGCCTGGCGGGTCGCGCGCCGGGTGGCGCGCCGTTGCTTGGGTGCGTCGTCCCACGCCTCGGGGTGTGCGGCCAGCCAGCGCTGGTTGTGCACCGCGAAAGGGACGTGGCACAGGTAGGCGACGATGATCACCCAGATCAACACGTAGGGGACCAGCACCGCCGCCGCCGCGCAGATCGCCAGCACCGCCAGCAGCGGGGCCGCCCAGTTCGGCGGCACCGCCACGGCGTGCATCTTCTTCATCGGGATCTTGCTGACCATGAGGATCGACGTTCCCGTCACCCAGATGCACAGGAACACCGTCGACGTCCACCAGCCCTCACCGAACTGCAGTTTGAGCCCGATAAGACCGATCATCGAGACCGCACCCGCCGGCGCGGGCATGCCGACGAAGAACTCGTGGGTGTAGGCGGGCTGCGTCCCATCGTCTTGCAGGGCGTTGTATCGGGCCAGCCGCAACACAACGCACACCGCGTACAGCAGCACCACGATCCAACCGGCCGGCGAGGTCGACAGCATCGTCACGTAGAGCACCAGCGCCGGTGTCACCCCGAAGTTCACCGCGTCGGCCAGCGAGTCGATCTCTGCGCCGATGCGCGACTGGGCGTCCAGGATGCGGGCCACCCGGCCATCCAGTCCGTCCAGGATGGCGGCCGCAGCGATCAGCGCCATCGCGGCCTTCGGTTGGTGCTCGAGGGCGAACCTGATCGACGTCAACCCCGCGCAGATGGACAGCACCGTCATCGCGCTTGGCAGGATCTGCAGGTTTACCGACGGCCTGGACCGCGGCCGGCTGATCACGGCAGTTCCGCCAGCACGGTCTCGCCGGCGACCGCGCGCTGCCCCACCCTGACGAGCGGCTCCGCGCCCGGCGGTAGGTAGGTGTCCAGCCGGGAGCCGAACCGGATCAGGCCGTAGGTGTCGCCCACCGACAGCTTGTCCCCGACGTGCACGTCGCACACGATGCGGCGGGCCAGCAGACCGGCGATCTGCACGACGACGACCTCGGCGCCGCCGGCCGTCCGGATCCGCAGGCTGGTGCGCTCGTTGTCGGTGCTGGCCGAAGCCAGATCGGCCGACCCGAACCGGCCCGGCCGGTGCTGCATGGCGATCACTTCACCGCTGACCGGCGCGCGCTGCACATGGGCGTCCAACAGCGACAGGAAGATACTGACCCGCCGCAACGGCGTCTCGCTGATGCCGAGTTCGGCGGGCGGGGCCGCGGAGTCGATCACGCAGATCACGCCGTCGGCGGGCGCGACGACCGCGCCGGGCCGGGTGGGTGGCACTCGCGGAGGGTGACGGAAGAACCCGGCGCAGGCGCCCGCTGCCAGCAGACCCGCGCGGCGCAGCCACCTGTAGTTGCGTCCGGCGAACGCCACCGCCAGGCCGGCCGCGATGAACGGCCGCCCGGCGGGGTGCACCGGCGGAATGGTGGAGCGCACCAACTCCAGTACGTGTTGCGGGCCTTCCACGTGGGGGCGTCGTGCCACGCGGCCATCTTACGGAGCTGCGGCCAATGGCGTCCGTACTGTCAATCCGGGTCAATCTGGCTAGTTGGCACGTGGGCGTGCGGGGGAACGCCCACACTCGAAGTGACAAGCTCGCCTGAGGGGTGTGACGGATTTCCACGCAATCGCACGGTCGTGACGAGTCGGCGCCGCAGCTGCGCCGCGCAAAGATCGGTGTTACCGCCGCATTCATCGCCCACGCCGTGGTGTTTTCGTCGTGGGCCGCCCATATCCCACACGTGAAGGCCGAACTGAGCCTGACCGATGCGGCGCTGGGAACGGCGCTGTTCGGTGCGCCACTGGGATCGGTCGCAGCCACCGTGCTGAGCCACTGGGCGCTGCCTCGCTGGGGTAGCCCCAGGTTGGTCCGCGTCACGGTCGCGGGCTATGCCGCCGCGGGCACGACGGTAGGGCTGGCCAGATCCGGCCCGTCGCTGTTTCTGGCGCTGGCACTGTGGGGGTTCTTCCAGGGCGGGCTCGACGTCGCGATGAACACCCAAGCCGGCACGGTCGAGCGGCTCGCCCGGGCTCCGATCATGGCCCGCTTCCACGGCATGTGGAGCGTCGGCGCGTTGCTGGGAGCCATGATCGGTGCGGCGTGCGTCAGCGCGGGTATCGGCCTCACCGCGCAGCTAGCGGTCATCGGGGCCGTGGTCCTGATTGTCGTGGCGGCACTCACCCGGTGGCTGATCCCGGATCAGGCGGCCGGGTCTGCTCCTCCGTCGGCCGTGGGCCGGCCTAAGCGAGCCTGGATGACGCCGACCGTGGCGATACTTGCGGCGGTGTCGTTTGCGTCCTTCCTGTGCGAGGGCGCCGCCACCGACTGGTCGGCCAATTACCTGCACAACGTCGTCGGTGCCGGCCCGGGCGTCTCGGCTCTGAGCTATGCGGCCTACACCTTGACGATGCTCGTCACCCGGTTGGGTGCAGTGCGACTCCACTCGCGTGTCTCCAGTCGTCGATTGCTTCCGGCCCTGGCGCTGCTCGCGGTGGTGGGAATGAGTGTGGCGCTGGCCACGAACAACCCCGTTCTCAGCGTGATCGGGTTCGCCAGTTTGGGAGTCGGTGTGGCGCTGCTGGTACCGACCGCCTTCAGCGCCGCTTATTCCGCCGGCGGCGCGGGATCGGCGATCCCCGTCGTCGCCGCGAGCGGTTGGCTCGGCTTGCTGCTCGGCCCGCCGCTGATCGGTCACCTCGCCGAATTGGTCGGGCTGTCGGCGGCGCTCGTCACCATTCCGGTGACGCTTTCCATCGCCGGGATCGCCATCCGCTGCACCACCGCGTTCGAGGCGGCCGACGAATTCCATCGGGAGGTGGCCGCACCCGCGGGTTAGCTCAGATCCCAGACTTGCAGTTGGGTTCCGGCGGGCACCTCCACCACGTCCTCGGGGATGTCCAGTAGCCCGTTCGCCGATGCCAGCCAGCGCAAATGGTGCGACGCCGGTGGGCCGTAGCTGGTGACGCTGCCGGTGTCGGCGTCGAGTGTCGCTCGC
>Ga0307474_10001117_pt1 | contig 19618 bp, 17 predicted proteins | sample atmos_gasesECM1C_2_FD_203312 | JGI IMG/M metagenome (GOLD analysis project Ga0307474, IMG submission 203312) | Hardwood forest soil microbial communities from Morgan-Monroe State Forest, Indiana, United States - atmos_gasesECM1C_05 | ecosystem: Environmental > Terrestrial > Soil > Temperate... | reverse complement strand
AAGTTGGACTCCTGACATCAGCAGGCCGGGTAAAACCATCTCGGCCGGCAGCGACCGCATCCGGTCGTGACGGTGGCCGGCGCTTCCCGCCCAGACGACGCCGACCTTGAGACCGATGGTGTTGGCGAGCCTCTCGCGCCATTCGGCTGCCTTTGCCGGGGCAACCTCAAGATACGGCACCTCCGCAGGGATCGTGTCGATGGTTGTTGCGAGCTCGTGAGGAAGGCTCATCAGCGGCACATGCAGGTCAAACGGAGGCGCTACCTCGTCGCGGGTGATGACGGTCACGTCCAGACTGTCTCGCATCAGCTCGACCAATGGCGGCTGAACCTGCAGAACGACCGGGCCTCCGGTCGCGGCGACGGCGCTCACGAAGCGGACAAAGTGCAAACTGTCACCAAGTCCCTGCTCGGCATGAATCAGCAGGGTTTTGCCGTTGCGATGTTCTCCTCGCCAGCGCGGGACATCGAATGATCTCGGCCTGAACTTCGGCGCCGGATGCGACAGCCTCCACTCGAACTCGCGGAAGCCCGCCTTGAGATCACCAGCCAGCAGGAGCAGCATCGCGTGATTGTAGTGCAGCTCCGCATCAAGAGGCCTGAGCTCGATGGCGCGGCTGGAGGCTTCGATCGCCGCTTCGCTCATGCCGAGATTGCTTAAGCCGACGCCCAGATTGGTGAAGGCTTCGGGCGAATTCGGATCGATGCTGACCGCCTTTCCGTAGGCCTCGACCGCGCCTTCCAGATCGTCTCTTTTGCTCCTGATAATCCCGAGATTGAGATAGGCGCCGACATTTTGCGGAGCGAGCTCGATTGCCTTCTGGCAGGCCGCGCCCGCTTCCTCCAGACGACCCTGCCGCGCCAGCGCTGCCGCGAGGCTTGCCTGGACGTCCGACCGCGCCGGCGCGGCCAAGGCCGCAAGCTCGTACATGGAAACCGCCCGGTCCGTCCGCTCGAGCCTGAGCAGAAGCCTGGCCATGATCAGGTAGGCCTCGAGATCGTCGGACTGCAGCTCCACAGCACGACCGCAGACAGACAGCGCTTCACCAAGCTTGCCATCCCGTTCGAGCGCCAATGCGAGATTGCGATGCGCGGGGCCAGATTGAGGGGCGAGCGTGGTCAGTTTACGGTAGGTCTCGATGGCTTCAGCCAACTCGCCCCGGTCCATCAGATCGTTGCCACGGCCGATAAGGGCAGCCAGCGATTCCGCGCGCCCGACGTCTCCGGTTTGCAGCTCCATCCCCGCCCGTTCCGATTGGATGATCCGTTCCAATGTATTCAACGGGCGAGGGCCGGGATTCTGGCAAGATCGCAGCTTCGGCGCCGGGCCGGCAGACGCATTTCTGAGACGAGCTTTTGACACTTTGTTAAATGTTGAGTGAAGACGCCAGTCGTCAACGCTCGTCCTGCCCTGCGATCCCGTGCTATGATTGTTTGTGGCCGATCAACGGGAGCTTTCGTTGCAACGGGCGCAATTCAAGATCGACCTCCAGTCGGGCGAGCCCGTCTGGACTCCTCCGCGGCAGGCGCTGTGGCGGCGCATCGAGCAGCATGATTTCGAGCCCGACACACCGCTGAATTTTACCCGCCGGCTGGCGCGCGACCACGGCTGGAGCCTGGAGGAGGCGCGCGCTGCCGTCGATGCCTATCGCCGCTTCTGCTTTCTCGCCATCATCTCGCCGTCGCCGGTCACGCCGAGCGAGATCGTCGACGAGGTCTGGCATCAGCATCTGATCTACTCACGCGACTACTGGATGATCTGGTGCGGAGAGCGGCTGCAGACAGCGTTGCACCACGACCCCACGCCCGGCGGGCCCGAAGCGCAAACGATCTATCGTCGGCAATATGCCGAGACGCTGGCGCTGCATGAGCGCGTGTTCGGACCACCGAGCGAGGCGCTGTGGCCGGCGACGCATCTGCGCTTCGCACGTCCGCGCTACCATGTGACGGACCGCAGCCGTTGGCTGATCCTGCCCAGGCCGATCGCGTGGATCCGCCGTCTCTTGACGAGGTGAACCGATGCCATGGAATCCGTTCGACTGGACTGCCGGCCCCTTCCTGTCCCTCTACGTGACCCTCGCAGCCGTCGTCTTCCTGTGGGGCTTCAGCCTCCGCGCGATGATCGGCCCCGCCGCGCAGGCGACCCATCCATTGAGCGAATTGGAATTGGCCTATCTGGCCGGCGGAGCCCACCGCCTTGGTGACGCGATCCTGCTCAGCCTGACGTCGGGGAATTGCGCCACCATCGATCCCTGGGGCCACAGGATCACCGTCGCCGACCAGACGCCGCTCAAATCCCTCATGAGCCGACCGCCGCTTCTGTCGGTTCAGCCCAACATGACGCGACAGCAATTCCAGACGGCGGTTGCTCCATTCATCGAGCGGGTTCGGCGGCGCCTGCAGACGTTCGGCTATTGTGCGACCGACGATCAAATGACGTCCTTCCGCGCGAACGTCCTGCCCTTCGTCGGACTGCTCCTGCTGTTTGGGCTGACCAAGGCCTTCGTGGGCGCAGAACGGCATCATGCGGTCGGGTTTCTGATCATCCTCCTCATCCTCACTGCGGTCGCCGGCATCGTGCTGGCGATGACTCCCACACGGACGCGGGCCGGCAAAGAGGTTCTGCGGACCTATCAGGCTTCGCACGCGCGAGCATCGCGCGCGCCGCTCGATCACGAGCTCCTTCTCGCTGTCGCGCTCTCAGGCGCAGTCGTCCTGTCCGGCACCGCCTACGCGCCGATCTATGCCGCGTCGAAGGCGATGAGCAGCGGTGGTGGTGACGGCGGCGGCGGTTGCGGTGGTGGAGGCGGCGGCGGTGGCGGCGGATGCGGTGGGTGCAGTTGAAGGGAACGACAGCTGGACGCGATCCACGGAAGGACTGTTCATCCCACGAACAGATTTTCTCGCTGCGCTCAGCGCGCGATTGGCCGCAGCCAACCGAGCCTTGACGCACCACGGTCGATGAAGATGGGGACTATTCGCATCAAGCACGGAGGGCGCGGTCCGCCGAGTTTGGTTGTCGGAGGTTCGCGTCGCTGATCCGCTGCATCAAGTCAGGCTCCGACGGCTGCGCAGATGATAGGTCAGCGCCAGCGAAAGACAGATGGACAGCGGACGAGCCGGCAACGCTCCCGCGACGTTCAGCACCAAGGCCCTGTTATCCCGGTATTCGAACTCGCCGGGAAAGCGCTCGCGGAAACTTTCGACCAGCATCGTACGGCAGTTGAAAAGCACGGCGCACTTCCGCTCGGAGTCCTTCAGGGCGCCAAGCCGGATGGTGCTTCCGCTTCCCGTCTCTTCGGTCAGGTATGCCGGTTCGCCCCACTTCAAGCTCTCGGTCAGAGGACCGACGCCTTCGCACGCGCTGGCGCTTGTGAAAATCAGCTTGCGCACCTGGATTAGCCGTCTGCGCACCGGCGGCGCAAAGGCATCGAAGACGCGACCGACGTCGTGCGGCACCGGAGGCTGAGTCATGGCCTTCCTTTGAGCGGCAAGTGGATGTCGGTGAGAAGCTCAGTTGGCGGAGTCTCCGCCGGACTATTGAGATAGGCCTCGAAGATCGGGGCGTCGTCGGGCTCATGACCCGAGTGCGGCAACCACGCGCCCAACAGCCAGCGATAGGCCTCCTTCATGTCGGCGTAGGGCCCCTTGTAGCCGAGCCTTGCGTAGGAGCCGCCGCGCAGCACCATCGCCTCGAGAGCGGCCGGGAGTAACACATCTTCGGCAATGGGAGTGCAGGCCTTCGACCGCAACCGGTCCACCGGCACAAGATCGGGGTCGTCCAGGAACACCGCCCGCATCTTCTGCGCTGCCGCCAGGAGCCCACTTGCCGCGAGTTCCGAGAACAAGCGGGCCATGGCTCGGTCGATTTGCATATATGGTCCAACATGCGCCACAGCTGCGCAACGTGTCGCCGACAGTTGAACGATCTCGACCGAAAAGCCGCGCGCGTCCTGTTCGCGGGTTGCCGCCCTGAAGGCCGCGTGGCTACCGCTGGACCGGTAGTCCGCCGGCGTTTGTCCATAGGCTTCCTTGAAAGCCCGCGCGAAGGCGTCAACAGTCGTGTAGCGGGCGCGCGCCGCAATCGTCGCGATCGGCTCGGCGGAATTGCGAGGCGGTCGGCGGCCCGCGTCAACCGCAGGCGCCGGATCGTCGCAGTAATCGTCTCGCCGCGCATCGCCGCATAGATTCGGTGCCAATGATAGGGCGACAGGCAGGCGACCTCGGCAAGATCGTCGAACCGGATGTCGTCGTCCAGATGCGCATAGATGTGGTCGACGACCCGACTGAGACGGTTTTCGTAGCTTGCCAGGGTTTGCAGCTTGTTCATCGGCATTTACCTTCGTTCGCGCCGAGAATAGTCGCACAAACCGACACGACAAATCTTGCTGATTGTGCGCGATCGAAGGATGCTGGCTCGTCAACTTGTCTCCACGAGCCTATGCGACGACTGAAGGAGCAGTCCGCGCGCGCGGTTGAACAGGAATTCGTTGTTCCCGATAACAAAGCGCTATTGTCGGTCCATTATGCGGCCCTCACCCGGTTCAGGAACTTGCTCACCTCGATCCTCAGTCGGCTAATATCCGACGACAGTAGCTGCGCCGCAGAAAGAACCTGGGTCGATGCCGATCCCGTATCCGCCGAGCCACGCTGCACATCCACGATGTCTGAGGATACCCGTTGGGTGTGCCTTGGGCCGCCTGTTGCACATTGCGAGAGATTTCCTGCGTCGCAGCTCCCTGCTCCTCCACGGCTGCGGCAGTCGTTGAGGAAATCTCAGACAGGCGCTCGATTGTGGACAAAATATCGTTGAGCCCGTCAATATAGCCTGCGATTCGATGTGTGCCGACCTCACTCCGATCATTGAGCATCGAGATCGCGTTGCACATCTGCCAGGGCCTGCGGCTCGACCAGCAGGCCTTGTCGTTCGTAACGGCCGCGCTGAAGCGGCGTTATCCGCGCGGCGCCGACACGTGCTCCAGATCCTGCCGGCGCTGCTACCGGCAGCGTTCATATATCTGTTGTTCTGATATTCTAGCATGCTCCACGCAAGGATGAGGAGCGGGCATGTCGCGCATCGTTGTGCTATCGGATATCCATCTCTCGCCAACCCACGGCTTTTTCTGGGAGAACTGGTGCGTTGCCCGCGATCTGGCAAACACGGCAAACGCGGATGCGACCATCGTCAACGGCGACCTGACGATCAACGGCCCCGAGAGCGACGCCGAGATCGCCTTTGCGGCCTCGGCGCTGAAGGGCCTGCTTGTGCGTACGCTAGCCTTGCCCGGCAATCACGATGTGGGCGACGAGCCACCCGGCCAGGATCCAGACCAGATCATCGATGAATCCCGGCTCGCCAGATGGGACAGATCTTTCGCAGCCGATCGCTGGACAATGGATGCGGGAGGCTGGCACCTCATCGGCGTCAACGCGCAACTGTTCGGCTCGGGGTTGGCGCGTGAACATGCCCAGGATGAGTGGCTCGACGAGCGGCTGACCGCTGCCGCAGGGCGGCCCATTGCGCTGTTCCTCCACAAGCCGCTGTTCCTGGAAGATCCCAACGACAATGTGGCTACTCCTTCTTGCATCGTGCCGTCGGCGCGCGCACGACTGCTCGATAAATTGCAACGGTCCACCGTGCGTCTCGTCGTCAGCGGCCACCTCCATCTGCATCGCGATCGGTTGATTGACGGCGTGCGCCACCTATGGGTGCCCGCGGTCGCCTTTGCTGGCCCGCAGCCCCTGGGAGGCGACGACCGTTGTGGTCTCACGATCCTCGATTTTTCGCCCACTGACGTCGACATCGCGGTCGAACGCCCCCATGGCCTTGTCTCGCACGACCTGTCGGCGATCAAGGGTCACGGCCGTTATGAGTTCCTGCGCGATATGCCGCCGTGTCCTCCCCCTCAAGCGGGCTGACGCATGCGATTTGGGACGAGCCGGGTCCGAGTTAGCCGCCCACACGAGGTAGCGCTCTGGAGAAACTGCCGAACCGTGCTTGTCTCGTTCGAACCGAATACCATTGCACTTCCAGGCGGCCTATCAGCCATGTCAGCGCTTTCGAGACCATGGCTTGTCATCATGGCTGCGCCCGAAAATCGCATTCACGCTTAGATCGGCTGCCCTGTACAAGTCGACCGTTGAAGCGAGATGGGACCGGTCCTTGGTCTCGATCACCACTTCCAGGTGCACGGCCTTCGCTGGCAGATCAGTGAAAATACGCTGATGGGATACTTCCACAATATTAGCGCCAGCCTTGCTCAGGACGGCGACAATCGCGCCAAGCTGGCCTGGCCGGTCGACGATGTCGAACCGAAAGGAGAGCGAAAATTCGGAAACAATACGTTTCAATAGTTTCCATTGTTAACACCTGGTCTCATGGAGTACTCCACTGGCTGCAAAGGTGAAAAAAGGATGATCGACGAACAGCTGCGATAAAGCCAAGAGGAGACGACAATGCCAAACTGCTCCGAAAGTCTTGAATCTGGTAGAGCCGCGCGATGCGCAGTTTGTGATGGCAAGTTTGGTCTCGTCCGGCACTACTCGTGGCGAACCCCACTTTGTTCCAAGAAGTGCGTCGATCGCTTCAGAGCACGCAGGGAAAGTGACCGCAATTGGGTGGGCTGGCTCCAAATCGCCTTCAACCAGCTGCCAGAGCAAGCGGTGTCCGCGCCGATCGGCCCCGGCTCGCCAAGCAGATGTCCGGCCTCAAGGCCCGCGACGTGGTGACGGTGACGAAGCTTGACAGGCTGGGCCGCGGCCCGATCGGGACGGCCCGTTACACAGCGGACCGCCTGTCGCGGCGGATTGACGATCGCTGCCGTTGGTGCTGATCTTGGTCGCGCGGACGCCTGCCGCAGTACCTTGTGGAGTGGCAGCCATGATCAAGAACCTCGTAGCCGGATGTGTCCTGGCGGCTTTGATTTTCATGGTGTTGCTTTCCTACGCACAGGAGCACCATGAGTGCTTGAATGGCCATCTGGTCAAAACCTTTGAGCACGGGCACGCGATCAAAGCCTTTAAGCCCTGCGGATCAGTCAGCCCCCAAATGTAGGCGCCCAACGCCGCGCAGCGCGCCGCCGAGATCGGCCATGGTGTGGGAGCGCAGGAAATCGCCAGCTTCGGCGAAATCGCGCGCCACCCAGAAAATACCGAATTCGTATTTGATTGATATTGCTGCTGATTTTGGCAGGCATCCACGATTCGTCGGGCGTGGGTACCAATTTCGGCCATAAGGCACGCCTCACGACTCTTCGCGCCTTGGCCGCTCCGGAATGCTAGTATCGTCAAGGCCGTAAGACCTAAGATTTGGGTACGCAACTGAACCGCGGCCAAGCCAAAGGCGTCCGAAGAGATGCACTCCAAAAAAGCTGGCAGACGATCGTGACTGCGGCCAGACGGCGCAAGAAATGGAGGACGTTATGGCGGCATTGCGTGACGACAAGGCCCGGGCCACCCTGATCCGCGAGGCGGCAGGAAGCGTGCAGCCTGGCAAAACCCCCCGAAGCTTTGCCGAGCTTCTGTTCGGCTACACCAATATCGAGGATCTCGCCAACTACGATGCCTCGTCTCTCGCCTTTCTGGCGGAGCAGGCTTGGGAGCACGTGCAGCGGCGCACGGCAGGCTGCGCCGACATCCGCGTCGTCAATCCGATGATGCCGAACGGACGCGAGATTTCCGTGCTCGAGATTCTCAACGACAATATGCCGTTCCTGTTCGATTCCACGATGGCTGAGCTCGCCGAGCAGGGGATCGAAGTCACCTTGGTCGCTCACCCGATCATTGCCGTGGAGCGCGACGAGCAAGGCAACCTGCTGCGCTTCTACGGCGAAGCATTGCCGCAGGGGGCAAGGGGGGAGCGTGAAAGCCTCATTCACCTCCACATCACCCGCATCGACGCCGATCCCGACCGCCAGAAGCTGATCGACGGCCTCACCAGGACGTTGAACGACGTGCGCACCTGTATCACCGACTGGCGAGCGATGCGCGCCCGGATCGAGGAGGCGATCAAGACCTTCTCCTCCAATCCGCCCCCGCTGCCGATCGACGAGGTCGCCGAGGCCAACCAGTTCCTGCAATGGCTGTGCGCGGACAATTTCACCTTTATCGGTCTGCGCGAATATCGCTTCTCCCCTGACAGCGATGCCTCGGACGACATCACCACCGGCGAAGGCCTCGGCATCCTGCGTGATCCCGATGTGAAGGTTCTGCGCCGCGGCTCCGAGATGGTGGTGATGACGTCGGAAATCCGCGAGTTCATGCGCGAGCCGAGCCTCCTCATCGTCATCAAGGCCAATGTCTCCAGCCGCGTTCACCGCCGCATCCGGATGGACTATGTCGGCATCAAGCTCTACACGCCCGACGGCCGGCTCGAGGGCGAATTGCGCCTTGTCGGCCTGTTCACCTCGGGCGCCTATACCCGCTCGGTACGGCAGATCCCTTATGTCCGCCACAAGGTGGCGCAAGTGCTGCAGCGCGGAGGCTTCGATCCGAACAGCCATTCGGGCAAGGCCTTGATGCACATTCTCGAGGAATATCCGCGCGACGAGCTGTTCCAGGTCGACGTCGACACCCTCTACAATTTCGTCATCGAGATCCTGATCCTCTATGAGCGCCCCCGCGTGCGAGCGCTGGCGCGGGTCGACAAGTTCGATCGCTTCGTCTCCATCCTCGTCTTCATTCCGCGCGAGAAATACGACACCGACGTGCGCCTTCGCGTCGAAGCGTTCCTGGCGCAGGTCTATGAGGGGCGGGCGGCAGCCTCCTATGTGTCCTTTCCCGAAGGCGCGCTTGCGCGCGTCCACTTCATCACCGGGCGCTACGCAGGCAAAACGCCGTTCGTCGAACGCGCCACGCTGGAAGCCGGAATCAGCGCCATTGCCGCGACCTGGGGCGACAAGCTGAAGGCAGCGCTTGCCGCGTCTACGGACGGCATGCGGGCGCGCATGCTGGCCAACCGCTATGCCCAGGCCTTTACGGGCGGCTATACCGAGGTGTTCGGCACAGAACAGGCTATTGCTGATATCGCCTTCATCGAGAAGCTCACGCCAAAGCGTCCGGTTGCGATCTCGGTTCACCGCGGCGAGGAGAACGATCCGACCCGTTTCGGGTTGCGGGTCTTCTCGCATGGAGCGCCGCTATCGCTGTCCTATCGGGTGCCGGTGATCGAAAATCACGGCCTTCGCGTGGTCGACGAGCGCACCTACGAGATCCTGCCCCGCGCCATGCCGGCGCCTCCGCCGGTCTGGCTGCACGACATGACGATCGAGACCAGCGACGGGCAGCCGATCGCGATCGGCCCCGAATTCAACCAACGCCTGGAAGCCTCGATCATGGCGGTGGTCGGCGATCGCGCCGAGTCCGACGGCTACAACGCCCTGATCCTGCGCACGGCCCTCGGCTGGCGGGAAGTCTCGTCGATCCGGGCCATGTCCCGCTACCTGCACCAGATCCGCGCGCCGTTCACCCAGGACTATATGTGGCAGACCTTGCGCAAGAACGCCGCCATCACGGCCAACATCGTCGCGCTGTTCCAGGCCCGCCTCGATCCGCGGCTCGGCCTCACGGATGCGGAGCGTTCGGCGCGTGAGACGGCCCTGCTGGCCGAGATCGAGGAGCAGCTCAGTTCCGTCGCCTCGCTCGATGAAGACCGCATCCTGCGCCGTTTCACCAATCTGGTGCAGGCCACCATCCGCACCAATCTGTGGCAGGTCGGCCGGGACGGATATCCGCGTCCGGTGATCTCCTTCAAGTTCGACGCGCGCGCCATCGAGGACCTGCCCGCTCCGCGACCGCTTTACGAGATCTTCGTCTATTCGCCCCGCGTCGAGGGCATTCATCTGCGCTTCGGCAAGGTCGCGCGCGGGGGCTTACGCTGGTCCGACCGGCCGCAGGATTTCCGTACCGAGATCCTCGGCCTGGTGAAGGCGCAGCAGGTCAAGAACGCCGTCATCGTGCCGGTCGGCGCCAAAGGCGGCTTCGTGCCGAAGCGCCTGCCGCCGCCCTCCAATCGCGAAGCCTGGATCGCGGAAGGCACCGAAGCCTATCGCATCTTCGTTCGCTCGTTGCTCGAGCTCACCGACAACCTCGACGGCGACACCATCGTGCCGCCCGACTCCACCGTGCGGCATGACGGCGACGATCCCTACCTCGTCGTCGCCGCCGACAAGGGCACGGCCACCTTCTCCGACATCGCCAACGCGATCTCGGCCGAGAAGGGCCATTGGCTCGGCGATGCGTTCGCCTCCGGCGGCAGCCAGGGCTATGACCACAAGAAGATGGGGATCACCGCACGCGGTGCCTGGGAGGCTGTCAAGCGCCACTTCCGCGAGCTCGGCACCGACATTCAGACCGCGCCGTTCACTGCTGCCGGGGTCGGCGACATGTCCGGCGACGTCTTCGGCAACGGCATGCTGCTGTCGCCGGCGACGAAGCTCGTCGCGGCTTTCGATCACCGCGACATCTTCATCGATCCTTCGCCCGATCCCGCTATCAGCCATGCCGAACGCCTGCGCATGTTCAACCTGCCGCGGTCGAGCTGGCAGGATTACGACAAGTCGCTGATCTCGCCAGGCGGCGGCGTGTTCTCGCGCTCGCTCAAGGCGATTCCGCTGGCAGCGCAAGTGCGGGCCCTGCTCGATCTCGACAAGGCGCAAGCCACGCCCTTCGAGGTGATCACGGCGATCCTGAAAGCGCGTGTCGACCTTCTGTGGTTCGGTGGCATCGGCACTTATATCCGCGCATCCACCGAAAGCGACGACCAGGCCGGCGACCGCGCCAACGATCCGATCCGCATCACCGGCGCCGATGTCCGCGCCCGGGTGATCGGCGAAGGCGCCAATCTCGGCGCCACCCAGCGCGGCCGCATCGAAGCCGCGCAGAAGGGTGTCAAGCTCAACACCGACGCCATCGACAATTCGGCCGGCGTGAACACGTCGGACGTCGAGGTCAACATCAAGATCGCGCTGGCGCGCCCCGAACGCGAGGGTCGCCTCAGTCCAGCTGACCGCAACAGTCTGCTTGCCGCCATGACGGACGAAGTCGGCGCGCTGGTGCTGCGCAATAACTATCTGCAGACGCTGGCGCTGTCGCTCGCCGAACGCAAGGGTGTGGCCGAGACCGGTTTCCTCACCCGCCTGATGCAGTCGCTGGAGCAGCGCGGCCTGCTCAGCCGCGCCGTGGAATTTTTGCCTGACGATGCGGCAATCACCGAGCGCACAAGGCGCGGCCAGTCGCTGACACGGCCTGAACTTGCCGTGTTGCTCGCTTATGCCAAGCTGACACTCTTTGAAGATCTGCTCGTCACCAGCGTGCCGGACGATCCTTATCTCGCCCGCCGACTATCCGAGTATTTCCCGCGCGAGGTTCAGGACAAATTCCCGGCCGCGGTCGAGTCTCACCGCCTCCGACGCGAGATCATCGCGACCAACCTCGTCAATGCCGTGATCAACCGTGGCGGCCCGTCCTGTACCGTACGCCTGGTCGACGAGACCGATGCCGATATCCCCACCATCGTCATGGCCTATGTAGCAGTAGTTGAATGTTATGGGCTCAGGCGGCTGAATGACGCGATCGACGCGCTCGATACCCGCATCGACGGGCAGCTGCAGCTTGCCCTCTATGCGGGGGTTCAGGATCTCCTGCTCTCCCGCATGGTCTGGTATGTGCGCAACGTTGATTTCAATCCCGGTCTGGACGCTGTGATCGCCCGCTTCGGCCCGGGTATCCGCGCGATCGCCGCCGGACTCGACAGCGCCCTGCCGCAGGACCTGCAGGCCGCACGCATCAAGCGCCGGCAGGACCTCATCGATGCCGCTGTCCCCGCCGACCTCGCCGGCGAGCTGGCCGATCTCGACGCCCTGGTCCCGGCGCCGGATATCGTGACGGTCGCCGAGCGCACGACCCGCGCCATCAGCGACGCCGCCGCGACCTTCTTCGCCGCGGAAGCCAATTTCCGCCTCGACCGCATCATCGCTGCCGCACGCAAGGTGCCGGCAAATGATTATTTCGAACGTCTTGCCATCGACCGCGCCGTTGATCAGATCGCAGCTGCAGAGAGGAGGCTCGCTGCGGATATGCTGGCCACCAGCCAGTCCGGCCAACAGGCTGTCGAGACCTGGCTCGCGGCGCATCCCGAAGCCACGCGGATCCGCCGGTCGGTGGAGGAGATTGCCGGGAGCGGCCTGACGCTCGCCAAACTGACGGTGGCGGCGAACTTGCTGGGCGACCTGGTCAAGGCCTGATGGCGCGCATGGCGCGCCACGGCCGATGAAGATGGGCGATACTCGTTCGCCGTGGCGCTATGATGCTATAGCCGAATACGCGCTCCAACCGACTAACCTGTGATGGCCTGCGATCTTTCGCTACGTCTCATGGGCCGCAGTCTTCCGAGTTTCGCAGGGTGGTCCGGTTACCCTTCGATAGCGGCCCTCTTGATCAATCCTCTTGATCAATCCTGGGATCGACGTGATGGGCCTACAGCGGAACGGCAGGATACCGTTGCTTCTCCGCTCAAAGTGGCCGTTCGTGTCTGTGGATTGGGCGCCTGCAGCATCAAGCGCCCAACCGTTGCCAGCGCTAGTCTTTTGCCCGGTACGCATGAGGGATGACGAACACTTCGTCCGCACGGCCATAGCCGCCATCCGGTACTTCTTCGATCAGGATCATAGTGTGCGAGCGCGCTGCTTCGCTGAAATACTCGACGAACATGTTGGTGACGCGATGCACGATCTCTTCCTTCTGAGCCTTCGACAGCGCGGCCTGCGGTACTTTGATGTTAGCAAAGGGCATCGAACTTCTCCCTGAATGAACGGGGCCGCTTCAGGCGGCGGGGTGGAGTAGATCGGCGAGGCGCGTTGCGCCTCCTAGCGTCGCGCATGCCGGCATGGACGGTGTGGCCGGACTTCGCCAGCGCGTGGGCAGCGAGCGCCCCGAAGCCGCTGGACGCGCCAGTGATGACGATGATTTGCGTCATGGTGTGTCTCCCTGTCCCGGTCAGACGAACATGCCGCCGGAGACTTCGATCCTCTGGGCGTTGATCCAGCGGTTGTCCTCGCTCAGCAACGCGGCCACGGCGGGGCCGATGTCATCAGGCAGGCCTGGGCGGCCAAGCGCCGTCACGCTCGCGATGAAGGCGTTAACCTGTTTGTTGTCGCGCACCGAGCCACCGGCGAAATCGGTCTCGATCGCCCCGGGAGCGACAGTGTTCACGGCAATACCGCGCGGACCCAACTCCTTCGCGAGGTAGCGCGTCAGCACCTCGACAGCGCCTTTCGTCGCCCCATAGGCGGCGTAGCCAGGTAGGCTGAAGCGAGCGAGGCCGCTCGACAGGTTCACGATACGGCCGCCATCGGCGATCAGCGGCAGCAGCGTCTGGGTCAGGAAGAACATGCCCTTGAAGTTAACGTTCATCAGCCGGTCAAACTCCGCTTCCGTCGTCTCCGCGAATGGCGCCCCGATGCCGATGCCGGCATTGTTGACGAGGTAGTCGAACGTCGCGCGGTTCCAGGTGGCCTCAAGTGCCTGTCTTAGCTCCACGGCGAAGGCCGCGAAGCCCGCGGTCGTGCCGGTATCGAGTTGCAACATCACGGCCTTTCGCCCGAGCGCCTCGATGGCCGCGACGGTCGCGTCGGCTTCAGTTTTGTTGTTGAGATAAGTGCCGGCCACGTCCACGCCCTTGCAAGCGAGCGCGATGGCAATGTTGCGCCCGAGGCCTCGGCTGGCGCCGGTCACTAAGGCGATTTTCGTACTACTCGTGGTCATCGTGCGTCTCCTGTTGTTTGACCGCTTGGGATGAGCCGTAGATAGCCATTTCCATTTGTCGGATAATGTGGCATGGTTCGGGATCACTATCCGAGAATCACGAAGAATGGACCGGATTGCCGCCATGCGGGTGTTCGCGCGAGTCGTGGAACGCGGCAGCTTCGTCCGCGCCGCCGAAGACCTCCGTCTGCCTGCCTCAACTGCCACCGACGCCGTCAAGCAGCTTGAGTCGCGGCTAGGAGCGCGGCTGCTGCAACGGACGACGCGACATGTGCGCCTAACACCTGATGGCGAGGCGTATTACCGGCGCTGCCTGTCGATCCTCGACGATATCGAGGACGCCGAAAGCGCCTTCCTCGGGGCGCGACCGCGCGGACTGCTGCGCGTTGATGTTCAGGGCACGCAGGCGCGGCGCTTCATCGTGCCCGCGCTGCCCGGGTTTTTCGCCGCCTATCCGGATCTGGAACTGTTTCTGGGCGATGGCGACCGCTTCGTCGATCTCGTCCGCGAGGGCATAGACTGCGTGCTGCGCGCCGGAGAACCGAAGGACAGCGACATGATCGCGCGCCGTGTCGCCATTCTGCCGGAGGCGACAGTGGCATCCCCCGAATACGTCAGCCGCTTCGGCATGCCGGAGCGGTGGGACGCACTGGACGGCCACCGGATGATTGGCTTCCGCTCCTCGGCAACCGGCGGTGTCCTGCCACTTGAGTTCATGGTGCAGGGTGTTCGCAGGACCGTGGCGCTGCCTTGCGTTCTGTCCGTCAATAGCGCCGACACTTACAGAGCAGCCGCGTTGCGGGGCCTCGGCCTGATTCAGGTGCCCCGCTTCGCCGTCGAGCAAGACCTGGCGGCCGGCATGCTGGTGGAATGCCTGCCCGACACCCCGCCCTCGCCGACATCGGTCCACGTGCTCTACCCGCGTAGTCGCCAGCTCAGCGTGCGGGTCCGCGTGTTCATCGACTGGGTTGCTACGGAATATGCCAGCCATGCCGGTGGCGGCGGCTGACATTGCCCGTTCATCACACTTACTTGCTCCATAAGCGGACGACTGCATTCAGCCAAAGCACCAAGTGGCTCTACGACAGCGATGGGCAAAGCAGGCGCTTAAACATCCGCCGTAGGACTTCCGCTTCGGGGACCCACAACGGAAGTCGGCCACCCTCCAACTTTTTCATTCCGACTGACCCTCCGCCGCCTTCCAAGGAACGAGCTTGGAGAGTTAAGTTGCCGCATTCTGATCCTTGGGGCCGGGTATGCGGCGGCGGGAGTTCATCAGCCTGATTGGCGGTGCGGCGTCTTGAATGAAAGGGTTACTAAGCTTGGGCAACGACGTCGACGATGGCTTCGGCAAACGCTTGCGGAGCCTCCTGCGGCAGATTGTGTCCAATGCCGCCTTCGATGGTTCGGTGTTCGTACCTGCCCGTGAACTTCTTGGCATAGGCGGCGGCTTGCGGATGCGGCGCGCCGTTTGCGTCCCCCTCCATCGTGATGGTCGGCACGTTGATGACCGGACTCAGAGCGAGCTTCTTGTCCAAGTCATCGAATTTGCGTTCACCATCGGCGAGGCCGAGACGCCAACGATAGTTGTGGACCGCGATTGCCACATGATCGGGGTTGTCAAGAGCTGCCGCGCTCCGATCGAAGGTGGCGTCGTCAAACTTCCACTTCGGCGAGGCGAGTTGCCAAATCAGCTTGGCGAAGTCACGGGTATACTTTTCGTAACCCGCGCGCCCGCGCTCGGTGGCGAAGTAGAACTGATACCACCATGCGAGTTCGGCCTTCGGCGGCAAAGGCGCCTTTTCTGACTCCGGGCTGCCGATTAGATAGCCGCTGACGGAAACCATGCCTTTGCAACGCTCCGGCCACAGTGCCGCAATGATGTTGGCAGTCCGAGCGCCCCAATCGAATCCGGCGAGCGTTGCCTTCTCGATCTTGAGCGCATTCATCAGATCGATGATATCGACCGCCACCGCCGAGGGTTGCCCGTTGCGGGCAGCTTCGCTTGAAAGGAAGCGGGTACTCCCGTAACCCCGAAGATATGGAACGATCACGCGATGGCCTTCGGACGCCAACATCGGAGCCACATCGACGAAACTGTGGATATCGTAGGGCCATCCGTGCAGTAGAATAACGGCAGGTCCATCGGACGGACCCGCTTCCGCATAGCCTACGCTCAGGACTCCGGCGTCGATCTGTTTGAGCGAACCGAACGACGGGTTTGCCTGTGGCTTGATCAAAGGCAGCTTTGACTTGCCGGGCTGTGCATCGGCCGGCTTGATGATGCCGAGTTGCGCGGCGGCGATGGTCATGGCGGCGATGCCAAAGAAGCGACGGCGCCTTTGGTCGATGTCCTCGGACATTGGGATCGTATCCATGGTTGGTTTCCCTGTTTCGATCGGTCGTAACAGCTGGTGGAATGGCGGCGCGCGCAACACGCGCCGTCGTTTGCTTCAGATGGATTGGCGCAGCAATCTGAAGCTCGCGCGAAGCTCTTCCGAATAGAGTTTCGGCTGTTCCCATGCAGCGAAATGAGTGCCTTTAGCAAGCTTGTTGTAGTGAATGAGCTTCGGATACGCCTTCTCCGCCCAACTCTTCGGGGCCGTGTAGATTTCATTCGGAAACGCGCTCACCGCGAACGCGACGGTGTTGACGCCTTTGACGTCGAAAAAGCCCTTCTTCGCCGTGGCGCTGGCGTCCCAATAGAGACGAGCCGACGACACCGCCGTCTTCGTCAACCAGTAGAAAGTGATGTTGTCGAGCACATCGTCAGGAGTGAGGCCTTCGGGTTGTCCGTCGATCGAGCGTGCGATCATCGCGTAACTACCCGCATCGTGGTCGAGGATCCAGGCTGCCAGACCGACCGGCGAATCCTCGAGCGCGTAGAGCGTCTGCGGGCGGAGTGACATCTCGTTGGCGTAGCCCAGCCCCTTCTTGTAGAAGAAGTCGAGTTGGTCCCAAGCGTTGCGTTCCTCGGCGGAGAGTCCGGCGGGCGCCGGTTCGTGAAAACTGAGGGCCTTGGAAATGTCGTCCGGAACAGTGCCGGGCATATTCGAGTGAACGCCAAGCAACCCCGCAGGTGCCTGCACGCCGAATTCGTCGCCGACCTGCGCGCCGACATCGCCGCCCGCCGCCACAAAGCGCGTGTATCCGAGACGATTCATCAGTGTAGCCCACGCGCGTGTGATGCGCGGTATGTCCCAGCCCGTGGTGGTTGGCTTGCCGGAGAATCCGTAGCCCGGCAGCGATGGAATCACGAGATGAAAGGCGTCCAATGCGCTCGCCTCATGCGCCGTGGGATTGGTCAATGGATCAATGATCTTGAGTTGCTCGATGATCGAGCCAGGCCATCCATGCGTGACAATGAGCGGCAATGCATTTTCGTGCCTGGAGCGAACGTGGATGAAATGTATGTCTAACCCGTCGATCTCGGTGATGAAGTGCGGCAGCGCCTTCAACTTCGCCTCGCATTTTCGCCAATCGTAATTCGTCCCCCAGTGGCGAACGAGCTTCTGAATCGTCGCCAACTGGACGCCTTGGGTTGCATCCGGGACCGTTTCGCGCGCGGGCCACCTCGTCGCCTCGATGCGCTGGCGAAGATCGACGAGCGCTTGCTCCGGAAAGCTGACGTGGAATGGTCTTATTGTGGCAGTCTCGGTGGCTGCGGCGAACTGTCCTAGCAGCAGGCTGACGGCGCCAGTTGCAGCTGACGCTGCAAGAAGCTGGCGTCGGGTCGTTAACAACGAATTCCATGGCATGAAGAATCTCCCTGGTTCACCGAGCGCTTCGCAACGATTGCGTGGGAGTGTGACGCATCGCGACGCATCCTATTCCATAGGGTCGCGCAAAACTCTCAATCAACGAGCGACAAATCTTGAAAAGTGCAGCTATTGCAGGGGCAAAGGGCTACCAAACGGTACGATCACATAACTGTTAGCTCATGATTATTTCGTTCGCGGAAACTACGTCATTTCGGCTTTTTCTGCGGCGCACGAGTCCGGAGTGGGTCAAAGGCGGCGGCCGCGGCCGGTTCGCCAGAAGTCTGCCCTGAGAGCGGCGGAATGGCAGACATCCCTCAACCGCTGCTTGGGGCCAAGATGCGACATTGGGCGCCAACAATGCCACAACGACGCGTCGATGACACGATTGCGGAAAAACGGCGACGTCAGCGTTGCGACGTATTGGTCGGCTGCCGATCCAGCAGAATATCGTTCATCCTGATTTCCACCGCGATTTTCAGGTTCGGGTGCGTCAGAATATAGAAGCGGCCGTCCTTCACCGCGTCGATCGTGATCCTTGCGATGTCGGCGGCGGACAGCTTTCCTGATTTGATCGCCTGTCTGATGCGATCCGAGTACTGTTCCGCTTCCGGATTGGAGTCCGCGAGTTCCGCGGGCCGGTTGCGTTCAGAGTTCGATATCCCGGTATCAACAAATGCGGGGCATAGCACGGAAACGCCGATCGGCGCATTCTGGTCACGGAGCTCGTGATAAAGGCATTCCGTGATCGCGACCACAGCGTGTTTGCTTGCGGCATAGACGCCGGAGCCTGGGGGCGCAAGCAGCCCCGCGGCGGAGGCTGTGTTGACGATGTAAGATTCTTCCTTTTGCGCCAGCATCCGCGGCACGAAGCTGCGCAACCCGTGAACCACGCCCATCACGTTGATACCCAACGTCCATTTCCAGTCGTCGAGCGTGGCCGTCCAGATCGGCCCCGCCGTTCCCACGCCCGCGTTGTTGAAAAGCAGGTGGCATGCGCCAAAGCGGTCGTATGTCGATCTTGCCAGATGCTCAATGCTGTCGGCACTGGACACGTCGCTGCCAATCACGAGGGACTCGGTGCCAGGCTTGAGTAGTGCGACGGTGGTACCTAAGCCACCTGTGTCGATATCTGTCAGAACAACCTTCATTCCTTCGTCGGCGCAACGGATCGCAAATTCACGACCAAATCCACTGGCCGCACCCGTAATCACCGCAACTTTTCCGTGAAGCTCTTTCATGGTGAGTCCTAGTGAGAGACACGTCGGGAAATACAGTTGAGTTGGCCTCTTGTAGTGAAAGCGCGCCAATCCTTGTCAACGATCAAGTGGGACCATCAACGTGTCGCCCGTGGCGACCAACGTCCTGTCGCCCTGCTCATTCTCGGAAAAGAGCTCCGCTTTTGCAAAAATCTGCTTGCGGCCGGCTCGGACGGTGATGCCCTTAGCGACAAACCGCCGGCCAACGGCCGGCTTGAGGCAATTCATCGAAAAATGCGAGGCAGTTACATTGCCGGATTTGGTGACGGCTGCGAAACCGCACGCGGTGTCCAGCAGAGCTGCAATCATGCCCGCATGAAGATGGCCCCCATACTGGGTAAGGTCGTCGCTCCATTGCATGACAATTTCGGCCGTCCCGTTTGCTGCGGCGGTGACCTCGAACCCGGCCAAAAGATTCAGTCGAGCCGAGGAATTTAGCGCGACAACATCCTGAAAACTCATTCCTGAGCCGCTGGTCATCATGCTTCCCAAATTGGTGTTACGATGACCATTTAGCATGCATCGTGCCGCAGATCTCTGCCAACAAAGTTTCAATCAATGCTTCAGCCATTGTTCAAAACGTGCGCTCTAGTAGAGCAAGCGGCAGCGATCAAGCTCCAACACGGCAACCAGCACCCGCGTCGGCCAGGGGTCAAAGGCGGCGGCCGCGGCCGGTTCGCCAGATGTCGGCTTACCCCCCGACAGCGGCGGAATGGCAGACATCCCTCAACCGCCGCTTGGGGCCAAGGAACTAAACCGCTCGCGCGGTAGGGCACCGGGGCTGGCGACCCAGCCAAGACGATAGTGCAACCGGGCGTCCTGTTTTGAGATGAGGGGTTCG
>Ga0307474_10001116_pt1 | contig 19622 bp, 14 predicted proteins | sample atmos_gasesECM1C_2_FD_203312 | JGI IMG/M metagenome (GOLD analysis project Ga0307474, IMG submission 203312) | Hardwood forest soil microbial communities from Morgan-Monroe State Forest, Indiana, United States - atmos_gasesECM1C_05 | ecosystem: Environmental > Terrestrial > Soil > Temperate... | reverse complement strand
GCCTTTTGCGCAAGCTACGATCAGGAACCACCCGCAAGAGAGCGCAGCCGAGCAGTTCCCGATAGCTGAAGCTGAAGTCCGTCTTTTGATAGGATGTCTATCGCCGACTCAATGTAAAAGGAGTTGTCATGGCTCACCAGCATTCTCCGCGCTTTCTAAGAATTGTCGACGACGTTAAGACCCGGGTGCGCGAGACTAATGTCGAGGAAGTGAAAAAGAAAATGGAATCCGGCGGCAAGTTTGTCTTAGTCGACGTGCGCGAAGAAAGCGAATTCGCTAAAGACCACCTGCCGGGGGCGATTCATCTGGGCAAAGGAATCATCGAGCGCGACATCGAAGCGCGCGTGCCTGATCTTAACGCGGAGATTGTCCTTTACTGCGGCGGCGGATTCCGCTCGGCCCTGGCCGCCGACAATCTGCAAAAGATGGGTTACAAGAACGTTATTTCGATGGACGGCGGCATCCGCGACTGGCGCGAGAAGGGATACCCGCTGACTAAGGGCTGACTCTTGCGATCGATGACTTCAAAATGGAATCGCGAGTGAATGCGTGTGTTCTTGTGTAAGGTCCGCCTTTACTTAATATGAATGCTCGCATTTTCTTCTGGTCGCTCACCTCCGCCCTTGCAGGATTTCTCTTCGGTTTCGACACAGTCGTCATTTCCGGCGCCGAAAAAACCATACAGTCGCTTTGGGCTCTGAGCCCCGGCCTGCACGGCATCGCAATGGCCTCCGCGCTTTACGGCACTGTGGTTGGTTCCCTGATCGGCGGCTGGCCCGCTGATCGCTTCGGACGCAAGGCCACACTGCTTTGGATCGGCGTTCTCTATTTTCTCGGTGCCGTGGGCTCAGCCTTGGCGCCAAACGTCACAATCTTCATCATCTCTCGCGTAATCGGCGGCCTGGGCATTGGCATCTCGACTGTAGTTGCTCCCATGTACATCTCCGAGATCGCGCCGCCAAAGAATCGCGGCCGCCTGGCGGGCATGTTCCAGTTCAACATTGTGTTTGGAATCCTGATCGCGTTCGTTTCGAACGCGCTGCTCGCCGGCATCGGCGACGATGCATGGCGCTGGATGTTGGGCGTAGCTGCGTTTCCGTCGTTGCTCTACGCGGTGTTTTGCTTCGGACTTCCCGAAAGCCCGCGCTGGCTGATTAGCAGAAAAGGAGACCGCGGCACAGCTTTGCAAGTCCTGCAACGGGCCCGGCCCGAGAGTCCGCCAGACGAGATCGTCGCCGAGGCGGACGCAATTGCGATGGCATCCGCCCATGAGCCTTCAGGACACTTCTGGACCAGACGCCTTCGCAAACCTATTCTCCTCGCAATCCTGATCGCCTTCTTCAACCAACTCTCCGGCATTAACGCCATACTTTATTTCGCTCCGCGCATCTTTGAACTTACCGGCCTCGCCGCCAAGGCAGCGCTCTTGCAGTCAATCGGCATCGGCCTCACTAATCTCATTTTTACATTTGTCGGATTGTGGTTGATCGACCGGCTCGGGCGGCGCACTCTCCTTTATATCGGCTCGTTCGGCTACATCCTCTCGCTCGGCCTGGTTGCGTGGGCTTTCTTTACAGAACATTTCTCCATCGTGCCGGTATGTATCTTCGCTTTCATCGCTGCCCACGCCATAGGCCAGGGCGCCGTCATATGGGTGTTCATCTCCGAGATATTTCCCAATCGCCATCGTGCCGAAGGTCAGGCACTTGGCAGCTTCACGCACTGGATTTTCGCCGCCTTGCTCACAACTTTCTTCCCCAAGATGGTCACTGTGTTCCCGCCCGGTTATGTTTTCTCGTTCTTTGCCGGCATGATGGTTCTCCAACTCATTTGGGTCAAGACCATAGTTCCGGAAACTAAAGGTGTGGCGTTGGAGGAGATCCAGAAACAACTGGGTGTCGGATAGGACAAAAAAGTAAAACGCGAATTCAGCGCTGCGGCAAAGAGGGTAAAGCAGCCTTCTGTTGAATTCCGGCGCCTTCGACCACGGTATAAATAAAATCCGCCGGCACATCACGCAGAACTTCCGTTTCGCCATTCGGCCAGCGGATACTGACTTCACTCATCTTTGCGTTTGCCGCCAATCCGAAATGCAAGCGCAGATCGTTCTGTGAGAGGTAACTGGCCCCGCCCCGCACTTCGCTGAACTGCACCAGCGTGCCCGCTTTCACCGTAACGCGCGCGCCGATCGCGGCTTTGTTGCTTTTCGTTCCCACCAGCTTGAACAACACGCGGTGATTCGGGCTGACAGTGCGATTCAGCAATAGCGACGGAGGCTCGCCGACGTTCAGCACCACAATGTCGACGTTTCCATCGTTGTTGATGTCTCCAAGGGCCGCGCCCCGCCTTGATTGTGCAGGCATGTTCGCCATCGCCTGCGAAACATCATCGAAGGTTCCATCGCGATGATTGCGGAACAGCAGCATCGGCTGCCGATAAGGCGTGCCGCCGGGAATCGTATCCACTTGCGGATAGACGTGCCCATTGGCGATGAACAGATCAAGCCAGCCGTCGTTATCCATATCGAAAAATGCCGTTCCCCAGCTCACGTAGGGATAAGTGGGCTTCATCAATTTGGCTCGCACGCTGAAATCAGCGAAACTCTCTTTATCCAGATTGTGATAAAGAGTTGTTCCCTGCTCGACGAAGTTTGTAACGATTATGGAAAGGCGCCCTTCGTGCAGATAATCGCCCCAGTCCACGCCCATGGACCCTTGCTCCATGCCATCCCCACTGAGCGCCACGCCTGCAAGCAAGCCAACGTCTTCAAACGTTCCGTCATGTTTGTTGCGATATAGAAAATTCGGGCCGGCATCATTCGCCACATAAAGATCGGGCCACCCGTCGTTATCAAAATCGCCCCAGCTAGCTCCTAAACCGTAATAATGATGCGGATCGTCTATGCCAGCCTTCTTCGAAACTTCCTCGAACGTTCCATCGCCCTTGTTATGAAACAGCAGATCGGATTCGCCGGGCAATCCCCATGGACCGCACTGCACCAGCACTCCCTTAAACCTGCAGAACCGCGGATCGTTGCCGAACTCAGGCAGTTTGTCGATATCGACATGCACGTAGCGCGAGACAAAAAGATCAACGTGGCCGTCACGATCGTAGTCGGCCCATGCCGCTCCCGTGCTGAACCCGCCCGCTCCCACGCCGGCTTTGTCAGTCACATCCTCGAACCTGCAGTCGCCCAGATTGTGATAGAGCGCGTTGCCCCCGTAGCCCGTAACGTAGATATCCTGCAGGCCGTCATTGTCGTAATCGGCCACTGCCACGCCCATACCCCAACCCTTGCGCGTGAGGCCAGCCGATTTTGTGATGTCGGTGAACTTGATCTCGTTATTTTTCGACTCAGAATCCTGACGATAGAGCGTGATCATCGGGTCGCCGCCCTGGCGATATCGCTGCACCGTCGAACCGTTGACGGTGATGATGTCGAGCTTGCCGTCGTTGTCGCAATCGATCAACCCCACGCCGCCACTCATGGATTCGACGATGTATTTTTTGTCGGGGGAAGAAATATGCGCGACGGTCAAACCGGCCCTTTGAGCAATATCTTCAAACTGGGGGACTCGCTCCGGCGTTCTTTGATCTTGCGCTTTCTGCAACGGCGAACCAGCGGGAGACTTGGAAGGAATGTCCTGCGCGGGCAGAACCGTGGCGGACAGCACTCCCGCGAACAGGGAAAGCGTCCACACCGAAAACCAGGCTCGCATAGGAAGCGCAATTATACAGTCGAGCGGAGAGTCACCGGACAACTCAAAAGAGTGGCGTCACAGGAAGTTGGAGAGGCAATACCGCAAACAAGAAAGTAACGCGCAAAACAAAACGCCCCAGACTCTGTTTGAGTCTTGGGCGTCTGTTGATCAGCCCTCCCCCAAGTGCTGCTCGAAAACAAGACTATCGCGGAGCGATGAACGCGTATATGGCCCTGCCGTGCCATAGCCTGGCACGAACGTGTAGCGAAGCTAAACTATATATTTTCAAGGTGTTACGCAACGACAGGGGTGTTGCTCACTCCCACGGTTCCGAATACGCGCCGGTAGCGCTCGACTTCAGACTCGGGGCCGAGGGCCTTCGCATAATTATCTGAGAGCTTTACTGCAGGCCGGCCTTCAACACTGGAGACTTTACTGATCAGGCTGATTGGATCAAAGCCGCCATCGCCGCTGGGATCGCAGCCCCGAAAATCATTCGTAAGCAGCGTGCCCCACCCGGCGCTGAAGCGAATGCGACGGCCCGGCGTCCACTTCCTTCGATCATGGAAGTCGGTCGCGCTGCGAAAATCCAGAGCGTTGATTCCACGGGCAAGCGTTCCGCCAAAATACGCGTGCAGCCCGAGGATGTCATCAACATCCAGCGCGTCGGAAGCGATGAGCAGCTTATCGCGAGGATCGCGGCCGCGCGACTTCAACCACTCGATATATTCGTCTCCAGCTATGTACGGATCTTTGCTGTCGACGCGCTGCCCCGTCCAATCGGCGGCCCAGTCCGGCGCATTCTCCAAAAACTGCGTGGTTCCAAATGTGTCGGGCAACATAATCCGCAGCGCGCCTTCGTAAGTCTGCTGCCACATCTCGAGTACTTGATATTGCGAAGCCTTTAAGCCTTTATCGTCGGGCGCGAGCGCGGCGAGCACCATCGGAATTTCATGCGCATTGGTTCCAATCGCCTCCAGGTCGTGCTTGTGGGCGAGAAATGCGTTTGACGTTCCGGTAAAACCGCTACCCAGATTGGCAGCCATCGCATCGACCACATATTCTTGCCACAGAAAGCTATGGCGGCGGCGGGTTCCAAAATCTGCGACAGCGAGATTGGGCACCCCCCGCAGTCGCTCGATTTTGCTCCACAATTTTGTCTTCGCTTTGGCGTAAAGAATATCCAGACCGAACTCGGTCAGCCGTTTCAGATTCGTTCTGGTTCTCAGCTCATTAATAATGGAAAGCGAATAGAGCTCCCACATCGTGGTGTCGGTCCAGAGGCCATCAAACGACAGATGAAAGCGGTTGCCTTTGGCTGAGAGTTCGTAGTCTGACAATCTAAAGTCGTGTTCCAGCCATTCCAAAAATGCTGGCTCGAAAATTCCACGGCGCCCGTAAAACGTGTTGCCAGCCAGCCACACCAGTTCCGATCTTCGAAAACGGAGCTTGCGCGCGTGGTCCAATTGCGCAACAAGCTCTTCCTTGGCGAATGTGTCGACAGGGCCAGTCGAGGAGCGGTTGAAAACCGTAAACGTGACGCGCGTCTTCGGATAATGCTTCCAGATAAACTGCAGCATCAACAGCTTGTAGAAATCGGTATCGAGCAGTGACCGCGTGACCGGGTCGAGTTCCCAGTTATGATTGTGCGCCCGTTCCGCGAAGTTCACGATCATGAACTACTATCCTCATCTGCCCACGAGAGAAAAGCAACTCTCTGATATGAGATGCTCTTACGTGAAGCGGCACTCCACCTCGGTTTCATAGAATTTGCCCAGGCTCCCCGCTTCCCGCGCAATGATCTCGCGAGCTGCCCGTGATGGTGTGCCGAAGGGTTTTATTGCCACAGTCAACTTCTTATTCTGAAGTTTGTGTGACCAGACGCCGGCAACCGCACCATCGATGAGCACAACCGGCGAGATCCAGCCCTGGTTGCGGTAGACGCGTTTGTAGTACTCCGGACTCAGCAGGTGGTCCTTCTCTCGGTGCGCGAGAAGGTAGCAGTCGAAGATTGGCAGAAGGCGAATGGAATTGTTTCCCGCGCCAGCTTTTTTCAAAACAGAAAGGTCCTCGCGAAGCAAGAAACTTTTCTTCCGGTCGCCGGGAATCTCCACCAACTCGGATTCGAGAAGGTCCGGAATTGCTTTCGCCTCAGCCATAGAAATCCCCGACCAGTGGGCAAAGTCAGTTGCCGACGCCGGACCATAAGCACGCAAATACTTGCGAAAGAGAACACGCTGCGCGTCCACTGGCGAGATCGGCTTCTCTTTTTTTTGCAGTTCGGGCAGCCAGTGATCGACTCGGATGAAGCAGACCTCGTTGCCCTCGCCCGCCCCGTAGCAGACCCGTCCCTCCGCTACGGGCACGCGAACGTGGCTCCAAACTTTTTCCATCCAGGCACGAACTCGCTTGCTCACTTTGGGGCGAATGGCAGCTGCAATCGCAGCCCTGCCAAGCGGCCCTGCTGACAATGCATCCATGATTAAAGGGGTGAGAGCTTCGCCTTCTTCGCGCCCAATACCGCATCTGGCCATAATTCGCAGCGCCTGTGCCACGCGGCTCGGCCTCAGAGCGGCGATGTAAAGTGGAAATTCATCCGTTGGAACAATATGCACGGTCTGCCTCATGAGCGAGGTCTTCACCAGCGCTCGAGTCTTCCACAGCGCATTTTCAACATCCGTTCGTCTGACCTCATGATTACGCGTCCAGAGTTGGAGATACGCCGCCGACATTACTTGCGCCTGCGCCCCGCATATATCGCGGCATATCGTGACCAAGTCCGCGCGTGATTCGTCCAGGAGATGATGGCGTTTGAGCCGAAACCTGGCGATCGCATAGTCCCGCGTTTCTAATGACTCTTTCGGCATTCTCACTCACTATCAACAGTACATCCGGTATGACTTTACAACTTCCAACCATAGACTACTTTTTCCTCAACCGAATTGACGAGTTGCATTATTGATTGTCTGGTTGTATGAATAAAAGACCCGGCGATTTCCTGAAACGATTAGTTGGCGAGCGGACGTATGCCCGCCGGATTCAACAACGAGAGTGTCGTAGAATCTATCTTCAATTGGAGAAAATCATGGGCGACCGCTGAACGTAATGCGGCGTCCTGTAGTCGAGGGTTGCGAGATCCTCAAAGTCTCTGATACTGCGTACTGTCGCGGGCTTGGGATTGGATTCACGACAGTGGCTACGCGCGGATCGTTACTGAGTCCAGCCTTATTCAGAACCGTCGGCATGGTGTCTGTTTACTTCTGCAAGGATCGTGACATTCTATCTACAGGTGCTTAAAAATTGTAAATCCAGGCTTGAGCAGTAGCACGTCCCTTGTCGTCGGCTCCTCCTAAGATTAAAACTTTGCCATCCGAAAGCAGGGTTGCGCTTTGGAACCAGCGGGAACGCTCCAAGGTGCCGCTGGCCACAGAGAAGGCTTTGGTTACAGGGTCGTAGACTTCCGCAGTTCGAGCTCCGCCAACGATCAACACATCGCCGCTGGGAAACACCACCGGATTGGCCGAGTCCTTACGCGGCTTACCCATCGAGGCACTCTCCCGGAATTTCTTATTTTCGGCATCGAGCGTTTCCGTCGTGGCAATCCCTTGTTGGTTGTGGCCATTCTCCCCGCCAAGTATCAGGACACTGCCGTCCAGCAGTGAAACCGCCGCGTGACGATCACGGGCGACAATCATGTTGGGAAGGGGCAAGAAGCGATTCAATTCCGCCGCGTAGATTTCAGCACTGTTTAGGGACTCATTCCCCTGTTTACCGCCAGTAATCAGCACCCGTTCGTGGGGAAGCAACGTTGCGGTGTGAAACGAGCGGGGGGCCGACATCACTCCTGCGGGACTGAACGTCGAGTTTCGGTCATAGATTTCAGCACTCGCCATGCTCACGCCATCGGAACCGTACCCCCCGACGACGAGGACTCGGTTGTCCTGCAGTCCGGTTGCAGTTGCAGCCGCGCGAGGGCTGTGCAAGTGCGCTGCCGGTAAAAACTTTCTGGCCTTTGGATCGTAGATTTCGCAACTGTCGAGTGCGCCCGCGGGTCCGAGACCTCCAATGATCAGAACTGTTCCATTGACCAATCGGACGGCGCTGTGCCCAGCACGAGCCTGGTTCATGCTACCGGTTGGCGCGAACTTCTGCCCCACGGGATCGTAGACTTCGGCACTTGCGAGGACGTTTCCGTCATTGCCCACTCCCCCCGCGATAAGCACCGTGCCATCGTAGAGCAGCGTCGCTGTATGCTTCGCTCGCGCAGCGGTCATTGTAGCGATGCGGGTAATTTGGCTCGCTGGCACCGCCATCAACGGCCCGCAAAGGAACAGAAAAAGCGCGAGGAACGAACTCAATGTTCCCACCACTCGTCCTTCTCCTCGAAAGAAGATTCCAGATTTCGCAGTCAATTCCGTGAACAGGATTTCTTATACAAGCCCTGGTCGTTCGACTTATAAATTTGTGGTGTTTTCCGTTCGGCAGTCAAATAGCTTACTCAAGACCCCAGAACGCGTGGAAGTACCCATCTTAACCATCACTAATCGCAAGAATGTTTTGACAGTGTTAGGACTGATTTGCATGCGACTTGCTATTTCCTTGCTGGTTAATCCGCCAAGCAACAACTGAACTGTTCGCTGCTCGCGCGGTGTAAGGTTGAATTCTTTAGAAACCTGAGACAGCTCGGCACCAGACGATGGACACCTTTCAAACAACAGAGCGTACGGAGTAGAACGGCCGCTTAACTGTTTTTCCAGGCGGAAGACGCGGCAGCGGTAGCTCCGATTACCTGAGGAAAACTCCGCCGCGAACCCTGGAGTTCCTGTATTTCGTCGAATAAGACGGCTGTTTATGACTTCTGTGAGAAATGTGTTGAGGTGTTTTGCCGCGGGCGGGGTAGCCGGGTAGGCAAGGATTTTCAATGCTTCGGCGTTGAACGCAAATGATCTAAGTGTGGTTGCGTCCAGCAGCAATATTCCCGGTGACGATTTATATGCGCGCAAAGAAACCCTCCACGAATGAGGTTACGACCGTAGGAGCGGTGCGGGGAGGGTATCGAGTCACAGCCTTGTGGGCTGTGAGAACAACGCACGCAATTCTGCGCGTAGCTGCGGCGCCTGTCAAGATGAACGAATTTGCATACAGCTATAAGGCATCGTCAAAGCCCGCAGAGACTGTGCAATATGCGCTACGTTAACGTGCGATCTTGTGTGAACATCATTGCACCACAGTTAGGGCGAGATTGGCTGTGACCTGCAAGCTTCCGGAGCTGGCTGTTATTCTTATTGTCGAAACGCCTACGGGAGTCAAGGCAGTGTTTGTGGTGGATCCAATCTTACTCGGGCTGCCGCAACTCACACCCAATACCAGCAGCAACAGTAAAACAGCAGCTCCCAAAACAATCTTGGTGCGGCGCGAAGCTCGCTCCAGACCTGCAAAGACGATGCCCACCACTGTCAAACCGTACCAGAACTGGCCCAAGCCCTTTCGCGGCCTTGATACTTCGGCAATGGTGTCGGTGCTGATATTTACAGTTACTTTTCCGGGAAGAGCGCTGGCATTGAGGGAAGAAGGACTGAACAGGCAGACAGTGTTTGCTGGCAATCCCGCACAGGAAAAGCTGACTAATGAGGGCAACGTGCCGCTCGAACTGACATTAATGCCAAAACTGCCAGTCCCTCCCTGCGGGACGGTCAATGAAGTCGCAGACAGAGTCAGGGAAATCTGAGGGGGGTTCACCGTGTCGCTGATTGCTGAAGACACGCTGCTGGTAAAGTTTGTATCCCCGCCGTAGGTTGCGGTGATCGCGTGCGTCCCCGGGGCTAAAAAAGAAGTCACGAAATTGGCTTGTCCGGTGCCGTTTAATGTCAGCCCGGCTGCCAGAATCGTAGTTCCATCGAGAAAAGTTACCGTTCCGCTTGGAATCCCCGTCGCCGGTGTTACCGCTTGCACCGACGCGGTGAGAATCACCGGTTGTCCATCCGGCGAAGGATTCAAACTGGACGTTAGCGTCAATGTGGTTTGTCCTTTGCCCACGACCTGGCTGAGGGTACTGGAGGTACTGCTTGTAAAGTTTGCATCTCCGCCGTAGGTTGCGGTTATCGCGTGCGTTCCCGGGGCCAAAGAAGAGGTCACGAAACTGGCTTGTCCGGTGCCGTTTAAGGTCAGCCCGGCCGCCAGAATCGTAGTTCCATCGAGAACGGTTACCGTGCCGGTTGGGATCCCGGTCGCCGGTGCCACCGCCTGCATCGTAATCGTCAACGTCACCCCTTGCTCGAAAGTCGAGGGGTTCAGACTGCACGATAACATTGCTTGCGTCTGTCCTTTGGCTACGACTTGACTAAGGGTGGTTGAGGTGCTGCTTGCAAAGGTTGTATCGCCGGTATAGCTCGCTGTGATCGAGTTTGTGCCCGGAGCCAAAGAAGATTTGGTAACACCTGCTTGTCCGCTGCCGTTCAATGCGACGCCACTTGCCAGAATCGTCGCGCCGTCGAGAAAGGTTACCGTGCCGGTTGGAGTCCCCGTGGCCGGCGCCACCGCCTGCACCGACGCGGTGAGTGTCACCGGCTGTCCATCCGGCGAAGGATTCAAACTGGATGCTAAAGTCGCCGTAGTCTGCCCCTTGGCCACTTCCTGGGTGAAGACAGTTGAGGTGCTGCTTGTAAAGTTAGTATTGCCGGCGTAGCTCGCAGTGATTGAATGCGTCGCTGGACCTAGGGAAGATGTCGTGAAACTAGCTTGTCCGATGTTGTTCAATGCGACGCCACTTGCCAGAATGGTCGCGCCATCGAAAAAAGATACGGCACCAGCTGGGACTCCGCGGGCAGGTGCTACCGCCTGCACCGACGCGGTGAGAATCACCGACTGTCCGTCTGCCGACGGGTTCGAACTCGAGGTCACCGTAGTCGCGGTTTGCCCTTGCACAACGGTAAAGAAATATCCGGTTATCCCACTAACCACATTTCCGTCTAGACCCGTATCGGCAGAAGCCTGGCCATTATCTGCATAAGCATAAATTACGTGTGGCCCCAATTGAAGAGGAGATGTGATCGCGTTAAAGTCAGTACCCGAGGCCGTTGCGGCTTGCCATAAACCATCCCAAGAATCGATCTGATATCGGACACCCAGAACAGGTGGGTTAAAGGGCGCGTACGAACTGATGCCAGACAGGATAAATGTCGGGGAACGTTCAACCGTTTCATTATCCGAAAGAGCGGAAGTGACAGTCGTGAGCGGAAGAACCTCGAATCGTTGCTCCATGATCACGGAACCACTACTACTCCCGGAATTCGTGACGTAGATCTGGCCTGTAAGAGGATTTATTGATAATGACGTCGGGTTGGTCCCGGTCGCCACCGTCGTCGTTTGGTTTGACCTGCCATCAATCACGGTTATGGTGTTGCTTCCGAAGTTGGCAACATAGATGTGACCGGTCGCCGGATTTACTTTTAATGCGATTGGATTCGATCCGACCGTCACCGTGGCGGTCTGGTTGGTCCCACCGGCGATCACCGTCACTGTTCCGCTGCTGGAATTCGCCACATAAATTTGGTTTGTTGTCGAATTGACGGCTACTGCGACGGGCGCCCCGCCAACCGCCACAGTGGTAACCACGTTGGTCGCACCATCAATCACGCTCACATTGTTACTGCCGGAATTCGCGACGTAAATTTGATTAGTAACGGAATCAACTGCAATGGCGCTGGGGTTCACTCCCACACCGATAGTGACCGTCCGCCCTGTCAATCCGTTAATCGCCGTTGCCGTATTGTCCGCACGATTGGCGACGTAGATAGTGTCAGTAGCGAAATTCACTGCTATCGCGCAGGGGGTCGTCCCTACGCTTAGAGTCATAATCTGACCTGTCGTGCCTTCGATTGCCGTTATCGTTGCGTCTCCGGTATTTGCGACATACGCCCAGTTGGTCACTGGATTGACCGCCACGGCCGTAGGGTTCACGCCAACGCTCACGGTGCTCGTCGCGTTGGTGACGCCATCGATCACTGTTACGGCATTGCTCAGGCTGTTCGTAACGTAGATCTGGTTGCTGAGCGGATTCACGGCCAGCGCTGAGGGCTCTGTACCGACGCTCAAAGTCGTGGTCTGACCGGTCACTCCGTCGATCACCGACACCGTGTTGTCGTCGGCATTCGCTGCGTAGGTCAGGTTCGTAACGGGGTTGGTATCTACAGCCAGGGGATTCGCTCCCAGCCCTACGGTCGTGGTCTGATCGGTGTCGGCATCAATCGCCGTTATTGTGTTGCTATTGGAATCGGCGGTAAACACGCGGTTTGTAACTGGATTTACAGCCACAGCGGAGGGATTCAAGCCCACCGGCACGGTGGTTGTGATCTGGTTTGTCGCACCGTCAAGGACGGTAACGATCCCGCTGGCGCTCGCTATGTAGATCAGATTGCTCGAAACATCCACAGCCAAAGCGTTGGGATTGTCACCCAGGCTGACCTTAATAGTGGAAAGGGTGATCCCATCAATTACCGCCACATCCAGGCTGTAACTGTCCGCAACGTAAATTTGGTTTGTAACAGGATTTATTGCGATGGCAACAGGAAATAACCCGACATTTAATGCCGTGGTTTGTCGGGTCGTGCCGTCTATGACCGTTACTGTGTTGCTGTCGCTGTTCGCGACATAGATTTGATTTGTGATGGGATTTATCGCCAGTGACTGGGGGAACACTCCAACCGGGACGACACTCTGTTGATTCGTATTCCCGTTAATTATCGTAACGGTTCCGCTGGAGTTCGAAACGTAAATTTGGTTGGTTACGGGATTAATCGCTACCGCAATCGGATTTGTCGCTGTTTTCAGGGTGAGCGTCTTGTTCGTGGCTCCATCGATTACTGTAACGGTACCATCCCCATTATTGGCTACGTAGATCTGATTGGTCACCTCGTTCACCGCAAGAGAACGCGGGTTCGCTCCCACGCTGACTGTGGTTACCATGAGGGTATTGCTATCGATAACGGAAACGGTATCAGACGCACTGTTTGCGACATATATTTTTCTAGAGCGTGGATTCACTGCGAGAGCGACCGGCCGACTTCCAACCGTAATCGACGTCACGGAGTTGTTGATGCCCGAAATCACCCCCACTGTGTCGCCAAGGCAGTTTGCTTCGATTATCTGATTATTGAAAACGTTGAGAGCTACGGCGCAAGGTTGGGCGCCTACGTTGAACGCGCCTTCGACGATTTGCCCTGAACAGGGCAATACCGTTAGGACGATGGCGGCTATCCACAAGACCGGCGACACAGTCACACCACGGCTGCGCATAGTTCTGCTCCTGCTTCTTTTGGGGAGGAGGGCGGAATTTCCGCCGCTTGCGGAGACATCCTAGACGCAAGCAAAAGCGAGCCAGCATTGTGAAACACAGAGCTTAAGGCGTCAAGCCCCCGCAGGTTAGCCCAGAACAACTAGCCCAAACGGTGGACCTGACCTTAGTCGAGAAAGGCAGCGCCGGCTGCCTCTCGACAGGCCGGCGTCTGCAATTCGGGGAGGGCCGAGTAACTTACAGGCTGGCTACTTTGAGCGGGTCGAAGAATTGGATGCGGGCGAGTTTCGCCCGCATCCTATCGTAGTCGTCATTTGAGGAGTTACCTCAGGGAGGACGCCGTTGAGGTTCCCCCCGCAGACGACTGCGATGCCTTTAACTGTTGCCCAACCATATCCCGCAGGGCATCGTAAGTCATGGCTCCGCTGAAGAAATGACCATTGGCAAAGAAACTGGGTGTTCCGGTCAGCCCCAGTCGTTTGCCTTCTCCAGCATCCTTCTGGACCGCGCTGGCTTGCGATCCCGAATCCAGGCAGGCGTCGAACTGGGTGGTATTCAGTTGAAGGGTACTTGCTTGTTGCTTGAGATCTGCGGGCTCCAGCTTCTTGTTCTCGAAAAGCCAGTTGTGGAACTCCCAAAACTTTCCTTGTGCGCCCGCGCAACGGGCGGCCTCAGCTGCTTTCTCAGCGAATGGGTGCATGGGCAAAGGAAAATCTTTGTAGGCAATGGCCAGATTGTCACCGAATTCCTTTTGCAGCTTCATCAGATCCGCATGGACTTTTTGGCAGTAGGGGCACTGGTAGTCGGCAAATTCAACCAAAACTACTGGTGCGTTCTTGGATCCGAGCATGGGCGATCCGGCGAGATCGACAGAAGCTGAAGGCGGAGCGAGCTCAACCATGATCTGCGCCTGGCTACGCAGGGTTTTAAGGTAGGCGGCCTTCGCCTTGGCGACTCGAGCATCGTGAATATGTTGTCGAATCTTTTCCCTCATGTCCTGATCATATGGTTTGTCAGTCTCCAAGCCCTCGTAATATACGTGTATTTGATCTTCGGTGGGCTCCGCGGGCAGCTTGCTGTTGACCTCGTGGTCGAGCAGTTGTTCCACCGTCAGCTTTTGCTTTTGAGCTTGAATCTCGAGAAGATGCTGATCGATTAACTCGTCAAGGGCTTTCCGTTGAACTTCATAATATGCATAGCGAGACTGCAGAAGTTTGCTCCCTTCCTGTCTTTCCAGGTCTGCAGTGGTTAGTTTGTCTCCATTAACTTCGGCCACGACCGAGGTATCGTTGCCCGATGAAGTTGGGCCTTGAGCGAACGCGGCAGATACACAGAACCCCGCCGCTAAAACAAGAAAAAGTTTACGCATGAGTGTCCTCCCTAAAGGTGTAAAACGAGATGTACTTCAAAAGGCCGCCCGACGCTGGTCATAGGACCAGCATCAGGCGTGCAAGAACCCAAGGAGGGGGAGGAGTGGAGTCCCTCAGGCAAATCAGGATTTACCTACCAGATCCGCAAGTGCAAACGCCGCGGCCGCTACCCACTTGTCGCAACTTGAAGCATGTTTCCTGCAGGTTGTTGAGTTCCGACTGGGTCAAGGTAGAATCGGCGAACTCTTCTTCGGTGGTACCGGCTGGGGACGTCTGAATGTGTGTAGCCCAAGCGCGGATGTCGGGGGTGGGAACAATGTTATTCGGGAATCCGCTAAAGCTTGCGCCGCCAGTCGGATCGCACTGCCCAGCCGCGTTTGGCGCTGCCGAAACGATCTTAATGACGCCACTAGTGAGCGGGAGGCCATTCGAGGGCGAATGAGTGAGGTTGCTGTTAACCGAGAGCGTCCTCAAATCATCCGGAGTAAGCGAGCATCCGCAGCATTCCAACTGTTCCTCGGCCGCATCAAAGACGTAGATGTCGGCACATATGTTCTTGCCCGCGTCTGCGCCTGGGTTATCGATTCGAACGGTAGCATCTGGAAGTTCGCCGTTGTGTGCGTTCGAAAAGTATGAAACGAAGTAAGTGTCGTCCGGAAGTTGCGCCATAGCTGTGCCGGCGCAAAGTACGGTCGCGATTGCGAAAACCGCTAAGCTGAAAATCCATGTTCGGGACATTCGAAAATCTCCTTTTTCGCCTTATCGGCGTTATCTCCCCATTGGGGTTGTGCAATTCCCTACTGCATCAGGTTCTCAATCGCAGGCCGGGTTGCCGTGTCCGCAAACTCCGGGACCGCTCTGGTTGGGGATGCCGCTGCAGAGCAGTTTCAGATCGCTGAGTTCCTGCGCAGAAAGTGGAGTCGCTTCAAACTCGCTCTCAGTCGGCTGGCCGTTGTTCGGATTTACAATCCAAGAGCGGAGTTCAGGAGTTGGTACCGGGCTCGCTTCATTGCAGTTCGATCCGGCGTCAGAGACAATCTTAATGACCCCGTTGGGAGAATAGATCCCATTCGCCGGGTTATTGGTCAACTCTGCAATTGTGAGGGTGAGCAGGCCATCCGGAGTTGTGACGCAATGGCAACACTCTTTGAGCTCCTCATGCGGGTCGAAAACGTAGATATCCGCACACAAGTTGCCGCCGGAGGCCCCGGTGTTAACAATTTGAACGGTTCCTTTTCCACTAGAGTCACTACTAGCAACACCCCCGCTGTAGTAGGCGACCCAGAAGACATCTGATTGATTTTGTGCCCATGCGGTCCCCGAGCCAGCTAGCACCAGGCCCGCGACCATTGCCACGAGCAGGAACGCCAAAAGCGTACGTGTTCGAACCATTTTATTTTCTCCTTAGTTGCGCTAGCCGGTGGGGGAGGGAACTCGGCCGTTTGTCGCGCCCGTACACTCTACATGTACCGTTGCGCTTTACAATCCTCCATGTGGTCTAGCCGAATTAGTTAGTCCCCCCGACTAGTAGGTAAGCTATTTCGGATGCCAGAGTCGACCGTGCGAGACTGTAATTCCCAATCCTGAGGTCCGAGGGCTGGCGGGTTGGGGAGAATCTCTAACGGCCACTTGTTATTACATCGAGAATATGTCGAGAATACATTCGTTGCGTTTGCTGCATCGTCCTGTTCTTCGATGAGCAGGGGAATGACTAAACGGATGGCGTCGATTTCTTCACGTACCCTCGTGAGGTCCATTTCTCGTTGGCGCAGAACCGCGAAGACATCTTTCATAACCGCCTCCAGCACGATGCAGAAACGTAGCCGTTGAGAGGTTGTTACTTGGTTATAACATTTCCATTTCGCCTTCTTGAATCGATCACACTTTGCCGACAATCCTGCCGATAATGCCAGAACGGGTTGAAACGTTCATTTTTACCATTACCAAGCGAATAAATGCTTTCACCGTATTCGGACTGATCTTCATGCGCTCAGCGATCTCCTTGCTAGTCAAACCTTCCAGCAAGAATTGCACGGTCTCTTGTTCGCGAGCGGTCAGACCGAAACGTTCGGAAATCTCAGAAATTGTGACTGCCTCATTGCTTTGCCTCTCCAGCATCACGATCATTAATCCCGCATGCGTAGCTGAACCATTGCCGCGCACTTCGCGATCAAGAGCGAAAGATCGGCAAAGATATTTGCGGTTCGCAGAGCGAAATTCACCAAGAAATCCTTGTGGAACTTGCTTTTCCATAAGATTGGAACGAATCTTCTTGGTCAGCCACTTGTCCAGTTGCGCAATTCTTTCTGGTTGTTCGGGATAGGTCAGTATCTGTAACGCCTCTCCGTTGCAGGCGAAGACATTCAGCGAATCATCAACTACGATGAGGCCCGGGCGGGCCGGAGCAATGTGCATTGGTTCCCTTATTAAGATGACCGCAACGTCAGCCACCTAGACGAAAATGACTTGGCCCCAGGGCCCACAGAGCAAGGGATCCCTTTATTACTCCGAGACGGCAACCTTCATAGCAGCCGACTAGCGAACCGGTTGCGATCTCAATGAGATTGTTCAGCTTCTTCGTTTTGAGCAGGGAATGCTTCTCCCGGGCAACGAAGATCTTCTTATTACCCAGGGGGAGGGGAATGGGCAGCATTGTGCCACAGAAAGCTTTCCGAAATAAACAAAATGTTCTATTTTTCTTGGCGTAGCACCTTAGGAGTAGTCCGTTTGTGCTAGTTCTAACGACCCACAGCCTGCGAGCCCGATCTTAACTACAAGGCAAGCTTTGTCTTTCCAGCCAAGACCGGTGTGCTTTTATCATCGTTTGGCTTCCGCTCTCGCGACTTCTGGGCAAGCGTCGGAGATCCATGAAGATTGCGGGTAGGCGGCCTTCGGTATTGGCTGCGACGCTCGCGCCGGCTTGTGAGGAGCTTGCCAACCTGCAAACTCGCTCTCTGCCATAAAGTGTGCATGCTTTCGCGGATATTCGTGAACCGCAGCCTGGGCTGCGGAATCGGTTTGGCATTTATCGCGGCTCGGTACTTCGCGATCCAAATTTCTTCCGCACGTTCGCTCTGATTTTTCATTGGAGAGTCCACCCGGGAAGTAATCTTGCACGCGGTTATACGCCGTTATGCGGGTGAAGTGCAAACCCCCGAAAGAGCTAGTCGATTGGGTTAGAGGATTTTACTGCATTCACGTTGACATATCAGTGCGCCTTCGGTCGGCGCGTAACTGCGCAGACGAAGCTCTTTGTAGCGCTCATCAACCATCGAAAAAACCTTCGCTACAAGCAATTCCTTTGACCCTAGCAACTTCGGTACGTCTCTGAGCCACCGTCAATAGAGAAACAGGAAGACTCGCCCCATCGTTTTTTTTAAGCGCTTCGGTTTAGTAGAACGCGTCGACGGTCCGCTTTCTTACTCGTGTCGCTGCCAATCAGTCATTCAATTCATTGGTTATTTTGGCGAGCGCCTCGACGATCACCGTCCGAACTTCCCCATCTGGATCATTCTCCATCGCGCTCTTGCTATCGAAGATCATTGTGGGCATTTTCGCGGGGTCATAGGAAGGCCAATGCGGAAGCCCGGAATGGTTCGGATCCCCGTTGCGCGCGAAATGGATCCAGGCATCGGTGATTCGGCCACCAAGATCGAGAGCGTCTGGCCCTCCGCCCGTCATGGAAGCGCAACGCTCCGTATTGTAGAAAACAAAGGGAAGCTCGGAGGTGTGGAACGCGCGCGGGCGGCCGTCGAGGATCGGCGTCTGCCATTGGAACCAGTAATTGAACGCCGGCGCGGCGCCCTGAGCGGTCTTTCGCATCGCCATGGTAAGCGAAGTCAGGCGACGCGTCGCAGTAGCTGAGATTATGGAGAAGATTGTGAAGGGTGTGGCGTCGGGATACGCTTTCTGAAACACTTCGATCACATGGTCGGCCCCTTGGCCTAGTGCCGCGTTTCGATAGTTGTTTACCCGGCCGGAAAACCGCTTCCTGACCTCGGCCATGGTCATCGCCTCGAGCGATGCATCACCCATTTGAATACTGTTGTACGTTTCGTTCAGCGTGCTACCGACCAGCAGAGGAACGTCCGCAGAATAGGGCGGGGCATCCGGACTCCAGGGCTGGCGGGGGAGAACCTTTCCATCGAAGACGGGGACCCATTCCAAGTCCAAGAAGTCCGCGGCCTCGCGGTAACCGAGATTAGCGCCGGACTCCGCGGCAGCCCGCCGCGAGTGGATGCCGGCTTCGATGATCTGGTCCACGGGCAATTCGTGTATCTTCCCGATCGTGCTCTTGGTGAGGTCGAGTTCGCCGATGACAGCCGCGGCCGTCCGGGCCGCATCGTCCGCGTTAGCCACTCGCAGATGGCCCGTCCCGCTTTGCACCGCCGCGCGATGGAACAGACCCTTTGCCGAAGGCATCGCCATCAGCGTCGTGACCTTGCTGCCGCCGCCGGATTGCCCAAAGATTAGAACCTTGTTCGGGTCTCCGCCGAAGTTGGATATGTTCGTTTTCACCCATTCCAGCGCCGCCACTATGTCCAGCATGCCGACGTTGGCGGAAGTGGCGTACTGTTCGCCGTAGTCCATTAGGTTCGCGTAACCCAATACGCCAAGCCGATGATTAATACTGACCACGACCACGTCGCCGCGCCGCACCAGGTTGTCGCCCCAACATGCTGGCGACGACTGGGACGAGCCGAAGAAGAAACCGCCCCCGTGAATCCACATCATCACGGGCCGCCTGGTATTGTCGTTGATCGAAGGCGTCCATACGTTAATGCGGAGACAATCTTCTGAGGAGTGTCCGTCCTCCCGTTGAAGTATGAAGGAGGCATCATCCTGCCTTCCGCCCGTAAGGTAGGCAAACGGCTGCGGAGCTACTGGGCCCCAATCCAACGCGCTGCGAACTCCCGCCCAGGGCGCAGGCTTGACGGGCGGCATAAAGCGATTCTTTCCCGCCGTGGAAGCGCCGTAGGGAATGCCCTTGAAGGTAATGACACCGTCCTGCAAGTAGCCAAAGATTTTTCCGCTATCGGTCTCCACAACGTTCTTGCTTACCGAAGCGACAATGGTGACCGCCTGGGGAACATAGGGAGCGGACGGAGCCTGAGCTTCCGCCACCGAAACGAGCGTGGAGGGGACCAGTTCCGATGCCACGGCGCCCGCCGCCAACGCCGCACTACGCTTCATTAGTACGCGTCGGGTGATGTTTTGGGATGACCGGAAATTGGGATATTCTTTCTGTTTCTTCACGGT
>Ga0307474_10001115_pt1 | contig 19622 bp, 20 predicted proteins | sample atmos_gasesECM1C_2_FD_203312 | JGI IMG/M metagenome (GOLD analysis project Ga0307474, IMG submission 203312) | Hardwood forest soil microbial communities from Morgan-Monroe State Forest, Indiana, United States - atmos_gasesECM1C_05 | ecosystem: Environmental > Terrestrial > Soil > Temperate... | reverse complement strand
CATCGAGGCGCGTAAACCATTACTTTTCATTGATTTGTGCTGGTGCCGGGAGGGGGAGTCGAACCCCCAAGACCCGAAGGTCGGCGGATTTTGAGTCCGCTGCGTCTGCCAGTTCCGCCATCCCGGCCGAGGTGGCAAGTGACTGAGACTAAAGCTTAATTCACTTTTGTCCTGTTGTCATCTGCACCACTTTTGGTGCTCACTATGGCTGTTCTATGGCTGAACTCCTTCGCCTGTTGCTCGATTCGCTCTCGCCCTTCGCAAATCTTTTTTCCCGCATCCACGAGGTCAGCATAGTTCGTGATGTTGTATCGGTCGAACACGCTGCGCGTCTTATGCCCTGAAATTACCATCGCGACTTTCTCAGGGATGCCGTTGCGGATCATGTTCCTTATCCCGGTTCGCCGGAGATCGTGGAACAGCAGTCCTTCGTATTCCCTCTCGCCCCCGCACGACTCGCATTTCGTTTCCGTCATTATTTGGTGGCACTCCTTGCACACAAACTTGCCGCGTCCAGCAGCAACACATGCCTTCCACCAAGCGCCTCTGAAATCTCTGATCGGCTCACCATCATCACGAGTGAAAATGAAATCCTCGGAACCCTTCCCTACGGTGCAGGCGAGAATCAGTTGGTAAATTGTTTCGTCCATCGGTGGTGTCTGCCGTGGAACGTCGTTTTTTGTTTCCCCCGGTTCAAGCAGAACGATGCGGGCCGAGGGATCAAACTGGTGGATCTTAAGGTTCGTCACTTCGCTTTCTCGCCACCCGTAGCACCACGCTGCCTCGAACATCCCGCGCAACCATGGCCGCAGTCTCGCAGTCTGTTCTTTCGCCGTCGCCTCGGCAAGCCTGATATATGCCTCGTCCGGCAGAAACCCCTTGCGGACATTGCGTTCCTCCAACATTCGAAAATAGGGCGTGCGCATGACTTTCGGTGGCGTCTTTTGCGCACCGTAGTTGAAGGCGGCTTTGAGCAGAGCGAGTTCCCGGTTGATCGTCGCGTTCTGCGGGGGTTTCTTGCTGCGAGTGTCCTCCGATTTCCGGTGGTTGATGTATTTCTCGATCAGATCAGAGGAGACCTGCGTGGCGCGAAGATGCCCGAGGAACGGCCGAAGGTGATTATTCCAGCGTGATTCGTCATCTTCAATGCTTTTGTTGCCGTCGTTCCTATGACGCAGGAGCAGATCGTGCATCAACTCTTTCACCGTTACTCTGTCGCTGTTCGGCGAAGTAAGTCCAACGGAGTATTCGGCCAGTTTTCGGCGTACAAACGCTTCCGCTTCTCGTTTGTTTCGACAGTCAGTGCTACCACGTTCGCGCTTTCCGTTGATGAAAATCTGGTAGGCCCAGACCTTGCTGCCGGGCTGCAAGTAAATCGAACCTGTTCCACGCTGGCGCTTCACCGAACCTCCGTGGAGTGTCGGAGCAGCTTGGCGCGCCCCAGCAGAGTAATACCCACGATCCGCGCTTTCGGGGAGCAATTTCGAGTTGGACACAGGTAATTCAAGCGAAACCCAGTCTACAAGGTCTGTTTCTGACCCTCAATCCACTTGTCTAAGTCCCGAAGATCAAAGAGCCACGGACTGGTGCCGCTCCCGAAGATACAGGGGATTTCGCCCGCCTGCACAAGGTTCCTCAGCTTCCATGCGCTGATTCCCAAATACCGGGCTGCATCTCTAGTCTTCAGAACCCGCGGCGTGATGATGCTCTCGCTCATTGTGCCATCTGTTGCCGCCGCTCATCGTCGGCGGAACTCGCATCTTCGCTTACAAATCTGCGCTTCATTAGCTCGCAATACTCTTCGCTGATGTCGAGCAAGATTGAATTTCTCCCCAATCGCTCCGCGACGAGGCCCGTTGTACCGCTTCCGACGAACTGGTCGAGAACTGTATCCCCCAGTCTGGTGCTGATTCTGATCAGGCGTTCTGCCAGTGCTTCCGGCCACATCGCTGGGTGCGCCTCAGAGTGCGGACGGGTATTTATTGTCCAGACATCATGGGGGTTCCTTGTGGGCTTTATCTCCATTCGGTTACCGACGAGGGTAGGGTTGCCAAGTGCCTGATGTTTGATATTGCCAATCGGCGGCAGCCGCCTACTGCGTTTCCCGTGTGTGCCATCGGCAATCATGGCATCGCCCTTTGGGCCTTCGCCAATAGGACGCACTCGCTTCTCTGTCTTGCTACTGCCCACCTTGTTGCTGTGCCGCATGGTCGTATATTTCATTTTGCCGTCCTTACTGCTTGGCGTATGGCCTCCTCCCAAGGAGCCATCCTGCCAACAAACGCTAGGCTCCACGGCTTCTTCCTTGTTCCAAAAGTAATTCTGCCGCTTGGTGAGCATGAAGATTTCTTCATAGCTTCGGGTGCATCTATCCTGCACCGAATCGGGAACGCAATTTGGCTTATGCCATATGATTCGACTCCTGACTATCCAACCGGCCGCTTGTGCGGCGATGGCCACGCGCTCAGGAATTAAGCATAGGGATTTCGCCCGGCTGAACCCACGAATCGGAGTTGTACTGCATCGGGGATTAAATTTGCTGCCCCTGCCCCTGCCGCCGCCATAATAGACATCGCAAATATTCCAAAATAAAATGCCATCATCTTTAAGAACCCGCCAACTTTCCCGCAGCGCGAGCATGGTGTGATCGATATACGCTTGTACCGTTTTTTCCCGACCGAAATCCGCGTCCGTTCCCCCGGCGTACTTGCGAAGGCCCCAGAATGGGGGGCTCGTAGTGATCGCTTGCACCGACTTGGAACCAAGAGGGAGGTCGAAAGCACTAGCCCGAATGATCGATATACTCACGCCCTTGTCTCCTTGCTTCAAATTTAGAAATTGCGGGAACCCGGCTTGAAACTCAGTTTGACGGTATCGGCGGGGTCTTCCTCAATCAACTCCCCGTGCTCGGTGAAGAAATCGTTCAGCAAATCCGTCAGCGGGTCCCACAATGCCTCCGCTCGTTGGTCATAGTTCGCTTGTGCCTTGGCTTCCCGCTCTGCCCTGTTGGGTGTATTGACGGGGTATGTGCTGCGAAATAGCGTGACTTCTACCTTGACTGGCACGAATTCCTCCCTTCCCTCTAGACTTTTGGGGAGCCACGGGCTCCCCGGCTTAGTGACTTACAGGCCTTCGCACTTTAGGCAGCCTGCTCTTGCGATGGCGGCAGCGGACGGTTCGCTTCCTCTTGATGCTCTGGTGTGGTCGGAGCGGCCTGCTGATCCGCTTCCTGACGGCTTGCGGCGAGTTCGTCGGCCATGAGCGCCCGTGCCGCCTTGACCACCGACTCCACGAAGCTGTCAAAGTTGGTTTCTTTCTTGTCCTTCTCCGACAGCTTCTTGTGAAGGCTCACGAAGGACTTTGCGCCGCGCTTAATCACTGCGCCGAGCGAGTTGTCCGGGTCTTTCTTTTCCCGTGGCATCTTGGCATTCTTGAGCATCGAGTAAACGGCGCTCTTGCCCCGTTTCAGGACTACGAGACAGTAATCCTGAAAATAGCGAAATCCCTTTTCGTTGGTTGTATGCTTGCCGTCCTTGGTGGTTTTCTTCCACGGGTAGTCGGGCATAATGCGCGCAGATGGGGGAAGATCGCCCGCGTCAACGGCATCATCCAGTGCGGCAAAGTTCTGGTTAACTTTCTCCACTACGTCGTGCATGTCGGCGAACGACCAAATCCGGGCACCAAGACTGGTGCCAAGTTCGGTCGCCTCTTTCGTCCATCGCTCAATCGGAGGGTTGGCAGCATCGGCGAGGGCTTGGGCTGCCGCTGCTTCGGCCGCCGCTTCGTTTTTCAAATGCTGGGCGACCTCCATCACGTAATCCTGATACTCGTCCTTAGTCAGACTGCTGACATCCGAATGCTGCGAGTCAATGATTTGGGACTCAATCTCACCTTGCTCGTCCGGGGTAAGCTCCCGCCCAAGCCTCCCTTCCACATCCCCCCGCAGCCTTGCTTCCGTCAAAGTTACCTTGCGGCTGTGCTTTGTCTTGCCGTTTCCCGGCTCCGCATACTCGCCGCCAGTAGTCAGTTTTTCCAGCCGCTCGCATTCCTTGTCCGCGTTCTGCTTGGTCATTAATTCGCTGATGCGCGCATCATCGGCGATGCGATGCACGGCGAACTGTCTGTCACTAAGTTCCTTGCTGTCTTTTTTCACGTAATAGGTCTTCCGCTTCTTGCCCTCGGGCAATGGCGGCGTAACATTCGCTGTGCTCATACTCCCTACTTTCTGCGAGTCCGAAAAATCGGACTCGGTTCGGCCCTGCGGTTTGCCCGGTGTGTTTGTGTCTAACATGGCTCCTCCTTTCTGAAGGTGCGCAGACACCGTGCCTGCTGATCCTGCGGCTTTGGTTTGACCCCTGTTGCTGCAACCCTTTTTTGCATGTCCAGAACTCTGAATGGACTGGGATCAAACTTACAGCCTATTTAGATTTCTGCACTGGCAGTTAAGATAACTGTCCGTATCATATTGTTTGTAAATGAGATATAATCTCAACAAGATTTATCTGTTAAGGTTAGGGTATTTTCTGTATGGATGAGAGAGACCTAGCTTATGAGGGAAAGATAGCTTCCGCTCTTTTTGAAACGAACGCTATCGCCGACCCGTCGCGATTTACGAGTGCAGATAAGCTCAAACTTTTTGTTCTCCCTGCACTTGAGCGGGCAGCACCGGAGAACGCGGAAAAGCGCAAAAATGATTTCGAGAAACACCTGCGAGACGTCTTGGGCCATGTCACGAACGACCACAAACAAGTGAGACTCTCGATCCTCGTTCCAGTTTTTTCGATGGTGGGGGGCGCTAATCTAGACGGGCGCTACGATGGGATGCAGGCTGGTTACGCACTTCACAAATATGGAAGATGGCTGGACCGCCAAGAATGGCTAAAGAAGGTGATGAGAGTGATGCGAGATAACCCCGGGATATCACCCGGACCGATGTGTCGAAAACTGGATAGCCCATATAAGCGGACAGCGACTCGCACGGGTAAGCATACGGAAGAAAAAGCAACGCCGGAAGGATGGAGCAATCTGACTTGGATAACTGAATTATCGATCAATCGTACAAACGTAGATGTGCTTCGTTCCAAAGCCAAGAAGCAACTTGAGTCCGAAAACTTCAAGTTGCTGTCCGCATGGTATAAGCTCGATGGCAAAGACCCGCTATCCAAAAGAGAGCCGGGTGATGACAAAGAATTTGACTAGGCATCAGAGTGAGGGCATTACCATCCTGCTCCGAAATAATCTGTCGAATTGCTCAATCGCTAGGTTGGCGAATTTCCGATCCTCGTCGTCGAAATTTGCGTGTGCCCTGCGATCCTGTACGTCCCGTTCCAAATACTGTTAGTAGTGAACATAGGTGAGTCCGATTTTTCGGACTCATGCTCGGACATCCGTGTGCGGATCGCCCGAGGAATATCCTTCGGGTTGAGGGCTTGCCTCAAGACGGCCGTCGTCATTTGTAGATACCCTTTGCGGACGGCATCACGCTGCAACCGCGATTGCGGAGCAACGGTTGTGGACGTAAAGGCGTAAAGGAATGCTATCCGGCCCGACAATCACCAAACTTTTTCAACTACGTGCCTCCTCTATAAGGGGCAAACGCCCCCAAACAATCCGGAAGAGGTTTGAGCCATGTCAATTCTTAGAGTGCTGCGGGAAAGAACGGAACCGATGACGGTCGCGGAACTTGCCGCGCTACTGAGGGTCACGGAAGATACAGTGCAACGTTGGGCACGGCAGCGGCAAATTCCCTCCATCCGGATCGGGAACGTCGTTCGATTCGACGGAACGATGCTGGCAGATTGGGTGGAACTCCAAGGAGCCTTCACGCACCCGGTCATCCGACCTTTCCTTCATCCCCGTGCCCCCGGTAATCCAACCGATTATCAAATGCTTCGGACTGACTTGGGTGAACTCGCACCGAAAGAGGTTGATAGTTCCGCCTTGCAGGGAGAAGCACGGAAAACAGAACCGCAGTAGGCACGATGGTTTGCAGGAATTCTTGGTTTTCGCTAGGGCCGCAGTATTAGCCAGTGTGGGAACTTGCGGGTTGGCGCAATGTACATTGCTACGGGTTCCTCAAGTGTAGGGCAGGGCGGCGGCGCTCTGAACATTCGGGGGAGTGGGTTACTGACCTTTCCCACTCCCGTTTCCGAAAGCCTCCAAAACCGAACAAGGTCAGAAGAAACAGGTCAGAATGGTTATTCAAATCCCGGTATTGAAAATCTTGCCATGTGACCGAAGGGTTGTATGGCTCCAAAACTCACAAAGAAAAAAACACCGAAGCCTGAAATGAGTTGGATCAGGAACGGTCAGGAGTACGAACCGCCGTATCAATTCTGGCAAGAGCCTGAATTCCAAAAAGACCAGTATGTCAGCCGCATCCTCACCCCCATGCAGCGAGGAATGTACAGGGCGATGTTGCAGGGCGCGTTCTACCTCAGCACCCGTCCATACTTGCCGTCCGACGATGTAAAACTCATGGCGCTCGCGGATGCGGGGTCAATGGAGAATTGGACGGCTAACAAGGCCGCCATCATGGTGCTTTTCCAGCCCGCCAAGTGGAAAGGCGAGGAAGTTTGGGGTCACAAGCGGCTAATCAGGGATTGGATCAAATTGTTGGCTTACAGCAAGAAACAGAGCACTCGCAGGAAAAAACCAGATGGCGTGGATGATGACTTCCCTGAGGATTTTGTTCAACCTGCGGAAGAAGTTGAAAACAAACCAAATGGTTCCGTTAAGTGCGACGAGAGCGAACTGTAACCACGGTTATCCGTGGATAACCACGGTCGGCGGCGGTTAACCACGGTTGACCTTGAAGTTTGAGGCTTGATAGTTGAGGGTTGAGGCTTGAACTTGAACGATTGTTCGTTGAAGTTTGAACGCTTGAACCATTGCGATTGGAAGATGAGGATTGATGATGTTAGCGGTTCGCCTTCGGCTCACCTTAATCCAATCATCCTCATCCACCATTCACGGGTAGCAAGAGGTGAACCAAACGGTAAGTCAAAACCTGAAGGGCATAGGGCATAGGGTTTAAAGTCAAAAGCGTAAAGGTATGGTGAAAGGTTATGGTCATTGGCAAAGACAGCAGCGATGGGTTGAAGTTGGCTAGGGTCTTTTGGATTGGTCTGGGGCGACCACCTAAGTTTGACGGCGAGAACTTCATGGTCAACTGGTCTACACGGCTTGAGACCCTGATGCGTAAGGCTGGCATGGCTTACGACGATTTCAAGTGGTTCATCATTTGGTCAACTAGGCGACGGGACGAAGATGGTGGCAATTACGGTAACAACTATTCCGCAGAGTTTCTTCGTATAGCCCACGACCCTATGCACTCCTTGGAAAAGAACTTTCAGCGCATGTTCTTCAACATCTTCGTGGAGGAAGGGTACAAGAAACTTCCCTACCTCAAGGACAAGCACCAGCGGGAGCAAGAGATGCTGCAATACAAGCAGCAGTTGGCGCGCCAGAACGCCCCCGCGCCCGCTTGGTCTTGGCACGAGGCGTATTGCGGTAGCATGAAGACCCCCCCAGCGTGGAAGGTGGAAGCAGCCCGCTACTTCACAGTCTTGGACGCAAGGTTCCCGATGCTGGAGCCTGCCCCCGGCGAAGAGATGGATGACTTCGTGGACAGGATGTTCCTGCCCTTCAGCGACAACAGGGATTGGAAATGCAGCCAATGCACCTACAACCCTAGTCGGACTGGCATACGCAATGCGCCCGAGATGGTTGATGGCAAGGAAGTTGAACCAGACCCGATGGAAGAGGTTGTGGTCTATTACGGGTATGAGGAACGGCTCAAGTGGTGTGCCGACTGCTACGAGGACTTGCTGATGACCGCCAGCGAGGAATTGGAAAGCGGTTGGGATGCGGAAGCAACAGTAAGCGACATGCTTACCGCGTGGGATTACCACTGATTCAGTATTACCCATTGAGGAGAGATTTATGTACCCAGATGCAATCAGATTCAAGATAGCAGCACACGCAGACATTATCGTGAGCCAGCGGGGTGTCACCTACAGGTGGTGCGACATTGACGGCAAGGTAAGGCGGGAGGACATTGGGCGCACTTCCGTGGGCCGCCTTTTGGCAAAGCAGTTGGATGCCCAGAAGGCCCGAAGGTGCGCAGCCGATGGAACCCCCTATCCCTACGGGTTTTTCTCATGGACAAACAGCCAGCGGTTGAACTGGTTGCATGAGCACCGCGAGACGGTGACTATCAAAGGTTAGTCAACCAACCTCAAGCCTAATCCCTGATATTTCCGACTCGCATGCAAGACGACAATGCCGCAGACCGGACCCGCCTGTCTGGAGTTTGAAACGCCGCTGTTCCCAGAGCAGAAATACGCCTTCCGCAATGCCAGTTGGCCCATCACTTTCGTTGCCTGCGATGATCCGAAGCCATTATTGAAGGACTTTGCGGAACTCTTCAAGAACAATCCAAGGACTTTCAAACCCGCTTGTGGAGGGCGCAAATTAACGCCGTGCGTCGAATGGCAGGTGAACAATTTGCGGTTCCCACTGGGGAAATCGATGCCTGAGCAAAATTGCGAACCCAAAGTTAGAGGGCGAAACGGGCATCGGCAATGTTTTTCTGGAGGAAATAAAGTGAACGCAAGGCCCCTAGTCAGAGAGATTCTAATCGCCCGCAAGCTGCAACGATGGTCGCTAATAGCCCGGCACAAGTTCATCGAACCGTCTTTCCCACGCGCCCGCGCACGCAAGAACTACTGGCGATTGTTCCATAGGTACAGGGAGATCGCGGAGAGGATTGGCCTCCACGAGTGGTCGGTGTACTGAGCCAATCTTGATCTTCACGCATGCTGGATTTCCACGAATATACTAAAACGGCGAACCTCTGCACCGGGTAGCGAAAAGGTCTGGATTCCCCAAAGCCTAGTTGCCCAACGTCCTCTACCCGTTGCCCTCCTCTAGGGTGTCCCCTCTGGTGTAGAATCACTGGTTCTGACGATTCTTGGGCCGTCCCCGATCAGCTTGGCTACATAAAACGCAGTACCCTGCGTGTGCTGATATGTGTGCCCTTCGCGAAACTTAAGATGCCTGCTCCTCTGTTCGACGAAACACGGTTTTCAATTCTGAACAAACGATCGAATTGGTCACAAATGGTCGAGCGTCTGGATGCGCTTGAGCCAGAACAGCAACAGGTTTTGCAAATCTGCGTTGTAGTGTCCAAGACTTCAATAACAGATGTATTTTCGAGAATTCTGCGTTCCGGAAGAGGCAATTTCACGCTGACCGAGGCAGAGCTTGCTCCGGCACAATCTGATATCTCGCAGTTCCGTATCCATCGAAAATTAGGCCGTAAATTCCCGAGGTCGCTTGAAGGGGAATTCTTGGTAGCTCCCACGGAATACGCAGATACGTTCCTACTTGTCTGGATCGAACCTGCGCGGTTTTGGCACGATGTCATGGCTCCTTTTGTTGACGGGTTATACCCCACATTGGTGAGACCCTTCTACACGCAGCCAGAGATGCATCAGTTCCTCAAGAACGTCCAGAATGCGGGACGCAGCGTTCGAATATTGCGCTTGAGTTCAAGAGAAAGGTTGCGTCTGCCGGGGTCTCGCAAACGGTATGCCTCAGACCTCAGATGGACGGACATCGACATAGAGAGCGCATTCAAGGGTGCCCACCAACTCAACATGTGGTTTAAGAGCATCGCCTTTGAATTAGTAAGGCACGTTGAAGAACGGTTGGTTTCGGAAGACATTAAGGCGACGATTTCGAAGAACGGCTACGTCAACTGCACTAGATCGTTCTCTCTATTCTTTCGGTCCATCGTCGAGCCAATGGTGCGGATCGGCCACGATCGGCTGACTTTCTTTGGAAATCGAGATCGGCGAGCAACATCCTTCGCCGGACCAAGACCCGTTAAAATTCGCTACGACACGGATATTTTCAACACTGCGGAGCAGACCAAGAAACTACTTGAAGCCATGAAGCGTTTCAAACACGGTACCTGTTCGGTCTTGCACGCAAACCCGTATCTGCACGTGTCAGTCGTAGACAATTACGACAATTCATCAGCGGATGTGTGGGTGCTTGCCAAGAGCGAGATTCTTATCGTGCCGCAGATCAAAACTTCCGATGCCGCGCTGGAGCGAGTTGTAAATCACATTTTTGAGCATTTCAGGGAAGGCACCATTGCCAAGGACGAGGTCACTCAAGCCATCGTTTGACGACACCCGTATCAGAGAAGATGCCGACAACTATGTGAATAGTGTGCTGGCCGTCCTCGCTTTGGTTAACGAATTCCGTTGGGACAGCACCCAACGAAAATTGCGTTCAACTACCAAGTACGAGGTCGGAAGACGGATGAAGACCTCGTCGAATAACAAGGTTTCGCCCGACACGCAGATCACGCCGGATTTCGTGGTTCAAGAGAGCATGTACGGCGTCATTGGCGAGATCACATACAGTCTGGCTCCCGCCGAGACCGGGTGGCTGGAGAAGCTGAAGCAACTTCGAAAATACGACGACGATCTTCTGGGCTGGTGGACGCCAACCGAGAAGCTTCCTTCGCACGACATCGCTTGCTTGGTTCAGTTTTCCCGGATGGTGCTGGTCTCCGATATTCTCGCTAAGCATCGTCGCAAGAGAAAAAGTGACCTGAAATTCGAACGCAATCTCGCAATCGTGGGTTTCAATCGTAGCTCTGGAGCAACGCAGGAATACATGAGCCTCATAAAAAATTCCGGGGAACTGTCCGATAAAACGATCTCCGAGAGGCTACGTAAGAGCGTTCAGGTTCCGCTTGAGCGCCTAGTGATTGAATACCACGACAAGAAGTTCGTGGATTTTGAACCACCCATGGCCTACTTGCTGCAAATCCTGTGGGAGAACCTATTCACATCGTACATGGACGAATTTCCTTACGACGAGGCGAGAAAATATACGCCGATTCGAATCACGGTTGACCGGGTCACGGATGATCTACAAAAGGCCTACGGTTTTTCCAGCACCGGCCCGAGGTCCCCGGAAGTACCGAAGAAGAGTTGGATCAGGAAGGCACTCGATCACCTAGTTGTCTTTGGATTCGCAACGAAGACTGACGACGAATATACCATCAAGTATCGCCGTATAAGGCGCGGCGATCCGATCACGAGATTCGGTAAACTGATCCACGACCACAGAGGCAAACTGGCGCTGATTGACGCCCGAGAACCTACGCTTTTCGATTCCCTGCTGGATACGTCCAAGCCTGACGGCTCTCCTGACCGAGTCAAGCCACAGCCCGGAAACGGGAAGAACTCATAAGCGGCCCCGTGGGGCTGTTCGATGCTGCGCTAGATTCGTTGCTAAGCCGAATCATGACGACGTGGAGAGAGCCGCACAACCGCGAGCGCAAGGAATTGTAGTTGTGAACATGTTGAACGCCGCCAGCGAGACCCCTAACCCCTTCAAGAGGTTCTGTGATGTCGTTGCACTCATCTATCACGAAGCCCGGAATGTCCGTCATCTAGTCCGCAAAGGACTGTTTCAGGAGCAGCAATGGCGCTTCCTAATCTCACTGCCGATCAATCGCGAAGATGCATGGGATAAAATTTCGGCCGTCAGAGGCGAAGCCTGCAAACAATCTTCGGCAGATGGCGTGCTCCGTGTTTTTCAGAATCGGTTTCGCGTTTCACTGCACGATCTTAGGGAGATGTTCGCCAACCAGAATTGGCGTCACGCCAAGTCCTACGGCGGTAATGCGTGGGCGGGAATAACCGACCTCGCCATGGCACTGTCCGATGCGATTCGAAAGGATCGCGCTGACGAAGCCAACGAACTACTCGCAAAGCTTGAGATCGCTAGGCATAACACTGGTTCGCTAAGCGAGAAGCTGGCGAAGCTTGAGAACGGGAGGGACACACAAGATGCCAAAAAGCATTGCTGAACAACTCGACGGCTATGGAGGCTTGCTGCATAAGCTTCTTGTTGAACTCCCAGAGCATCCCGGGATAACCGATACGCTCGACTACATTCTTGGCGCGTTGTACGGATTGGTGCAAGCACACCAGATTGGATTCAAAGATCGTCCCTCGCAGTACCTCCAGATGTATCGCGCTCATCTGGCAAACTACGCGCTTCAAGTCGCCAGCGGACACCCAATCCATTCTCTCTGGGCGGCAGGTTTCTATTTCAACTCGGGCATCCAGCGAATTGCCTCCGGCTTTGACAGAATTCCCCGCATGCTCGGAGCAAAAATGTACAAACACGATAGAGGGAGGCGTCGGGCCACTACGGCGAAGGAGCGCATGGCAGAGGTCAACTCAAAGGCGTGTAAACACTGGGAGAGCGTTTATGACGAGATCAATGCGTTCAAGCACAGTCCGGAGGGAAGGGCGGCTGGACGAAAGGTGACCGCCAACGATGGACGCTCGGCATTTGGAGAGATGATGCAACTAATTTGCGACGAGAAAGCGATCCTCTCAAAAAGGTATGCTCTTAACTAAAGCCCCCAGATTCAGAAGTCTCTGTTCGTGGCAGGATCGTAAGGCTATTCGATGTTCGTAGCAGGCGTCGATGGTTGTCGCGCTGGATGGGTCGCCTTCAAGGTCGAACTCCCCTCTCGTATCACCACGGTTGAAGTGCTCGATCTTGCGGCATCGCTGAGGAAACGCCCTTCTGAACTTGCCTTCCTCGGCATCGATATCCCGATTGGACTGCTCGATGGCTCCAGAGCGTGCGACAAGGCTGCCCGAAAGCTGCTCGGTCAGCCACGCGGTACCAGCGTCTTCGCCTCCCCGTGTCGGGCGGCTTTGGCTGCAAAAACCCACGCCGAGGCGAGCGCGATCAATCGGCAGAAGACGGGCCGAGGGCTGAGCCAGCAGGCTTTCGGCATAGGGTCGAAAATCAAGCAGGTGGACGACTCAATCACGCCAGAGACGCAACAGTGGGCCTTCGAGGTTCATCCCGAGGTTTGTTTCTGGGCACTGAACGGGGACCAACCCATGGTGCATAACAAAAAGAAGGAAGCAGGTTTCAAGGAAAGGCTCGATCTTCTGAACCCCATCTTCCCCGAAATTCAGCAACATCTCCAGAACCGACCACCGGGCGTCGGCAAAGACGATTTGCCGGATGCGGCTGCGGCAGCGTGGTCGGCGTTGAGGCGTTACCGGGGTGAAGCAAAGTGCGTTTGCGCGTCGGAGCGTGACGAGAAGGACTTGGCAGTAGCGATCTCCTATTAGCACGGTCTTTGATGCTGGCAGAGTGGTAGCATTGAGCCAAATGGGCCGGTCTGCCCATCATTCGTTTCTACGCAATCCGATTGTCGAGTCCCTAGCCGATGGCAACGATAGAATTTAAAGACATTGCGCAACTACTAAATTTCAGCCGAACTACTCGTATCGAAGTCGTGCCGCTCAAAAGCAGAGATGGGCGCTGGTCTTTGTACCGGGGCAGTTACAACGTCCATACTTCATCCTACCCTTTTCGAGTTCTTTATCTGAACGCAGCCGCGACGGTGGAGGATGTCAAGACTGCGTCTCGGGAGATAATCGACACAGAAGAAACACATGTCGTATATCCGGCGTCGCTTGACAAGCTGGTTCAAAGACGCGAACTCGCATCGCTCCTCAAGAAAGCAAAAGGTGTCTGGACAGCCAGAGACTACCTTGTTTCTTTCATTAAGGAAGAAGTCCAAGCTTACTCGGCAAAGATTGCCGACCAAGCTCCACGAGACTACATCGACCCCAGAGTGGAAACGCCCTCGGGCTTTCCAATCAAAACTCCAAATCCTTTGCTTTCGTTCCTGAGAGACCCCCAGTCAGAGGGCACCTCAGGCAGGCTGGGAATCCTGCTGGCGGAACCCGGCCAAGGCAAGACTTATATGAGTCGGTACCTTGTCTCACGCATTTCCGATGTCGATAAGAGGCTAGTGCCGCTCATGGTGGACTCCTCGCAGTGGCACACTATGTCAGTGGAGGATCAGAGGTCACTCGCTAAGACAATCGCACATTCCTTCCGGCACTTCGGAGCAACAATAGGCTGGCTCGAAGGGCACGAAGACGAGTTTTTGAGAGCGACGCTCAAAGCAGATGTTTTCAGAATCGTTTTCGATGGCTTTGACGAATACATCCTTCGGAACCGGGGAGCGGTCCAGCCTGTAGAGGTGCTTGATGCACTAGCAAATCTTGCGAATGCAACAGGAACGCGGATCGTAATAACCTCCAGAACGTCGTTTTGGAATACCAATGTTCCTGAGGCAGACGTTGAGAGTTTCATGAGCCGGACAGGGTCCTTTGTTTTTAAGATTCTTCCCTTTGATCTAGAACATGCTAAGAACTACTTCAAGCGACGACTTAATGATCCCGAGAAGACTAGCAGCGCCATCAAGATGTATGAAATCCTCAGGCCGAAGAACAAGGCATTCATAGGCAGGGGCTTTGTGCTCAGCTTGCTGGCCGATCTTGCTCAGCAGGGCGGCATCGAGGTTTTTCATGGAGCCGAAGCTAACCGGCCGATGCTCTGGCTGCTTGAGGCGCTGTGTCAAAGAGAAGTGCTGCGTCAGGAACTTCCGTTCACCGCCGAAGATCAGATGAGCATCTTACGAACCTTCGCAGTAGAGGTTGCTGAAGGCGGGCTGCCGAATACGGAACTCTTGGAGCTATCCATGGCGGTTACGCGACCGAGCTTGGATTCCATGTCTCTCAAATCGGCGGTTGAGAAGTTAAAAAGTCACCCGCTGCTTGAGAAGGATACGAACGACGACGCTTGGACGTTCAAGCAGGAACAGATCAGGATTCTTCTACTAGCCGACCAAATCGTGAAGTGGCCTAGTGAAAGAATAAAGCGATTCATCGCAAAGTCAAAACTAGACCCAGCATCATGGCAGGACCTAGCAAGTATGATTGTCGGGATCATAAGCCACGAACCCACCGAGGATAGTGCCCTTACGAAGCTTCAGCAGGTAATCAGATCGATGTCACCTGAAAATGATTCTGATTCTGGGTATTTGATCTCGGGAGACGACGGAAGCAGACTTGCTGGCATCGTTGCTATCGCGGCGGTCGAGCAATTCCTGCCACAAGGGAGGTCTCACCAAGAGAGGGGCCAGTTATTGTTGCGACTGTGCGGAGAAAACACAGTTCGCGACTTGAATTTCAACGGCACCATCGCTCGCTATGATTTTCGCGGAGTAGTGTTTGGCAAATGTCGATTTGAAAGGGTCACGTGGGCTAACTGCAAGTTTGATGAGCAGACCACTTTTCGTCAGTGTCAATTCACGGGCGGGGTACCGCCAGTTCATTGTGAGAACTTTGGCAGCGTTCGGCTAGATGCGTGCATCCTTGATCCCGAGGCAGAAGCGGTTTTCAACCGGGAACGCGTGCGGGAAGGAAGGAAGAAGTACTCGGTCGACGATTTGCGGTCGGACATCGACTCAGTCATCCACCGATTTATCATCAAGGGTGGAATCGGCCTTAAGACAGTCGAATCGTCAACTCTTCTGAAGGGGCCGATCAGCGGTTCTCGATACCGTGACGACATAATTGAGGTGATTAAGAATAGTGTGCTCGAAGAGCATGAGATTTCGGGCGGATTAACAGGGTTCCATATCAGAGACGCAGCATCGGAGGCGGTGAAGTTCTATGCCGCTAATAATGTGTTCACGGGGGTGTTGCGTGAAGTATTCGAGAAGCTCCAGAAGAAACTGGGACTCTAGCCGAAACGGAAGCCCTACGGAGATCGCATCGGAAATGTCTCGGCTGGCGCTTGAAATGCGAGACAAGGCGTAAACACAGGAGCAAAGAAACAGAGGCTCGAACTGCTTGCAGAGCATTTCCTGCGGATGACCGGGCGGAACCCTGAACTGGGCTCAATTCCCGGTTTCGCAACCACTGACCGAACGGCAGATGAGATTGAATTAGCGTCAGTCCTTTGCTGGCGTTGCTTCGACTAGCTGACCGTCCAAGAGTACTGAACGGGGCTGAGGTCTGCCGGACGTAACGTCCATGACTCTCTGACCTCGGTAGTGCCGCCGCTCACTTGAGCAGTTCCGTTCGCAGAGACCTTCACGGAATGCACGAGGACGAGTATGGATTGGTCGGCATGGCTGGTGATGTGTTTGACTTCTCCCCTCGTTAAGATCAACGTCCTTCCCGGTGTTTGCGTACCCTTGACCTCGACAAAGAAGTTCTTGCGTTCTCGGTCACAGGTGTAGTCGTAGGGCTTGGACTTGGAAGTGTCCAAGACGTTCTTATAGCCTCTAGCAACGAGCGTGGAACGAGCTTTGGACATGGCAAACTTTTCGACGGCACGGCGGATCGCTGGGTCTGATTGGAACCCAGCCGCTTGTTCCTGAGACATAGTTGCTGCTTCTTCGGACTCGTTATTGGCATTTGGATTCTTGAGCAGGTTCTCTCGGTCATAGCTCAGGACGTAGGACACGGCTTCGTTGATCCACGTCCCTGACTTGCGCTTGCCGCTGCTTTCGTAGGGATAGCAGACATTATATTGTCCAAATCCACCTTTGACACCACCCGGAATCTCGTGAGTGCGCTCGTGCATCGGTAAAAGCACCGCATTCTCGATAGAACATTCAAAACTGTGCCTCTCCAGCCTGAAGTGTTTCGTCTTCGCCTGCTTCAGGCGCTTTTTGATTTCCTTCGAAACGTCAGAAGGAAATTGCACTTCAGTCTCATGAACAGTAGCCCCCCGATACCAACCAATGATTTGCTGCTTCGCCACAAACACAACGAGCACGTCGCTCAGTGAGTCTCCCTTATTTGTCGGATCGATGCGCTCCAGATTGATCCGTCGATCCATAGACCGCACGAAGCCGTAGAGATGTTCCCCAAAGTTCTTGAAATTGAATAGCTCATGCCCGATGTTGTTCTTGTTGTTTTTGCCACCGCCAATAGGCTTTTCATCCCCAGCCTGCGGCCCGGCGTACCACTTCATCCAGCCAACTCTCGCGAACAGCACTCGACGGGGAAAATGGTTCGGCGTCTTTGCGTATTGAGAATCCAGTGCCAACTGCAAAACCTTGCTGGTCTCCAACGTCAACTCCCTCAGCCTTTGCAACTGCTGCCCCATAGTCCGCTCCGGGTCAAGCCGATCACGTGTAGATTCGAAGCGAAGCTGGAATGCAAGTTCTTGAATGTCGGCTTCAATTATGTCTTCCTCCGTGCCTGACTTTGCTAGTGCAACGAGCGGCGCATCATATACACCGTCTCCCAGTTGTGTGATCGCCTGTCGTCTGCTAACAACCTTGCCCACGACCAGCCGCCCCAACAATACCAGCCTGTGCTCTCGAAGAGCGACGATCCAAAGAATGTCGCCCTGATTCAGCTTTTTGAACTGTGCGCTGGCAGCGAAGTTGAGTGGTGTGCCAAGCTCTGTCACAAAATTGTAGGTTCTCCAATATTGAAGGAAGTGGCGCATCGTTAGCCTCCGTGTTGCCAGCGCCTAAATTGTAAGCCTCGACGAGCCGAATGTCGGAATGTTCTCGCCAATCTGCCATAATCTCCCAATGTGCGGCCGCTACCGAATATCCCGGCGAAAACAGCTTGTTGAAGAATATTTCGACACTGCCTCGGATGCTGAAGAATGGAGTCCCCGGTATAACATTGCCCCCACTCAATCCATCCCAGTCATCCGGCAGAATCCCAAGGAGCCAGTCCGCGAGTTGTCGCTGATGTGCTGGGGATTGATTCCTTCATGGGCAAAGGATTCCTGTGGCGCTGCGAAGATGATCAATGCAAGGTCAGAATCGGCGAGCACGAAGCCCGCGTTCCGCGATGCCATGAAATCCCGCAGGTGCTTGATCCCGGCAGACGGATTTTACGAGTGGAAGCGAGACGGGAAAACAAAGCAGCCGTACTGTTTCGAGGTCAATGAAGGGGAGTTGTTCGCGTTCGCAGGACTGTGGGAGGGGTGGAAAGACCCCAGTGGAAACTGGGTCAAGTCCTGTTCAATCCTGACCACGACTCCGAACGCCGTGACCGCAGCGGTGCACGACCGGATGCCAGTGATTCTCGATCCAGACAGTTACGGCTTATGGCTTGATCCGGGAATGACGAATGTCGGCGCGGCGTCCGAACTGTTGAAGCCCTATGATGCCCGGCTGATGCGGTGCTATCCGGTGAACACGCGGGTCAACCACGTCGCCAATGATGACGAGGAATGCTCCGCACCCGTGGCGCTCACACAGATTCAGGATCGGTTGTTCGGGTGATAGGGATTGTGGACTACGCAAGTACGACGAACAAATAAGAGTTAACGTGCGAAGGGCCGAGAGAAATGACATCGCCGCTCTTAAGCTCTGCGGCTGGTTCTCCGCTCCCCTCTGTGCTTCCAAGTCTTGCACCGTTCAGGTACGTGCCGCAGGTGCTCCCGAGGTCTTTCAAGATCGACGTTTTATTGGCCTCGCCGAGCCTGTAGATGATGGCGTGATATCGCGATACCTCACGCGGCATCAAACAGGGAATATCATGACAAAAAACATCGACTGGCTTGTCGAGCGGTTGTTCCAGAGGAGTTGCAAGTCGCCCGAGAACTAGCTCATCCACCATCGCGGAATAAACTCCTTGAGTGTAAGGCCCGGTGCCGATCAAATAGGTGCCAGATTGCAAAGCCTCCAAAACTTTCGCAATTCGTTGAATGCGTTCTCCTTCTGATTGAGCAAAAAACAGTGTGAGGTCTTGCAGCCTTGCGGTACGATTGAGTCTGTCAGCTTTGTCCGAGAGTTCAATGATCTGTTCGGAATTCACAACACAATCCCCCGTTTCCAGAGCGACAGCAAGTCCGAATACCGCTCCCTTATGCCGGGATCAATTTCGCAGGCATTCTCTAGCAGTCCGATTGCCGCATCCATTGTCTCGGTTTGTTGAGAGAGCGCTCGCGCTCTCTTCACCATTTCTTTGACATATGAATCTTGAGCCGTAGTTGTTGCGGAAGATTGGAAAGTGCGAGCACAAGCGTCAAAAATCGCCAAGAGGGCTTTGCCATCCTTCGGGCGCTGCTCATAATCATGTAAAAGAGAATCGTGGAAGAACACATCCCATGTGTTGGGCAACTTTGGATTTGATCTTGAAGCGGCGGGAATTGTTTGCGACCGTGAACTCTTTACGATTTCAGCAAGCTCTTTCGAAGTCGCTTGTGCAGTCAATGTGAATTCAAAGGGATGCCTCCCGGTAAAGAGTTCAAAGAGCAGTATTGCCGTCGAATACACGTCTGAGGCGGTCGAGTGAATGCCCAAGAAGCTTTCCGGAGCCATATACACGTACTTCCCTGCGGCACTAGCAAGCAACGATGAATTATCCACATGCTTCGCCAGTCCAAAATCGCTGATCTTTGCCGTCACCTGCCCCTTCTCGCGATTAAGAAGAACATTTGAAGGGCTGATGTCTCGATGTATGATCGGAGGGTCTTGAGAGTGCGCGTGCGCTAGGCCAGCCACAATCCCGCGCCCTAAATCAATTTGGCATTTCAGATCAAGGGATTCATCGGCAATCGAAGCGAGTAACGTTCCACCGTCCACATACTCCATCGTGAAGTATCCGTACTTGGCCCCGCCGCGCTCGAAATCGTTCGCTTCGAACATCCGAACTATATTAGGATGGCTTAGTTTCGCCAGCAGGAACGCTTCTTCGAGTGCCTCACAACCCTGTGACAAC
>Ga0307474_10001113_pt1 | contig 19628 bp, 22 predicted proteins | sample atmos_gasesECM1C_2_FD_203312 | JGI IMG/M metagenome (GOLD analysis project Ga0307474, IMG submission 203312) | Hardwood forest soil microbial communities from Morgan-Monroe State Forest, Indiana, United States - atmos_gasesECM1C_05 | ecosystem: Environmental > Terrestrial > Soil > Temperate... | reverse complement strand
TTAGTAAATCCATTTATTTTCTTCTTGCATCCAAGTTGGAATTACGATAGTTTTCCCGACGTTGTTTTAAGAGCGATCTTTGGACCCGCGTAGTTGATTACACAAGTAACACTCGGGCCTGTTACACGCACCGTGCAGTTCTGATGCCGTTCTTCCCCGCGCCTCGTTTTCCTTGGCTCTCTGCCGCTGGGGTCTAGCGTGGTGACCCCTCCAAATTACGCGTTTCGAAAAATGGCGATCCCCAAATGACCGGGCAGGCGCCTGCGGAATGATTCCGTTTGCTCGAACCGTTTTCTCGAACCCTTTGCTCGAACCGGACCCGCAATGACTCTGACGAAACCATACTTCACGGCTACATCCGTAAAGAAAGTATTCAAGTGCAGCGTTCCAAAGCTTCACTTCTGTGATCTTCGGAACATCGCAAAAAACTTCAACCCAAAATCCCAAAAGGAGACAGGCATGCAATCAATGAAGTTGGTTTCAGCTCGTGTTGTACGCGGAATTCTCGCCGCTCTTATTGTGGCGGCCTGCACAGCAACGGCGGCAAACGCCCAGACCGTAAACGGCAACGGAACCGGCACGAACAGCGGTTATTACTACTCGCTGTATTCCAGCGGCGGATCCGCAACCATGACATTCCCTGACGCGTCGAAATACCCCGGCAATTACGCCATTACCTGGTCCAACGTCAACGATGTCGTTGGCGGCAAAGGCTGGCAGACGGGAAGCGCTCAGACCATTGGCTACAATGTCGGCGAGGCCACCGGCTATAACAACATCTCAATCTATGGGTGGACCACAAGCCCGCTCGTCGAATATTACATCTGCGAGTTTGGGTCAGTGGCGAACGGAACCAACAAGGGCAGTGTCTCCAGCGATGGCCACAACTACACCACCTATGAGCATCAACAGGTCAATCAGCCTTCGATCCAAGGCACCGCAACTTTCGAGCAGTATCTCGATAACTGGGGCGGCGCATCGATCGGATCGAACGGCACAGTCACCACCGCCAACCACTTTAACCACTGGAAGAATCTCGGGATGAATATGGGAGCTTTCAACTATCAGATTCTCGGGACAGAGGCATACAGCGGCCGGAGTGGGTCCGTCAACGCAACCGTCTGGTAGACAAAACGCATCGCAAACCGGTTAATATCGCTAACGCCGGCTGGCCTTAAAGCCGCCGGCGTTGCGCCTTTCAACGATCGATTCGAATAAGCCGCGGGAGTGCGAGGCCATCCTGGCTTGCAAACAGTGGACCGATCTGAAAATCTGCAATTCGCATCTTCGGGATTTTCGAATCCCGGCAATCGAGACTTTTCAATGAAAAAAATCTTGATTCTATCGGCCTTGGTCTTTGCCGCCGCCGCCTGTTTGGGGCAAGTTCCCGATAACTTTGTATTGGTCAAAGGCGGCACTTTCAAAAACACAAAATCGAACTACTACGGGAAAGGTGTAACCATATCGACTTTTTATATCGGAAGGTATGAAGTTACTCAAAGGGAGTGGACTGATGTGATGGGAAGCAACCCCTCTAAATTCAGAGACGACAAAGCGCCGGTAGAAACAATAACTTGGTATGACGCCGTTGACTACTGCAATAAAAGGAGCACTAAGGAAGGGCTTACTCCGTACTACAACATAGACGCGACTAAGAATGATCCGAATAACCTGCCAGATCCGAAGTTTGGCGATCTCGACAAGATCAAATGGACAGTAACCATCAATCCGGGAGCAAATGGTTACAGATTGCCAACAGAAGCCGAATGGGAATATGCCGCCGGCGGTGGTCAGCTGAGTGCGAGTTACACATTTAGCGGCAGCGACAATGTCGACGACGTGGCATGGTACTGGAGAAATGCCGGAGACATAAAACTGACGGGATTTTGGACCTGGTCTGAAATTCAGCAGAATCATGATCAACCGCAGACTGTCGGCCGCAAGAAGCCCAACGAGTTGGGCCTTTACGACATGTCAGGCAATGTCAGGGAATGGTGCTGGGACTGGTACGCAGACAAACTGGCGACAAACGCAACCGACCCGCAAGGAGATCAAAGTGGCTACGGCCGCGTTTGGAGAGGTGGTGGTTGGATCGGCGACGCTCCCTTCACTGAGTCGGCCTTCCGAGGCCACTTGGCGGCCAACGGCACCGGCCCCGATCAGGGCCTTCGTTTGGTTCGCAGCAAGTAGATCCCCGCAACGGGATCTCGCGTGGGCCTCTGCTTTCTGCGCGAATTCCCGGCTCGTGGTCTATATTGGCAAGCAGAGAATCAAGTTGTTCGCGGCCATGACGTATGGTGTCCGTGGCAGGACGTTAGAGAATACGGGCCAAACACCAACCCAATACCAATCTAGGAGGTCATGGACAATGCCTAAGTTCGTCATCGAGCGGGAAATTCCCGGCGCAGGAAAACTGACCGCGGACCAACTGCAAGCCATCTCGCAGAAATCCTGCAGCGTGCTCCAATCCATGGGGCCGCGCATCCAGTGGCTTCAGAGCTATGTCACCGACAACAAGATTTACTGCGTCTACATTGCCCCGGACGAGGCAACCGTCCGCGAGCACGCCAAACAGGGAGGTTTCCCCGCAAACTCCGTTGCCCAGGTCCGCTCCGTCATCGATCCCACCACCGGCGAGTAACATGGCGGAGATCTCACGCCGCGCCACCGTCCGAATTCGTTTTGCGGTGCAGGGAACTACGCGCAGCAAAAAACCCCGGCCAAAGCCGGGGTTCTGTTTGCGTTGTAAATTTTCCATCACTTTCCAAGAACGCGGGTCAACCAACAACGATGAACTGCGAACTTAGAACTGTGAACTAAGACCTGTAGCTACACCCGCACTTTGCCCGTAACGCGGTCCACTTCCTTTAGCCGCGCCGCCTTGCCGCGCAACCCGCGCAGATAAAACAGCTTCGCCCGGCGCACCTTGTAGCTGCGCACTAGCTCCACTTTGTCCACCACTTTGGAGTTGTAGGGGAAGATGCGCTCCACACCCTGTCCAAAGCTCATCTTGCGCACGGTAAACGTGCCTTGCGGCCCTTGGTTGATGGCGATCACCAGGCCCTCAAAGGCCTGCAACCGCTCTTTGTCGCCTTCCTTGATCTTCACTTGAACGCGAATCTGGTCGCCGGGCACAAACGCCGGCAAATCGGTGCGCTTCAGCTTGTCAGCCAGGCGCTGCATTACGGGATGAATTGACATGTTATTTTCCTGCGATTGAAGTCAGAATGTTTAGTTTATCAAAGATTGCCCCCATCTGCCTCATGCGCTGCCCCTTCATTTTCCATATGTTTAGGCACCCATCCCGTGCGCTATAGTTCCGCCATGGATGAAAAACGGGATCTGCTGCGCCATACCCTTGCCACACTTGCCTACCGCACCGTTCGCGCCTTGGAATATGCGCCTGAATCCTTCGCCAACTTCGACAGTGCCGGCCGCAGCCCCGTACAGATCCTCGCCCACATGGGCGATCTTTTCCTCTGGGCGCTCTCCATGGCTCAGGGCAACCCGACCTGGCACAACACCCAACCCATCGGCTGGCCACAGGAGCAGCAGCGCTTCTTCGCCGCCCTTTCAGCATTCGACGCCTATCTCGCTTCATCCTCGAAGGTTCATGCGCCCATTGAGCGTCTGATGCAGGGCCCCGTCACCGACGCCCTCACCCACGCCGGGCAGCTCGCCATGCTCCGCCGCCTCGCCGGCTCGCCAACACGCGGAGAAAACTTCTACGTTGCAGCCATCACTATCGGCCAGATCAACTCCGTCCAGCCCGAGCCTGTAAAGCCCTTCTAGTCCAGCCGCATCGCCGGACCATTGCCGCAGACGCTTCCTGTTCTTTATGGTGCCGTTCTCCCGACAGGCTGCCGAAAAAAACAAGCCCCCGAGAAGCGCGCTTAACTAAATCGGCCCGCTCCAGGACGGGTAGAAAAAGCCCCTCAGAAAAGTATGAAGTATCAGGGCACGAGTTTACTCGTGCCGCAATCAGCGCAAAATCAACGCGGCTTTAGCCGCTGAGGGACGCTCTTGCTTCCTCAACATTCAGCCTGTTCCTGTGGAAAACTACATCAAATTGTGAGATGAATTTAACAATTCGACTGTTCTATTGCATTTAAGTAGCTGAAAAATAAAAATTCAGATTTTTTCGTTGACAATCGTATTTGATTGGGATAAAAATAGTGACGGTGACTATCGTCGCCATGGAGGTACTTTATGCGCCGTATACTTGCGATCAGCACTCTGCTCTCCTCGCTTGTTCTCCCTGCAGCGGCTTTTGCCAGCACACCCGTGGACGACGCCTCTGCCCCAACCCCCATCCGCGTAAGCTCCGGCGTCACTCAGCCGGTCCTCGTCAACTCCGCCTTCCTCGACATTCCGTCGGGTTATTCCATTGACGCCATTCCCACCGATGCCCAGGTCAGCCTCTCCCTTACCATTAACGAAAAAGGCCAGCCTGAAAACATCCAGGTCACCAAGTCTTTCAGCAAGTTCTGGGACGCTCGCGTCATTGAAACCGTTCGCGAGTTCCACTTCAAGCCAGCGACCGTCGACAACCAACCCACGCCTGTCGACATGAACCTGGTCGTCAACATCGCCCGCTAAATCTGCGCCAACCCGTCGGGATGCTGTCTGAATTTCCAAACGGTCGAGCCCAACCAGCCCGTCCTCAGAAAAGCACTACCTACACGACAGCATCCCTTCGGTCCCACACAAGTTCACCCCGAACTTCGGCCGGGATTTTCAGACCGGATTTTCAGCCTGGCCAATTTTTCTGCTGTTATGGCTCGTTCCCCGAGGTGCAGTTACCAAAGAAGCGGAATAAAGGCCCACGATTTCTTCCGATACTCCACAAACTCGGCGCCAAACCGCTCGGCCAACAGCCGCTCCTCGGCGCGAACCCTCACCACAGTGCCGGCGATAAAGAAGACCAGGGACGCAATTCCCATCGGCCACCACGTCCACGCAGCCAATGTCGCCAGCGTCATGCCCAGCATCGCCAAATAGATTGGATTTCGGATGCAGCGGTACGGCCCGGTGCGAATCAACTCGTGATCTTCGCTCAGCGCGGCTTCATATCGCCACTGTTTGCCCAGGTGAATTCCAGCCCACCACGTCAGCCCGACCGAGAGCGCAACGAGAATCATTGATGCGACCAACTCCGGCACCGATTTCTTGAAGCCATCCGGTCTGACGTAGATCCAAGCGAACGTGAACCCGAACGTCTGTAGAACGATGCCCCAACGTGACGCTGGCGCACGCACCACTTTCTTCTGACCCTTTGAAAGCCTCGAAGGCTTGTAGAGTGCCAGCGAGAAAAGCGCGTACCCGACAACGAGTTCTACAACCGCAGCGATTTGCAGTGTCATGGAATACCTACTTATTTCTTTCCGGCATTCATGTCGGTCAGGAGCCTCCGGTCTTCCGCGTTCAGTGCCGCGCGCTCCAGCAGATCCGGTCGATTCTTCAACGTCTTGCGCAGTTGCTGCTCCCGCCGCCATCGCCTGATCTCCGCGTGGTCTCCATTCATCAGCACCTCTGGCGCGCGCAACCCGCCAAACTCCGCCGGCCGCGTGTACTGCGGATAATCCAGCAACCCTCCCGCTCCATGCTGCGACCGCGGAACCCCGTCCACATCCACGTCGATCTCCCCATCTGCCGCGCCAAAGCTTTCAAATTCACCTGAAGCCTCGTTACCTAGCACGCCGTGAATCAGCCGCATCGTCGCGTCCACTACCACCGCAGCAGCCAGCTCGCCCCCACTCAGCACGTAGTCGCCAATCGAAAGCTCCATGTCGCAATAAAGCTCACTCACACGCTCGTCCACGCCCTCATAGCGACCGCAAACCAGCACCACGCGCTCCATCGTCGCCAACTCCCGCGCAACAGACTGAGTAAAAAGCCGCCCCTGCGCCGACAACAAAATCACCGTTGTCTTTTTGGGGGTTTCATCCTGAGCGGACGCGGCAGCCGCGCCCGAAGTCGAAGGACCTGCATTTTGTTTTCCGGGCGCCGGCTCGCTGACTTGCTGACTTGCTGACTTGCCCGTCTCCCGGTCCGCCTTCGCCTTCACCCCAAGAGCCTGCAGCGCCTCCGCCAGCGGCTCGGGCTTCAGCACCATTCCTTCGCCACCACCAAACGGACGATCGTCCACTGTGCGATGCCGGTCATGCGCGCAGTCGCGCAGATCGTGCGCCTCCACAGTCACCAATCCCTCCTTGATTGCGCGGCGCACAATCCCATGCGCAAACACGCTCTCAAAGAACCCCGGAAAGATCGTCACAATGTCGAACCGCATACATCCGATCATAGAAGCCGTGGGCCAAAGGCCCGCGGCTGCCCCAAGAACATCCTGGCGAAGCGACGTTTGATATTACTATCCCCATATGAAATACGTAGTGTCTTTTTTGATGGTCTTGTCTTCCGTCATCCCGCTCTCCTGCATGGCACAGGCGACTCTAGAAGATACGCAGAGTAGCAATTCCTCGCCGGTACCAATTCCCAAAGAGTCTCCCGAACAGGCTGCGGAGCGTATGAGTCACCGAACCTCCTTGGCTAACGAAAGAATCTCCGTGACCGCCCCGGAAGGTGACGTACCGTTGGGCAGCCCGATTGATATCGATGTCAAGTTTGCTCCTGGTCAGATAGCTGACATGCATGTAGCCCAGTTCCAACCGCACGGGCCTGTAAAGGGAGGGATAGAGCAGAGCGAGGATGTTTTTCAGATCGTCCGCGAAGAAGGACAAACGAAGACGATCGAGGTCGTTCCAATGCAATTGGGATCAGTTGATTTGCACATTGGAGCGGTCTACGCCGACAATGCATCGGCTCAGCAGACGATTAAGCTCAACGTGGTCCCGTCTTCAAAGGGTCTCAAGAAATTCTCCCTTAACGAATGGTCGGATGCAAAAGGGTGGGGCGCACTGGTGTTGGTGCTCGAGGATGAAGAAAAGGATCGTCAGTTTTGGATGAGGCCCGTCGTCATTTATGAGCGGGTGAAATATCCGATTTATCTTGAGGATTCAACGCAAATAAAGCTCTCGGTCGACCAAAACGAGAACGATCCGGTCATTCGCGTTGACCCAAATGGGCAGGTCCATGCGCTCCACGAGGGCAACGCCGTGATTGTCGGTGATTTCGACGGCGTGAAAGCTAGAGTGAGGGTCACTGTCTTTAGCAAAGAAGACACCCCGGCCGGCTACCGCAGAGTAGCCCCATAACCGCCGGCCGCCCCCAGTCTCTCCGCCGCGTCGCCGCGGTCCAGATCGTGAGACCGGGGAAAGCGCTGCTCCCAGTCCTCAGCACGCCGAAAGCCCAGCGGCTAATAGCTGTACGCTGCCTTCCGCCTCCAAAGCCGCGCCGTCACCACCCCAAACAGAAATCCGCCCACGTGCGCCAGGTAAGCCACTCCGCCGGTCTGCACATTCACCACCGAACCCGCGTTCAGCAACTGAATCAGAAACCACACACCGATCAGCACTACCGCCGGAATATACGTCACCCGGATGATGATCAAGATCCACACCAGCGTTCGAATCCGGTCCCGCGGATACGTCACGATGAACGCGCCCATCACCGCCGCAATCGCTCCGCTCGCGCCCAGGCAGGGAACGGTCGACGCCGGGCTTCCCGCCACCTGCGCCAGCATCGCAACTACCCCGCCCAGCAGATAGAACGCCAGGTAGCGGAACCGCCCCATCGCGTCCTCAATCGCCGGCCCAAACGCCCACAGAAAAACCATGTTCCCAATGATGTGCATCCAGCCCGCGTGCATGAACATCCCGGTAAAGATGGTGATCCATTCGTGCCCGCTCGTAATCTGCGCCGGAATCACCGCCCAGCGGTCCACGAACGCGTCTCCGCCCTCGAGCTCCAAGAGAAACACCCACGCGTTCGCCGCGATAATCAGCGCCGTCACCCACGCAAACCCGCGTGCCCGTCGCGATGCATCTCCCAGCGGTATTACTGTCCCCACGTTGCTCTCCCCCGTCGTGAGTCGATCGCGCTCACTCGCCTCGGAAGCCTACTCCCCGCGTTCCCCAATTTCAGCCAGAATAAACTGCCACCCGAGCCCCTGATCCCGCTTAATCTCTCAGTCCCCATAAAGAATCGTCGCACCATCTTTGCCTTTTTGTCGGCGAAGGGCGGGGATAGCCCGAACCCGGCCGCTCCACTTGCAAAGAACGCGATCACGTATGGCCATCCCTATCGCAAAAGGGTGGAAGAGCGGTCGCGGGGGTGCATTTTGGGGACAAAAAGGCGGTTCTGGTGCATAAAATCGCAGAAATTTTACCACGCCTTTAGGGTAGTTTTGTTGATTCTAAAACAGTTAAGTGCAATTTTCAGGCCTTAGTGGGGAAAATCACTCACTTTTTCTTCTGGCCCTCCTGAAAATGGCGGGCCGATGCCTCGGAGCGCGGGATTTCAGTCTCTCTATCCGCTTTCTACCTAAGACAAGTGTAGAGAGTTGGTGGAAATGGTCGGCAAAGTTGGCGTAAGTTTTGTCGCCGCGTTTTGAGTGGTTTTGAGGCGAGACGAGGAGACGAGGGCTTGACAGAGTTCGAGGATGAGAAAAAGCCCCAAGGATCGGAATGGCAGGCTCTTTCGTCCGCCGACGCGGGCTTGAATTTCGGAAGGGCAGCAGACGCGAAAGGGTGAATGCGCAAGGCCACCGATCCTCGTCCGGCTACGCTTCCTCAGCCTTGCTCAAATCAACCAATCCCTCCGGCAGCGCCATCTCCACGCGCTTCGCTTCAAGATCGATCTTGCGCAGAAAGCTCTTCGCAAACGGAACCAGCACCTCGCCCTTCACGCCCCGCACCACCAGCAGCGGCGCGGCTCCTCCGCTCCGGTCCACGTCCTCGATCTCACCCACGCGAACCGGCTCTGCGCCGCCAACATCTACAAGCGCGCAGCCGATCAAGTCGCCGACATAGACCTCGTCGCTGCTCAAGGCAGCTCGCTCCGCGCGCGGAATCGCGACGATCATTCCCGCCAGCAGTTCAGCCGCTGAGATCGAATCGACTTGCGCGAAGTGCAGCACTACGCCGCCCTTGTGCAGCCAATGATTCTGGAGTTCCACCTGCCGCGGCGTCTGCGCAGCCGGCGGCGCGCTCGTTGCCGCTCCTGCTTTCGCAGGCGCATGTGCGGGAAGCAGCCAAAGCTGCTTCCGTTCAGCAAACTTCTCGGGAAAGTCAGTGAGAATCTCGGCGAAGACTTCGCCTTTGCGTCCCTGCGGCCGGCGGATCTGCGCGAGCCATACCCATGCGTCAGCCGCTTCCGGCACAGTTACCTCCGGCCACGCGCGACGACGGCGCAGGTAGAAACCAGGCCAGGGTGAGTCGACAGGAACATTCTATTCCTCGTCGTCCTCTTCCACAATGTCAAGCGTATAGCGGTGGCGCAGCTTCATGCCCACCGCGCCCAGAATCGTCCGCACCGAGCGCGCCGTGCGGCCTTGCTTGCCGATCACTTTGCCCACGTCCTGCGGCGCCACGCGGAGTTCGAGAATAGTGTTCTCGCCCCGGTTCACAGCGTCCACTTCCACGGCATTCGGCTCATCCACAAGAGCTCGCGCAATCTCGCGGACCAGTTCGTCTACTTGCACCGTATCGAGTTGGGTCATGATCTTGCCCCAGGCCTTAGGCCGTGACTTCTGCCGTTGGCTCCGCGACCGCAGTTACTGGGTGGTTGGCAACGATCTTCTCCATTCGCGAAGAGAGCTGCGCGCCCTTGCTGCGCCAGTAGGAGATCCGATCATGCTTCAGGTCGACGCTGGCCGGGTTAGTGCGGGGATTGTAGGTGCCCACAACCTCGATGGAGCGGCCATTGCGGGCGCGGTCCTTCTCAATCACGACAATGCGGTAATAAGGCTGCTTGCGGGCGCCGAAACGCGCCAAACGAATCATAACCACGATGAATCAGTTCCTTTCGATTTCTAGAGCTTGAGTAAGATGAACCGGATGCTTCCCAGCCGGATTCCAATCCTGCATTCGCTCTGCGAGCGGGAAAGCCACCTGTGGTTCCGCGCAACAATGGCCAGGCACACGCGCCCGGCCGCGCACATCACAACAACTAAGTATCGCCGAAACCGGGTGTTTGAGGCAAATCCGGGCCAACTGGCTTCTCCGCACCCCAATCACCGAGAGATTTGCGCCTTTGCTCCCATCGACTAAGCGGCGCTCGCATATGATGTCAGAACCGGCCAAGAGAAATCCGCCAAGGAAACCGGGATTCTTCAATCGAAATGTTTCAGTAGAGACCAGTCCAATGAGCCAACTTAATCCATACGAAGACTTTCTTGATGGGCGGCCGATCGACGCGATTTTGGCCGCGACCTCTGGTGTCGTTGCCACCTGTCTCGAGGCGATCGGTCCGAGCAGGATCGACATGCCACGTGCGCCCGGTAAGTGGAGCGCTGCCGAGATCGTGTGCCACCTTGCCGATTGCGAGATTGTCTTCGCATTCCGTCTCCGCCAGACGTTGGCCGAGGACGGGCCGACCATCCAACCCTTCGATCAGGAGAAGTGGGCCGTACGTTACTCAGGAGTTCCTGCGGCCGAGGCGTTCGCCGCCTTCTCTGCACTGCGCAATTGGAATCTGAGACTGATTCGCAACGCGGCGCCGGTTGAGGCGGCCCGAATGATGACGCATCCCGAGCGCGGAACGATGACCTTTCAATCCGTCGTCGAAACCATGGCCGGCCACGACCTGAATCATCTCGGTCAGCTGCTCACGATCGCGGAGATTGGCCCTACTGGGACGTGACATCCACCTTTGTTGGGATATGAGCCAGATGATTGCTGTCCTGCGGAAAGGATTCGGTTAAAGGATCGCAAAATCGCTCGGCGGACTATTTTAGGTCAGAGGTGCCGATCGCTCGCCGCAGCCGTTGTTCCGCTTCGGGCGGCCAGTATCCACAATCCAGCTCAAAAAAAATTGAAGTGTACGGAATTGTCATTTCCGTCTTGATAACGAGCACGCGGAACGTCTGCGCGGATTGGTCGAGTTTTTCGATGATCCGCTCATGCGGCAGCGCCGTGGTTTGGGCAGATTTGAACATTTCGGCCAACTGTTTTCGATAACGTGAAATGCCCGGCGCATCGGTCTCAGCGACAAATTGCAGTTCCTGGTCGAGATAAATGTTGGCCCGAACATGCTTGCTGCCCGCGATTGCGTCAAAAACACGGCGTGCGACCTCGACCTGACCGGCGCCGGAGACAATGGTCTCGATGCCGGGCCTGGACTGCGCCGGGTACGCCGAGTCTGCAACGACTATCCAGTTGCGATGCCCGAAGAGCGGCAGCAATCCTTTCAGTTGTTGCTTCCAGTCGGCTCTTATAATTGCCGGCGCGACAGTCATGGTTTTTGCCCCCGAATTTCGCTCATTGAAAGTCGCTCATTTCAATTCTTCGTCGGCGCATATGGCTACCTTGCCGCATTTTCCCGAGGCCATCAGCGCATAGGCCTCGCCGGCGCGTTCCAGTGGAAACCTGTGCGTGATGATGTCGGCTGGATGCAGATTCCAGCGCACAAGTCGCTCCACCAGCTCTTCCATCAACCATGTCGAAGTCACCCACGAGCCATAAATTGTCTTCTGATCGTGAATCATGTCTGCGGAAGGATTAATCTCGACGCGGCCTCCTTCACCAAGAAAAACAATTTTGCCCCACTTGCGAGTCGCGCGAATCGCTGTGGCCCGCGCGGAGTCATTCGCCGAGCAGTCGACCGCGCGCTCCACTCCCATGCCGCCGGTGAGCTGCCTGACTTGGTCGACATTTTCGGGTCCGGAGACAAGAACCGCGTCGCACAGGCCGAGGCCGAGTGCGATCTTTATGCGCTCCGGCACCACATCGATGCCGATGATTTTCTCGGCGCCGAGCTTGCGGCAGAGCGCGCCGGTGGCCAGGCCAACAGGTCCGAGACCGGTAATAAGCACTGCATGATTGCCGTTGATGCCGATTTTCTCCAGGCCTTCGTAAACCGTGCCGAATCCGCATGCGACCTGCGCCCCATCTGCGTAAGAGAGCTCGTCGGGCAGGGCGATGAGGTCTTTTTCCTCTGCCACCATGTACTCCGCCATGCCGCCATCGCGCTGCCAGCCATACGCGCGCCGATATTTTTCGCTGATGCAGGAGATCATGTAACCGCGCCGGCAGTCATTGCATACGCCGCAACCTGAAATGTGATACACAATCACACGGTCGCCTTCTTTAAAACGGCGGCAGCCGGAACCGGCGGCCACAATTTGCCCGCAAGGCTCGTGCCCGGCGATCACGCCCTGGTAGCCTTCAGGTCCTTTGCCAAGGTGCTCTCGATAAATGCAGCGAATATCGGAACCGCAGATGGTCGATGCTTTCACGCGCAGCAAAACTTCCCCGTGACCGGGCTCGGGAACCGGTACCGTGCGGATTTCAACGGTTGAGTTGCCCGGCAGAAACGCTGCGGTCATCGTGGCTTTCATTGGTCTTGCTCCGATCGTCTTCAAGCGGCCCTGCTCGACGCATCCCACAGTTTACGGCGGAGTGATTTCTCCGTTCGGATCCCACAGAGCCTCCCAGGTCTGGCCCTCTTTCCAAAGGAACACCTGGCCCTTTATCAAACGGCAATTGCGATCGACAGCGGCAATCGACAGCATCTCCTCATCGGTGAGCGGATCCGACACGACGGCTTCAAGATTTGCACGGTAATGATGAACGGAGAAGGGGATCGGTGTCTGGCCACGCTGCACGGCCCATTTTATGCACACCGCCGCGGGATGAATTCCGTGGCGCTCGGCAATCCTCACGATTACCGGATCCTCTGCCGGCGCGGTGTCCTCCGGAGTACGATCGCGCTCGGGCCGTCCAGGCGAGCCGATGGGGCAGTAGCCGACGGGCTGCATACCGTTGTCCAGCACAAACTGAAAAAGCTCAGGCTGCTGGAAGTGCGGGTGCATCTCCATTTCATTCACCGCTGGCTTGATGCGGGCATCGCGCAGAAGCAGCTTCAGCTTGGGGATGGTCATGTTCGATGTGCCGATGTGGCGAACTAGACCCAGGTCCACCAGTTCTTCCATCTTGCGCCACGTCTTCATAAAGTTCTCGTGGATATACGGCTTGGCGCCCGGCGAGCGCGAAGAAACGTCGCAGCCCGGCGGATGAAAATTCGGGAATGGCCAGTGGACGAGGTAGAGGTCCAGGTAATCGAGACGCAGATCGGTAAGCGATTGGCGAAAGGAAGCGATCACGTCATCTTCGCCGTGCTTGTCGTTCCACAATTTCGAGGTAATCCAGAAGTCCTCGCGCCTGATTCCGCTGCGAAAAATCTCCCTGAGGGCGGCGCCGATCTCGGTCTCGTTGCCGTAGACCGAAGCGCAATCGAAATGCCTATAACCGGCTGCTGCGGCGCCCTTCACGGTCTCGGCAATCTCAGCTGCGGAGACGTGGTCAGATCCGAAAGTGCCGAGGCCAATTGCGGGCATTCTCGCACCCGTATAGAGCGTTCGTTGCGGGATTGCCGCCAGATCGACGGAAGCGGGAGCGGCGGGATTCGGCATGCGCAATCGGCCCTGGATACAGATAGAGTTAACGCTAACTTTACGGAAGAATACATTCGCTTCGAGGCCCTGTCAACCGGCCCTATTTCCCGGCCAATTCGGCTTCGGCCGATGCAAAAAATCGGAGTTGCCAGGCAACATTCGGACCGAGGCTTGGCGCAGAGACCGCCGGCAAGGCAGGTCTCTCAACACTGGAGCCAAAACAAATTTTAAGAATGGTGAGGGGATCGTACTTAGAGCAATGCCGTGTGCTCGGCTTAGGCTTCAGCGCGGACCAGAAGGCATGTGATGTTATCGTGGCCGCCGGCGTCATTGGCCGCTGCGATGAGCCGCGAACATAGACTCTCAAGCGGCAAGTCCAGGCGCAGAATGGATTCGAGTAGAGAGTCGGAGAGTTCGCGAGTGAGGCCATCGGAGCATAGAAGAAAAAGGTCGCCCGGCTCAGTTTCGAATTCGAAAACGTCGGGAGTGACGGAGCTTTGCGTGCCCAGCGCGCGGGTGATGACGTTTTTGAGCGGCGAGTGAAGAGCTTCCTGCCGGCTCATTTGGCCCAGGCGGATCTGCTCCTCAACCAGGGAATGATCAAGGGTGATCTGTTCAATGTGGGAGTTGGGGCGCGAGCCGCGCAGGCGGTAGCAGCGGCTGTCCCCCACGTTCACAATCCATGCATGGCAATCTTCCACCAGAAGCGCCACGAGAGTCGTGCCCATACCACTCAGTTTTTGGTTGCGTTGTGAGCGTGAGTAGATGGCCTGATTGGCGGCGGCGACGGCTTGCTCGGCTTCGATAGGGAGGGGACTGGCGCCGGTGCGATCGGTGAGTAGCCGCATCACCTCAGCGACTGCCAAAGTGCTTGCAACTTCACCTGCGGCCGCGCCGCCCATTCCGTCGCAGACAACGTATACGCCGCGCTCAATGGAAATGCCGAATGCATCCTCATTGGAAGCGCGCTTGCGACCGCGGTCGGTAAGCGCCGAGGCCGTGTAGTGGACGACAGCAGAAGCCAAGAATCAAACCCCCGTCGCTCAGTGTACCTAATAACGCCCATGAACGGGCCTGTTGAGAAAGGTACTTGGAGTACAAGCGGCTTAGGCGATGAGTCAGCGGGCCTGATTCGGGGATTGAAAGGCAACGAGCTGGAGTGGCCCGGGAAAGCGTTTGCTATGGGTGAGAAGTCGAATCTCCGGGCAACGGCGCCGGTGCAGGCAGCTCAAACACCTGAACGGCGCCGGCATTTAACAGCGCAACGCGGCGGCCGGAGGGCGAAATGGCAACATTGCCGCCGGCGTCGAGGATAGGGGTAACAGGCGAGACCAGAACGATGTCACCGTTAGCCGCGTCAAAAACGGTGACGGACTGTTCCTTTACGTCGCCGGCATCCATTGGCGCGTAAGCGTAGATCGAGTGAGTGGTGTCGAGCGTTTCCCAAGCCAGGCGCGAACCGTTTGCCGCAACGGCCAGTTGCGGCCAAACCTCGGTGGGTGGTGCCTTCGTCTCCCAAAGCGTCTTGCCCGAGGTGGAGACAGCCACAAGCCCGCTCTCGCCGGACTGCCCGCATGTGGTGGCAAGGATTTCCTGCTCTGAAAGAAATTCGTCGTCGGGCTCGCAATTCGAAGCGACGCGGCCGAGCATCTTGCTTCCCCCGGTGTAGTAATTGAGATTCAAAATCCACTCTGTTCCGCGACTGCGGAGGTTCTCGAGGTAGCCGACTGAGTTAATGGGCAGATGAACGGCAGCGCGAACACGGCTGACGAGCATAACCTCACCGGAATCGCGGCGGAGAATGCGGACCACGAGATCGGGTTGGTTGGCGTCGACGGGAGGATCCTGATCGGAGGTGATGGTGGCAGAAGCGCTCGAAGGGCTTGGAGGGCTTGACACTTCTCCGGGCTTCCAGGCGGCGGTCGAAGATCCGTCTTCGGGAGCCTCGGGTTTTGCGGGCTTGGCGGCCGGTTCGCGAGAGTTGGTGACGAGAAAATGCTGTTCCGGATCAAGTTCGAGCCAAAGCAGCGAACCAGGGAAGTCGAGGTACGGCTTCAAAGCGAGAGTGGCGTCGCTCTCGTACAGGTTGTTGCGGTCGCGAAGGAGAAAATGGCCGTCTTTCAATGGCCAAAGATAGCGAACGCGATCGTGAACGGTCCACGTGGCTTCAGCTTCGACAGTACCTTTGGGCAATGCCAGCACCACAGCGCGAATCTGGCGCTCGTCGGTTTCCGCGTTGTTAGTGGGATCCCGGCGCAGCAGACCGGGAATGCGAAAAGTTAAGAGCACCCGATTTTCATCCAGGAAATCGAAGGAGGCCATCGTATTCCGCTGGCCCATGTAGTTCGCGCCAGGCGCGGTGAAGCCGAGCGGTTCTATCGGAATCGTAAACGCTGGCGGCAAAGACGGCTTGTCGGGGAAGCGATCGATCAGGAAGCGCTCTTTGACGGGAGGCGAGGATTTAGGCTCCGGCGCGTCTTTGTCCGCCGAAGAAGCAGTCGAGCTTGGTGCTGGCGCTGGCGGAATCTGCTCTTGCGCCGCGGATGGAACGAGAGCGAGAGCGCAGTAGAAGGCCGAGACGCAGTAAGCCGGAAACGTACTCCGCCGACCACCCAGCCGCATAATTCCGAGCCATCTGACCATCGTTAAGTATTCTCTCCGATGCGGGCGTCATGGTGGAAGCACGCGAAGCTAATTCGTTTGCGCACTGAATCGAAAGTACAACCCGATAGAACAAATAATGTCCAATAGCAGCCGGTTGGATCGTCGAACCTGGCGCCCGTCGCGCGTGCGACAGTGTGCGAGAGTAAAGGAGGGATGGCGGAGAGTACAACGAACGAGCGGAACTTAGCCACAGAAACTGGCGCAGGAGGCTTCAAGTTTCTGGGATACGGCGCGTGCGCCCTCGCCGGGACTCTTTGGGGAACCGGCTTTTATTGGGGAAGGCTGGCGCTCAATGAGATGAGTGTGGAGCATATGGTGCTCTACCGATTTCTCTTTGCTTCTTTGGGTATGGCTCCGGTGCTGCTGACGCATCGAGTCCGGTTGACGGCGAGCGAATTGCGGACGTTGCTCTTGGCCTCGTTCTTCGGCATTCCCGTTCAGTTCCTGTTGCAGTTTCACGGCCTCGCGCTTACAACGGTTAGCCACTCCTCGCTGATGGTGGGCGTAATGCCGGTGATGTTGGCCGCGGCCGCAGTTCTATTTGCCGGCGAGCGGTTGGATTGGGTGGGCTGGCTGGCGCTGTTCTGCTCGACGGCAGGCGTGGCCATGGTCACGCTGGGTGGAACGCGCGCAACGACTGGGCATGAGACGCCTTCGCTCGCCGGCGATCTGCTGGTGATTACTTCGCTCATCATTGCGCTGGCTTGGATTCTGCTGAGCAAGAAACTGATGAAGACGCACAGTCCGCTCGTGGTGACCGCATACACTATCTTCTCGGGCACTGCGATGCTGATCATTTGGGCAGTCGGCTCGTGGGTATTCGCCCAGGTCACGCACGAGAGTGCGGAGCCAATGCCGTTTGCGCACGTAAGCGCGAAAGCCTGGTTGGCGCTGGCGATCAGTGGAATACTATGCACGGCGACGACGACTCTATTGTGGAATTGGGGAATCCACCATGTGCCCGCGTCGCGTGCGGGAGTGTTTTTGAACATCGAACCGGCGCTTGGTTCAATACTCGGGGTGGAATTGCTCGGTGAGAAGCTGGGGCCCTTCGCGTGGCTGGGCGGAGCGCTGATTCTGGCTGCGGCCATCACGCTTACGACACTCGGCCAGCAGACCGAGCCGGCGGTGTTGCTGGAATAGTTGCGTCGGCTTCTCTTGTTTCCGAAGAATCGGTTGCAAAGTCCAGCCATTTCGGAGTTATTATGACGCGAGGCCCCATCCTTTAAGACCATTGAGTGACCATCGTCAACCGAATCCGCTTCACACCCGAGATACTCTGCATCACGGTGATTTGCCTGGCGTGTTTGCTCGGTGGATGCCGCAGAAGAGGCGGCCCGAACGACCCCGACATCATGGGCACCAAAGGTGATGGGAACGGAATAGCGGCTCGTTCGTACAGCACTTCGTTTTCAGGCATCGAGAATCCGATTCGCGAGAATGGAAATTGGGTGGGAGGAAGCGACGCGGGCGCGAGCATTTTTGCGGGAGGAAGCCTTTGGACTGGAGGGCGCCTCTGGGGCAATGTGCAAACCACTGCGGGTATTGCTTTCGGTGTGGATGAGCCAACCACATTTGGCGATCCAACTGCAATTCTTAAGGGCGCATGGGGGCCGGAGCAAGTCGTTTCGGCTACAGTGGAGGTCTCCAAAGTGCCGACGGGCCGGTGCTGCCATGAAGTTGAATTGAGGTTGAGAACGACGATCTCGTCCGACAGGATTACCGGATATGAGGCCTACTGCAGCGTCATGCCAGACAAGCCGTACTGCCACATCGCTCGCTGGAATGGCCCCAACGGCAGTTATTGGAACTTTGAGACTGGGAGCAGCGAAAGCTATCTGGCAAACGGCGATGTAATGCAAGCCACCGCAACGGGCGCCAATCCCACGATCATTACTCTTTATAAGAACGGCGTTCAGATTCTACAGGCAACCGATACTGGCGCCGCCGGCGGCGGATTTAGAGCTTATGGGCCCTGGACTTCAGGAAACCCTGGCATCGGATTTTACGACCAGCCTGATATCAGATGGGCAGATTTTGGTTTCACCTCGTTCACCGCGACCGCCGCCGCACACAAGTGAACAGCCGTCCGCATCGTTGAGCTAACTGAGACAAATCTCTAGTCACCTGTCGGCCGCCATCGGGGTCACGCCGATGGCACGGAGCGCGGATGCCTCCGTTCGTCATTCGCGGAGGCTCATGGGATTCTTCTCACCTGCAATCACGCGCGCTCGTTACATGTTTACGTCATGGACGATCAGGCCGTGCATATAGCGACGAAAAAATCCCGGACTGGCCTAAGCCTTTTCAATTTGGCGCCGATAAGACTCCAACCGACATTTGACTGGTGAAGCATTTTCACGTCTCCAGTTGGACCGAAAATCACAGTCAGAAAAAGAGAGGGCAAAGCAGTCTTGCCAGCCTTCCGTTCCCAGCCTCGATTTATTGAAACGCTCTCCCCATTCTTCGCTCGTCGGGTTGAAGTTCCTCCAGCATGGAAACTGCTCGATCCTGCGTTGATTCAGCCGATCCCAAAAAATTCCGAAGGAGAAACGTGTCATGGAAGCGATGAATCAAGTGAGCGATCTGAGCATTCGAATGATTGGCCGCGACCATCAGGAGATTGCCGAGATCTTGCTGGAAATCAACTTCAACGCAAACAAAGGCGGCGATGTCAGCGAGCGCACTCGCAGATTGAAGGAACTGATGCGGATAACGCGCTCTCACTTTATGTTGGAAGAGGGGATGATGGCGGCTGCAAATTATCCGGGGCTGGGAATACACGCGCTGAGCCATGAATGGATGCTGGACCAGATCAGGCGTACGGATGTTTACTGGAACCGAAGAAGCGATGCCTTGTTGACGCGCGAGCCGCTCGGGCTTCTGTGGGAGTCGCATATCGCGCATTCGGAAAGAGAAGACCTCGCATTCGGAGCGTGGGTGAACGAGGGATCGGGATCGATCCTGGCTCCCGGCCGGCAATTGGCGGCTGGTCGAATGAAATAGAACCGGACCAGATACGAAGCAATAGAATCGAAAACTTCAACGGGCGATTGACTGAATCGGCACGCGTCGGCCACGAGCTGCGTCAGCTCTCGAAAGAGAGCTGAGCCGTTGCCCACAGCGCGGCGGTCGGCCTGGGTTCAGAAGCAAGCTCGTAAACAAGACGCTCGAGCACCAGGCGCTTGTCTGGCGGCGAGGAGCGCAATTCAACGTCGGCGCGGGCCACCAGGCGGAGCGCGCGCGTGAGCTCTCGACGGCTTTTGTAGCGACGCGCCTGACGGATGAGGTCGTCGGCGGCGAATGGCGGCATACGAAAGCCCTGCCACAGTGCTTGCCATATCGCGCGCGAGTCGCGCACATTCTTTTCGAGAATCACCAGCATTTGGCGAAAAGTGCGGGCCAGCATGTAGAGATGGCCGATGGCGGAGTCCTCGCCCGCGTCAGAGCT
>Ga0307474_10001112_pt1 | contig 19630 bp, 18 predicted proteins | sample atmos_gasesECM1C_2_FD_203312 | JGI IMG/M metagenome (GOLD analysis project Ga0307474, IMG submission 203312) | Hardwood forest soil microbial communities from Morgan-Monroe State Forest, Indiana, United States - atmos_gasesECM1C_05 | ecosystem: Environmental > Terrestrial > Soil > Temperate... | reverse complement strand
AAAATAATATTTGCTAGTGGAGTGGATTTGACATTCGCTACCCAATTGGCCGCAAGCCCGTTAAGCGAATGTCAAATCCTAAACTCCACTAGAATCTTATATTTGCTAGTGGTCCTTTGATTCTAACATTCGCAAAAGTGCCTGCTACAATGGGAAGCGAATGTTAGAATCGGACCACTAGTGTCCCTACGGTTCTGACATTCGTAAGAGAGGTCGCCGCAACATGATACGAATGTCAGAACCGGGACACTAGCGTGAGTTCGCTTCCCTCCGTCATTATCCATACCGACGGCGCGTGCTCGGGCAACCCCGGTCCCGGCGGATGGGGCGCGATTCTCCAATTCGGCGAGGTCGAAAAGGAATTGAAGGGCGGAGAGCCGCACACCACCAACAACCGCATGGAATTGATGGCGGCGATTTCCGCGCTGGAAGCGCTCAAGAAGCCCTGCCTGGTCGACCTCTACACCGACAGCCAGTATTTGCGCCAGGGCATCACGGGGTGGATCCATGGCTGGAAGAAAAACGGCTGGCGCACCGCCGACAAGAAGCCGGTGAAGAATGCGGAGTTGTGGCAGCGGCTCGATGTGGCGCTAAAGCCGCATCAGGTGCGCTGGCATTGGGTGAAGGGCCACGCCGGCCACGACGCCAATGAGCGCGCCGATCAATTGGCGCGCGAAGGCGTGGCAATGGCGAGATTGAAGTAAAAGAGGAGATTCGTAGGGTGGGTTGAGCAAAGCGAAACCCACCATCAAGGCGATGGGTTTCGCTCCGCTCAACCGATCCTACCCGCTACTAAACCTGACCGTCTCATTTTCGGTGTCGTTCATGCGACGTGCTTCATTTCACAAAGGCGGACTTCCCTTTGATGGAGCAGCGATTTCCAGATCGGATGCAGCATCCTTCTTGCGCCGCTAATATAAGACGTGGATGCCCGGGACAAGCCAAGCCCGGGCATGACGCCAAAGAGCGCGCCGATCAATTGGCGCGCGATGGCGAGATTGAAAGGGCAGGAGCGATTCGGAGCCGAGGCTTCTTACCCTCTCCCCTTGTGGGAGAGGGTGCCCGAAATGCAAAGCATTGAGGGCGGGTGAGGGGTGAGGCCTCTCGCGGAAAAGAACCCCTCACCCGGTTTCTCGCTGACGCTCGAAACCACACTCTCCCGCAAGGGGAGAGGGTGGGGCGCGTGGCGTAGCTCAAAGCTGCCCGAGCAGGGTATCGCCGCCGGAAACCTCAACCTTGCCGGGCGCCGGCTCAAGATTGAGCTTTTTTACGACGCCGTCGTCCACCAGCATCGAATAGCGATGGGAGCGAATGCCGAGCCCGTTGCCGGACGCGTCGAGCTCCATGCCGATCGCCTTGGTGAATTCAGCATTGCCGTCGGCGAGGAAAGTGGCTTCGTCGCGCTGGTCGGTGTCGCGCTTCCAGGCGTTCATGACGAAGGCGTCGTTGACCGAAACGATTGCGATCGTATTTACGCCCTTGTCCTTGATGGCATAGGCATTCAGGAAGATGCTCGGCAAATGCATCTTGTGGCAGGTGCCGGTATAGGCGCCGGGCACGGCAAACAGCGCGACCTTCTTGCCCTTGAAGATATCGTCGGTGGTCCTGACCTGGAGACCGTCCGCCGTCATCACGCGAAACTTTGCCTCGGGCAGCTTGTCGCCAACTTTGATGGTCATCGTCATTTCTCCCTGTTGGGTAGCGAGTGGTTTTCTTAAACCGGGCGGGCTAGTGCCGCCTATTTGAAGTTCCTGCACCACAAGCGGCGAATTCGATCCAGGAACTTCAAATAGAAAAGCGGCACTAGAATCAATATTTGCTAGTGCCCATAGCTTTCCGAAGTTCGTGAAAGGTGCGTGCCGAGGTGTAGCACGAACTTCGGAAAGTGGGCACTAGCGGCACAATATTCGCGCCCGCGAAAACGGCAATGGGCCAGTATCCTGATTCCGAAGTTCATTGCACGGCACACTCGTTTACGAACTTCGGAATCGAAAGGACACCAGCAAATCCATGATTCCAGTGTGGCTTCTGGTTCAGAAGTCCGCGTGACGAACTCGCGGCAATCATGATGCGGACTTCTGAACCGCCACACTGGCACCGCCGATCTGCAGCGAGCTTCGCAGAGCAGGCACCAGCCCCCTTCACCATTCTGTCATCAGCCGGAAAATCCGCCCTGGTCGAGATAGGCCTGCTCCTCTGGCGTGGTCGGCCGTCCGAGAATGCGATTGCGGTGGGGAAAGCGACCAAACCTGCGGATGATATTGGCATGTCCCTCGGCATATCTAAGGTTGCCGGGATCGCCCGATTTGCGGAACAGTTCGACGCAGCGGAGCTGGTCGGAAAGCTCTTCCGAGTGCATGAACGGCATATAGAGGAATTCCAGCAGGCCAGGGTCGATCCGCACGTCCGCGCCGCGGGCGATTGCGCGGGCAGCGACCTCGCACGCCATGGCATCGCTCGAATAGGTCCTGGCATCGTCGCGAAACATGTTGCGCGGAAACTGATCGAGCACGATCACGAGCGCCAGCGCGCCCTCGTCGGAGGCTTCCCAGGAAGAAAGCTCGCCGGTAGCCGCTTTCTGCCAGAGTTTTGAGAAGCGGCCGCGGATGAGCGCGTCGAACGCCTCGTCCTTCTTGTACCAGCGCTCAGCACCGGCCTCGCGCCAGAATGCGAGGACGTCCTCGGGCGTCGGGTCGAAAGCGTCGCTCATGAAAACTCCGCGTCCGCCAGTCTTCAGGCGGCTGCGGCCTTCTTTTCGTCGCGCAGTTCGCGGCGCAGGATCTTGCCGACATTGGTCTTCGGCAACGTCGTCCTGAATTCGATCTGCTTGGGCACCTTGTAGGCCGTCAGCTGGGTGCTGCAGAATTTGATCACATCCTCGGCCGTGAGGTTCTGGTCCTTCCTCACGATGAAGGCCTTGACCGCTTCGCCGGACCTGTCGTCCTGCACGCCGATCACGGCGCATTCGAGCACGCCGGGATGGCTCGCAATCACTTCCTCGATCTCGTTCGGATAGACGTTGAAGCCGGAGACCAGGATCATGTCCTTCTTGCGGTCGACGATCTTGGTGTAGCCGCTTTCGTCCATCACCCCGATGTCGCCGGTGCGGAAGTAACCATCCGCCGTCATTACCTTGGCGGTCTCTTCCGGCCGGTTCCAGTATCCGGCCATCAGCTGCGGACCCTTGGCGCAGATTTCGCCCGCCTCGCCGAGCGGCACCTCGTTGCCATCGTCGTCCCTGATCGAAAGCCAGGTCGAAGGAACGGGAAGGCCGATCGAGCCGGTGAAGCGGTCGGTGTCGGCCGGGTTGCAGGTCAGCGTCGGCGAGGTTTCCGACAGGCCGTAGCCCTCCGACAGCGGGCATCCGGTCACGGCCAGCCATTTCTCGGCGACCGGTCGCTGGGTTGCCATGCCGCCACCGAACGAGCTTTTCAACTTGGAGAAATCGACCTTGTCGAAGCCGGGTGTGTGCAACAGGCCATTGTAGAGCGTGTTGACCGCGGGGAAGCTCGTGATCTGGTATTTCAACAGCTCCTTGACGAAGCCTTGCATGTCGCGCGGGTTCGGGATCAGCAGGTTGACTCCGCCGGTGCGCACCGAGAGCAGGAAACACGCCGTCAGCGCGAACACATGGTAGAGCGGCAGCGCGCAGACGTTGAAGAATTGATCGACATGCGGGGGCTTGTCCAGCGCCGGCTGCAGCCAGGCGTCGTTCTGCAGCACGTTGGCGAGAATATTGCGATGGAGTAGCGTCGCTCCCTTGGAGACGCCGGTGGTGCCGCCGGTATATTGCAGGAAGGCGACGTCTTCGCGCGTGAGGTGGGGCTTTTCGAATTTGATGGTGCGGCCGGCGGCGAGCGCGTCGTTGAACGCCACCGCACGCGGGATCGAGTAGGGCGGCACCATTTTCTTCACCCGCCGCACCACGAGATTGACAATCACGCCTTTCAGGCCGAGCAGATCGCCCATGCTGGCGACGATCACGTGCTTGAGCGAGGTCTTGCCCATCACCTGCTGCACCGTGGTCGCAAAATTCTCCAGCACGATGATCGCCTCGGCGCCAGAATCCTTCAGCTGATGCTCGAGTTCGCGCGGGGTATAGAGCGGGTTGACGTTGACGACCGCAAATCCTGCGCGCAGCACCGCGGTGGTGGAGATCGGATATTGCAGCACGTTGGGCATCATCAGCGCGACGCGCGCGCCCTTCTGCATGCCCTTGCTTTGCAGATAGGCCGCAAGCGCCAGCGACATCTCGTCGAGCTCGCCGTAGCTGATGGACTTGTCCATGCAGATGAAGGCCTTGCGCTCCCTGAACTTCGCAAAGCTCTCTTCCAGCAGTTCGACCAGGGATGAGTATTGGGTCACATCGATATCGGCCGGTACGCCAGCCGGATATTGCTTGAGCCAGATGCGCTCCATATCGTTTCCCTCCCGGTTTGTTTCCTCGTCTTTTGCCCGCTTGTCGGCACGGGACGAAAGTTGTTTTGGCTAGTCCAGTATTGGCGTTGCCGCGGCCGATGGCAAGCGGCCAGGCACTTCGGACGCAGCGGTCACGTCAGCGGCGGGCAGGAGCAGCCGAAACGGCTTCAAGAGCGCGGGGCGGAGGCCGATTTTGGTTCCGAGGCGCCGGCGTCTCCGGTTGTATTTTTCGGAACCGGTTTGGCGGCCGGCTTGGCGCTGGCCTTGGGTTTTGCCGGTTTTGCATCCGCTTTATCGGCGGGAGGCGCGGGCTTTAAGGATTCAGGTTTGGCGTTGGCGTGCCTGGCGGCAGATTTGCTTGCGGCCGATTTTCCGTCCTTCGCCCCTTCCTTTTCCCTTGCCTCCTGCTTCGCCTCAACTGAAGCATCCGGCTTTTTCGCCGCGACGCGGGACTTCTTGCTGCGGCGTATCGTCTGATCCGCAGCGTCCGCGGCGACAGCGGCAATCAAGGCAGCGCCGGTTCGCGTCGGCCCGGTATAGACGGGAACGGGCTCGGACGGCGCAGGCGCTGCCGCCAGCATCTCCGAAGGTTTCAGCGTTGGCGGTTGCAGCCCTCCCGGGAAGAAAGCCAGAGCCGGCGAGTTGCTCGCCGCGCCGCTTGCCAGCGTATCCTCATCCTCGTCGCTTGCGGGCTTGTGCCGCTTGCCGCTGCACATCTCGTCGCGCAGGTTAGGCGGCGAGGCATCGACCGGCACGAGGTTCTCGACGGTGCCGAGCGAGGGGCGCAGCCACGCCAGGGAATTGTTGCCGAAGCCACGCTCCAGCATCTGTGCGGCCTTGACGGCGCGCGCCTGACCGGACGATGCACCGAGCACGACCGCGATCAGCCGCTTGCCGTCGCGCGTTGCGGACGCCACGAGATTGTAACCGGACGCGCAGATGAACCCGGTCTTGAAACCGTCGGCGCCGGGATAGCGTCCGATCAGCTTGTTGAAGTTCTGCGTGACCCTGCGGCCGTAACGGATCGAGGGAATGTGGACGAAGTATTCGTATTCCGGCAGGTCGCGAATGATCGCGCGGGCAAGGATCGCCAGATCCCGTGCCGAGGTAATCTGGCCGTCGGCGGGCAGACCGTTCGGATTGACGTAAGCGGTCTGCGTCATGCCGAGCCGCTGCGCGTTCTGATTCATCAGCGAGGAAAAACCGTCGATCGAACCTCCGACGCCTTCGGCGAGCACCACGGCCATGTCGTTGGCCGACTTCACCAGCATCATCTTGAGCGCGTTGTCGACGGTGACCTGCGTGCCCGGGCGAAAACCCATCTTCGAGGGCGATTGCACGGCCGCGACCGGAGACACCGTAAACAACGTATCGAGGGTGATCCGTCCTTCCTTGACGGCCTTGAGCGTCACATAGGCGGTCATCAGCTTCGTCACGGAAGCGGGATACCAGGGATAGGTAGCGTTCTCGGCTTGCAGCACCTTGCCGCTGTCGGCTTCAACCAACAGCAGCGCTTCGGCGCGCGCGGTGCAGGGCGCGGCGGCGAGTGCCGCGAGCAGGATCAAGTGCGATAACGAATTACGAAGCAGCGGGCGAAGAAAATGCACTATCCGATTCCGGTCCTTTGAGATCCGCCTTCGGGAAGGGGACTCTCACAATGTGGGTTCGGCCTCTCAAGCGGGGTTCGGCGCCGTTGCTTACGGCCGGGACGAACCTATACCGGCTTGCCGATGCCGAACAGAGGTTAAGCGAGTGGATTTGACATTGGTGATCGTAATGACCGCGAGTTCAAAAAGCGAATGTCAAATTCAAGACTCCACCAAGAACGTTAATTGCCAATGGTCCTTCGATTTCACACTCGCAAAGCTTCTTGGCGCGAATCGGATGCGAATGCGGCAATCGAACTATGAGGCGACTAGATTGGACGAAATAGGCCGAATTTCGGCGGTACTCAAATCTTGATCGCCTTGCCGCCACCCGTTTCCGGCAAGCCAACGCTGGCTCGTGCGCTCTCCTGAATCATGAACTGGGCCCTGGCGAGTTCCGCGAAACGGCCGCCTTTGGCCACGAGTTCATCGAAAGTTCCGCTTTCGATCACCCGTCCGTTGTCGAACACCAGGATTCGCGTCGCGTTTCGAATGGTCGATAGGCGGTGGGCGATGACAAAGGTGGTGCGTCCCTTCATCACTTCATCGAGCGCCGCGTTGACCTTGGCCTCGGTGACCGAATCAAGCGCGCTGGTTGCCTCATCCACAAACAGGATCGGCGGATCCTTGAGCAGCGCGCGGGCGATCGACAACCGCTGCCGCTCGCCGCCAGACAGCATCCGTCCGCGCTCGCCTGCATCGGTATCGAATCCCTTTTCGCTGCGCTCGATGAACTCCAGTGCCTGGGCGCGGCCGGCTGCGATCCGCAGTTGCTCATCGCTGGCGTCAGGCTTGCCGACCCGCAGATTGTCGGCGATCGAACGGTTGAACAGCAGGGCTTCCTGAAACACCACGCCTATGTTTCGGCGCAGCGCCGCAAGCTTGAGGCCGCGCACGTCCATGCCGTCGACCTTGATGATGCCCGACTGCGGGTCAAAGGCGCGATGCAGAAGCGCGATCGCGGTGGACTTGCCAGCACCCGTCGGGCCGACCAGCGCGACGGTCTGGCCAGGCAGCGCCACGAAGGTGAGGTCTTCGACCGCGGGCCGCTTGCCGTCATAGGAGAACGAGACGTCGATGAACTCGACGAGCCCCGACAGCCGTCCGGTGTCGATAGCATCCGGCCGGTCACGCACGGCGGGCACCGCATCGAGCACATTGAAGAATTCCTGCAGCCGCGGCGCCTCCATGAACACGTTGTTGATGAAGCTCACCACCTGTTCGAGCCGCTGGATCAGCATGCTGGCGAAACTGACGAACATCACGATCTCGCCAACCGAGGCGAGGCCGCGTTCGTGCAGGATGATTCCGACGGTGAAGATCGCCAGCACGGTGATGGTGGTCGAGGCCCTGGTGATCACGGTGACCAGCGCCCACCACGACAGCACCGGCATCTGCGCCGCCAGAAGCTTGTCGGCGACAAAGCGTACGCCCTGTACCTCGGCATCGATCCGCACGAAGCTTTGCACCAGCGCGACATTGCCGAGCGCGTCGGAGGCACGCGCCGAGAGGTCGCTGTAATGGGCCTCCACCTCGTTTTGCATGCCGTAGGTCTTGCGAACCACCATCGTCGTCAGAATGGTGAACACCACGCAGAGAACAAACAGCAGGGTGGCAAGCTGCCAGTTCAAATAAAACGACAGCGGCAACAGCACCACCAGCGACATGATCGCGGCGAAATGCTCGCGGAAGAAGCCGAGCCACACCCGCCACAGGGCATCGGTGCCGTTGAGCATCACCTTCATCAGCCGGCCGGAATGGGTACCGGTGTGGAAGGTCAGCGGCAATTGCAGGATGTGCTCGAAGTAACTGCTCAGCACCGCCTGGCGCTGGCGGTGGGCCAGTCGATCGGCGTGAAGCGCGACTGCGGCGCTGCATATAATGGTGAACAGCCCGAACGCGGCCCAGGCGAGCAGCAATGTCCAGGCCGACGATCCGGCTGGCTCCCCGCTCGGCCTTCCCGAGAGAACATCGACAATGCGGCCGAACAGGACGGGCTCGGCGAATTGCGCGCCCGCCAGCAAGAGATTGGCGGCGGCAAGAATCCACCCCAACCGGGCCTCCTTGCCGAGTTGCTCGAGCACGCGTGCATATAGGCGAAGCAGGGACATGTGGCTCCAGCGCCAAGAAGCGTCATGAGGAATCGTCTGGCAACCGTATCTTAGCCGGGGATTGCAGCGAAGAAAGAGCGATGCAAGCGCAGGATTGTACCGATCTGCGCGGCGCGCTCCCCCTGCCGCTTGCGGGGTTGAGATGGAAAATTTCAAGAGTCGTGGAATTTTGCCTTCCGCCTCGCCTCGCCCGGGCACCCTCCCCCGAAAGCGAAGAGGCCAGCGTCAAATACCTTTTGCTCAATTGATCAGGCGGTCGTCGCGCGGGGGCAGGAAGCTATTGTCGAAAATATCGGACGCCGAGGGCCGCCTTGCGAACTTGATGTCCTCTCCGACCTGATCGATCGAACGCTCGAGGCGTTCCGGATCGACGGCGCCGATGCCGTTGCGTTTCACTTCGCTGGTCAGGATATTGTCCTGGATAACTGCGCGCAGCCGCTCCAGTTCAAGCTCGCGCGAACCATCGTCCATGCGATCGAGAACTTCGTCGACCGCATGCGCGGGATCGCGGATGGCAAGGCTGGTGCCCGCCGTCAGCGCGCGCAAAAACCCTCTCACCGCCTCGGGTCGGCGGGCCGCAAATGCGGGGTTGACGATGACAGCAAAGCCATAGGCCTCGCAGCCATAGTCGGCGAACCGCAGCACCTCGAGGTCGTCGGCCGGAACGCCGCGGTCCCTCAAATTCACCGCGGACAGATAGGAAAATCCGGTCACGGCATCGACTTGGCCGGCCGAGAGCATCGGCTCGCGCACGGCGGGACTCATTTGCCGCTGCTTCACGCTTGAAAGCTTGATGCCGTTGTGGTGCGCGAGTGCCGGCCACAGCAGCAACGAGAGATCGCCTTGGGCAACGCCGAGGGTCTTGCCCTCGATATCGGAAAGCGCGTGGATGCCCCGGCTCTTGCGGGCGACGATGGCGTAGGGCGCCTTATTGAACAGGATGAACACCGCCTTGACGGGCGGCCCGCGCTGGTCGCGAAAACGGATCAGCGCGTTGAGGTCGACCAGTGCGAATTCACTGTCGCCAGCGGCGACGCGCGCGATCGCCTCCGGTGATCCTGCGGCGATGTTGGTCGCGACCGCCAGCCCCTCCGACGCGAACAGGCCGTCGGTCATGGCCAGTATGACGGGGGAGACGGCGGCGTTGATCTGACGATCGAAGGAAAACTGGATCGCGACCGGGTGAGGATTTTCGTCCGCGGCGAGCGCTTCGACGGTGCCCAGGCATGCAAGACCGACGAGGGAGGCCAGGAGGCAGCGGGCAAACATGGTCTGAATTGCGTGCATCAGCATCACACCGGGACCCGGTACTTGCCGCGCCGGATATGTCTGTTTCGTGACGCCGATCCAGCGTCAGGTCGATAGTGCCGTAGCGAACCTGAACAGTCGATGAGCGGTTTTGGCGGCTATCGACAACCCCCGCGGGGAGGCCGTAGTTCCTGACGCCGCCGACTGACTGTTCCAAGGTATTACTACGGCTGAGACGTTGCCCGATCCCGGCGCGGCTGGGACAGTGGGTCCCCGCTTCGGCAGGCCCGAAAAGGCAAATCCGCCTCTTTGGATTAGTCCGATGGTCACTATGGCGAGCGGATTTCGGCTCGCGCGCCTTGACCGTTAACACGCTCGGCACCCGTTTGGATTATTTTAGGCACATGAGTGATTCGCTTGAACGGCTCTATCTGGCGGTCATCGCGGCCAAGGATCTTGATCCGGCGGTTTCGCGAACGGCACGGCTGTTTCGGCGTGGACCAGCCAAAATGGCGAAGAAACTGGCCGAAGAGGCCATCGAGGTCGTGATCGACGCCGTCAGCGGCGACGCCGACGCCGTGGTCAGCGAGAGCGCCGATCTGCTCTACAACCTCACGGTCCTGTGGGCGTCGGCCGGCGTGCGTCCGGCGGATGTGTGGCGCGAAATGGAGCGGCGCGAGCATCTGCTCGGGATTGCCGAGAAGATGCCGAAGTCGCCGGTCAAACTGGCCAAGGTTCCCCCAGTCCGGGAGGCGCGGCGACCAATTGTCGCGCTCGAGACGCGCGGTCTGCGCAAGCGTCACTAACCCCAAGCGAAAATCCTTGCTCCGCCGGATGGACAAATTAGTCCAATGGTGCGGTGGATTTGACATTCGCTCCAGTTTTGCCGCGAACTCTCAGGCGAATGTCAAATCCAAAACCGCACCAGAAAACTTTCACTTGCCAGTGTCCCTTTGGTTCTGACATTCGTAAACAAGCCCCCGCAACATGATACGAATGTCAGAACCGGGACACTGGGTGGTTCATCGCACCATGCTGAGACGGATCTACGATTGGTGCATCGACGCCGCGCACAAGCCTTACGCGCTATGGATCATGGCCGCGGTGTCATTTGCGGAAAGTTCGTTCTTTCCGGTGCCGCCGGATGTCATGCTGATTCCGATGTCATTGGCGCGGCCGGCGCGCGCCTGGGTCTACGCCACCGTCTGCACCGCGGCATCGGTGCTCGGCGGCGTTCTCGGCTATGCGATCGGCGCGCTGCTCTATGATTCGCTCGGACAATGGTTGATCAATCTCTACGGCCTTGGCGACAAGGTGGAGGCTTTCCGCGCCGGCTACGCCGAATATGGCGCGTGGATCATCCTGCTGAAGGGATTAACGCCGATCCCTTACAAGCTCGTGACCATCACCTCGGGTTTTGCCAATTTCAATATCTGGCTGTTCATCGTGTTGTCGGTGATCGCCCGCGGCGGCCGCTTCTTTGTGGTCGCGATTCTGCTCAACCGCTACGGCGAATGGATTCGGGTCAGGATCGAGCGGCATCTCGGCTTTTGGGTGTCGTTGGGTGCAGGTGTGCTGGTGGCGGGTTTCATCGTCGCGTTCAAGATGATTTGAAGAGGCGCGACGGCTTTGCCGGCTCGCATTTCGCGCGATCGGGAATCGAAGCGGCCGGCGCGAAATGGAAACGGTATTACGAAAAGATTCCTTGAGCTTGTTATGATGCTTGATCGATCCGACAGTCCGACCGTGCTGCCCCTCGCAGCGTGCAGGACGACGGTTGCGACCGCGGGTCTAGCGCTGTCGATATTGGTGATCGGTGCGAGCGCGGCCTTGTCGCAGGGCGTATCCCCAGCCGCAAAGCCCTCATCGCCGCAAGGAGTGCCGGATCAGCCGCCGCCGCAAGCCGCCCCTGCATCGCCTCCGGCTCCCGCAGCGCATGAGGAGAATCCGGGCCTTCTCAACGAAATGGGAAAGATGCTGGAGAAGTCGCTGTCGATCCTGCCGCCGCTGAAAACCCCGGGTGAAGCGATCGACGATCTGAACGCACGCGCCAAGGATGCGGCAAAGGACGCAGGCGAGGGCCTGTCGCGTCTGGCCAAGCCTTCCTCGATGGTGACGGGGCGCGTGATCTGCCCGGTTTCCGCCAACGGTGCCGCAAACTGCAAGGACGCTGCCGACAAGCTCTGCCGGACCAAGGGATTCAAAGAAGGCAAGAGCCTGAATGCCGATTCGACGGAAGCTTGTTCTGCCAAGGTGCTGATTCCCGGCCGGACGCGAAAACCGGACGACTGCCGGACCGACTATTACGTCACGCGCGCGTTGTGTCAGTAGCGCTGAAGGCGCCGCTTGTCTTTCACGTAACGTCGCGATTGCGTTCTTGGTATGATGTCTGGCATCCTTTGTTCGCCGCAAGACATCTTTCCATGACGGACGAGGATTTTGACGAATGTCCATGCCTGCCTTGTTCAAGGGACGCCTTTCGATTCCGGTGATCGGAGCGCCGCTGTTCATCATCTCGGTGCCTGATCTCGTGATCGCGCAGTGCAAGGCGGGAATTGTCGGGTCGTTTCCGGCGCTGAACGCGCGCCCGCCCGATCTGCTCGATGAGTGGCTGGCGCGGATCCGTCGCGAGCTCGCCGCATATGATGCGGTCCATCCCGATTCCCCCTCGGCGCCGTTTGCCGTCAATCAGATCGTGCATCGATCCAACAACCGGCTCGAGCACGATCTGGCGCTGTGCGAGAAGCACCAGGTGCCGATCATCATCACTTCGCTTGGCGCGCGCGAGGAAGTCAATCAGGCCGCGCATCGCTGGGGCGGCATTGTTTTTCATGACGTGATCAACCAGAAATTCGCGCACAAGGCGATCGAGAAGGGCGCCGACGGCCTGATCCTCGTTTCCGCCGGTGCCGGTGGGCACGCCGGGGTGATTTCGCCCTTCGCTTTCGTGGCGGAGACGAGGCAATGGTTCGACGGGCCGATCGCGCTGTCGGGCGCCATCGGCAACGGCCGCGCCGTCCGCGCGGCCCGCCTGTTGGGCGCCGACTTCGCCTATATCGGCTCTGCCTTCATCGCCACCATCGAGGCCAATGCGGTCGAGGGCTACAAGCAGATGATCACCGCCTCGGGCGCCGAGGATATCGTCTATTCCAATCTCTTCACCGGCGTGCACGGCAACTACCTCAAGCCGTCGATCGTCGCGGCGGGGATGGATCCCGACAATCTTCCGCAATCCGACGCCTCCAAGATGAGTTTCGGGACCGACGCCTCCGGCGAGCGCACCAGACCGAAAGCCTGGAAGGAGATCTGGGGCTCGGGCCAGGGCGTCGGCAGCGTCGGAAAGATCGTGCCGGCTGCCGAATTGATCGCGCGTTTCAAAAGAGAATATGAGGAAGCCGTCGATCCGCCGGTGTGAGGTCAGAAGCACGAGATCATGCTTCTAACGCAGGCGCTGCTCTCGGGAAGAACATCGCTGCCAGGCTATGTTTTCAGATAAACTCCGCGTCGCGATAACCGGGGATTGATCATGCGCTTCCCGCAGCCCGTACTTCCCATGACCGGCGGTTGCTCGTGCGGTGCGATCCGTTACAGCGTCGCATCGTTTCCGCTGCTGCTCTACACCTGCAATTGCACAGATTGCCAGACGGCGTCCGGCAGCGCATTCGCGCTGAACATGCCGGTTCTGACAAAGGATTTTGATATCCTGCAGGGCGAGCCAAAGGGATGGCGCCGTCCTTCCCCGAGTGGCGCGGACGTCACGTCGTGGTTTTGCGGCGACTGCGGCGGCCGAATTTACGGCGAACGGGTCGGGCGTCCGGAGACGATAAATATTCGCGCTGGAACGCTCGACGACACGAAATGGCTTGTTCCAGCCGCGCACATGTTCATGAGAAGCGCGCAGCCGTGGGTATTGCCGGCGGCCAATGCCGAATGCCACGAAGTCGGTCCCGAAGATTTCCGGCCGCTCGGCGAGAAGTGGCGGGCGATGTGGCCCGATTTCTTCCCGCGGCAATAGCGCCGGACCATCGGCTCGTGGCCAGAATTCCGCGCCATCGATATGGTCGTCCGCTAGCTCTGCGTGGCGCAGATCACGCATGATCGCGATCATTTTCGACGCTTAACGCACCGTTAACCAACCCTCCCCCAGATTCCGTCGCAAGGCCACTGCCGCTTTTTCGCGGGCAAACGGCCGGAACTGACGTTGGGGGCACGATGGATTTCGAGACGCTTGTTGCAAAAACGCCGGCAACCCTCGACGAGATCAAGCGCCGGGTCGCTCATGCCCTGGCGCGTCATCCGCGCTGCCGCGGCGTGCAATTCGACATCATCAGCATGCCGCGATCCAGCAAGGGCGGGAACTGGACCATCAGTCTGCGCGCGATTGCTCCCGAGGCGGTGTGGGAGGCGTCCGACATCGTTGCCGATATTCAGGAAGCCTACGAACTCTCCGCCTTTGCATGACCCTTAAATCCAATCCACTAGCTTTTTTTCGCACTTTTTCATCCTGATCTCGCAAGAATTTCACCCTGCGGCCGATCAGGCCGCCATCGCCTCGGCACCGTTAGGCCTTAATTCTTACCCACTTGTCGGGGAATTGATCGTGGCTTGCCAACGGAGAGTTGCTTGACGAGAGCAATGACCATCATCGCGCTGACGTGCTTGCTTGTCGTCGCTGCGGCTGCGGCCAGCATTCTCTCCCGCGACAGCGTGCCGATGGCCGGAGCGGCGATGGCAACGGCTTCGGTTGCCATCGAAATCGAAAGCCCGGTTTCCAACAAGCAAGCGAAGGGCGACAAGCTGCTCGTGACTGCCGCCGCAACCACTTCGGTCGAGCCTCCAACGCAAGCGTTCGCGACAGAACCGCTGCGGCAGGCTTTTGCGGCCACCCCACCGACCGAGATCGAAGGGCTGAAGATCGCGAATTCCTCGCCGCCACCGGCTCCGAATTCCTCACCACAGCCGGCTCCGCCAAAACCCAAGGTCGTCGCCAAACCGCCGGCGCAAAAACCCTACGCGCTGCTCAGCGACGCGCAGATCGCCAGCATCAAGGAACGGCTGAAACTCTCCTCGTATCAGGAGTCATACTGGCCGGCGGTGGAAAACGCGCTGCGCGCGGTGGCGCGAAAGATCCACGCCTCGCGGCAGGCCGACCCGAACGGGACCGGCGCGATCATCGATCCCGAATCCGCGGAGGTTCAGCAGCTGAAATCGGCCGCGATGCCGCTGTTGTTTCAGCTCCGTGAGGACCAGAAGCGCGAGGTGCGCTCGCTCGCTCGCCTGATCGGCCTGGAAAAAGTGGCTGAGGCGATCTAAGCCGCGCCCCTATTCGCCCTCCGACGTTTCATTAACCAAGAGCATCTTCGCAAGGCGTCTGGCCGCTTTGCCGCAAACCGGCTATAGCCTTTTCGGTTCTGATTGAATCAGAACCGAGGCTCTAATCTTTTGTTTTGACGCGTTTTCTTTACGCGAACCGGTATCCACTTCGCTCGAAAACGCTATAGGCCGATTGCTTTCGCGTTCAGCATTAACGCGGAAGAGGTCGGGCGCGGCGCCATTTTCCCGCGTCTGGCCTTGAAGGCGGGGCCTGCCCTGCGTTTTAATCAGCTCGGGCGCAACATGCGGAGGCGAGCAGAGACAGGGAGAGTCATGGCCTTAGCGCGGATCGCAACGTTGGCCGTTAGCTTCACCCTCCTTTCGGGGCTTTGCGCGTCGGCCAAACCGATCGCGGCCCTTGGCGAAACCAATTTGAGGAAAACGCCTGGCACGGACAGCCCGGTCCTCACCATCATTCCGAAGGGAGCAACCGTCGAAGTCGGCAAGTGCAGCAAGGGATGGTGCGAAGCCAACTTCGAGAGCCGGGACGGCTTTGTCATCGCTCGCAATGTCGGTCTCGGTCAGCGGCGCAGGGCGCATCCCGGCTCGCAAGTTTACGACGAGGAACTCGTCGACGCGGTTGGGCCGCCGCGGTTCGCCCCGCCGCTTTATTACGGATACCACGGGCCGTATTACGGCTTCGGACCGTTTTACGGCTATTATGCCGGGTGGGGATACAGGGGATGGCGCTGGTAGAGTAGCGCCCCTGCCGATTCCGCTATGTGAAACTGGCAACGCCGATTTCCGCCTTTGCGGACGACAATTTGGAAGTCGAAGTCTCAGAAGCTCTGCATCAACCTCCGCCACCAGGGTTTGGCGCGGCGCTTCGCCTCTGCCATCTCCCTCGTGCGTTCGAGTGCGGTTGCCAAATTACGCCGCGACAGAGCCATAGCGTCGATATCCACCCCGGCGCGTCCGGCATACTCGGCGATCGCCATTATTAGTTGTTCCAGCTGTGGTGCGGCAGCGACCGCGAGACCAAGCCAAATCTTTTCTTGTTGTACGCTCATCACAAGTGGGGTGCCGCCAGCGTCCCACGCTTCGTATTCGTCATTCTCGACATCGATCTCCTCAAGGTCCAACTCCATCTCGATAACGGAGCGATAGGCCTTCACCTCGCCAGAGTCTTTCGTTCTAAGGAAAACCGGGAAATCGAAACCCGTGCCCATGCTCGGCCTTTGCAAGCGGTGCGCAGCGCAAGACCGCTTAATTCATCACCCGCAAAATCGGCCCGCATTCTCGCGGGCGATCTGGCGCGAAATCACGCGGCGATGACGCCTTCGATCATGGTCTCCGGGACCGTGCGATTGCGCCCCGAGCGTTTGGCCTGATAGAGCGCGCGATCGCATCGCTCGACCAGCGCTTCCGCCGACTCGCCCAGACGGAACTGAGCTACTCCGATCGAAACCGTGATGCTCGATATTTCCTCGCCGGTGGCGCGGCGGGTCAGGCGTGCCTCCGAAATGCGGCGGCGGACGCGTTCGGCGACATCGACGCATCTATCGAGCGGCGCGCCTGGAAGCACGGCCATCAGCTCCTCGCCGCCGTAGCGCGCCGCGAGGTCGCCACTGCGAACGTTGTCCTGCAGGACCTTCGCCACCAGCCGAAGCACCTGATCGCCGACCTGATGTCCGAAGCTGTCGTTGAACGTCTTGAAGTGATCGATATCGATCATCAGGATGCTCAAGGGATCGCCGGTCTCCATCGCGGCAATTTGCGCGGAACGAAGGAAAGCTTCCAGCGAGCGGCGGTTGGCTAACCCGGTGAGGGCGTCGGTATTGGAATGCAGCTCGGCCAGCTTCAGCGAGTCGCCAATCTTGTCGAGTTCCTCCGAGGCCTTGACGAAATTGGCTTCGAGGCCCGAGGCCCGCGTCGTCGCATGTGACAGCTCTTCCGCAAGCCGCTCGATGATCGGCTGGGGATCGCTCGTCGTCTGAAACTGCAAGGAGACTTCGCCGAGCGACTCGATCTGCATGCGGTTGTCGGCGATCGCACTGCTCAGGAATTCCCTGGCGTTCGATATCACCGCGTGCAGTTGTTCGGGGAAACCGTTGGTGGTGCTGTGATCGGACTGCGGGTCGACATAGGTGACGTAGAGCTCGTGGTTGATGACGGAATCGAACTTTCGCTTGTTGGCGATCAGGATATCGATGGTCTTTCTCAGTGCGGGTGAGGCACCCATCGCATAGTTGAACCAGACCGAAAAATTTTCAGGAGTGGGCGGCACGCGGTGCAACGACATGAATCGATTGGCCCGATTTGCCACCGTGGTCGCGTAGTCGAAATCGACCTCATCGAATTCGTTGATCATGTGCGTTTGTCAGCAGCGGCAGCCGGCATCCGAGACCCGTGGCTAATTCGGTGAAAAATAAAGCCTTTCAACGGTCGACGCCTGACGGCGATCAGGCAATCCCTCAATTGGGTAGCCCTCAGTTCTGAAGGATGATTTAAACATTTCGGCCAATTTGGCGCTAACACGCGCCTGTCGCCTCGGAGTACTGTCCCGCCGCGGGACATCCCGCTGGCGGCTGGTCACCCCGACGAGGCTTTAGCGTCGGGGCGATCGGGCTCGGGACCGGGTGGCCGGCCGCGACGAGACCTGGAAAACAAATCGTATCCTGAGCTCGTCGAGTTTTTCACGAATATGCCGAGGAGAGGTTGCGATGAGTACGCGACGCGAACACGACCTTCTGGGCGACCGGGACGTTCCTGCGCAGGCTTACTATGGCGTTCACACGCTGCGTGCGGTGGAGAATTTCCCGATCACGGGAACGCCGATCTCGATCTATCCGGATCTTGTGGCGGCGCTGGCCTCGATCAAGTTGGCCGCAGCCAGGACCAACAAGGAGCTGGGATTGCTCGACGGCACGCGCGCCGACGCCATCATCGCCGCGGCGGAAGAAATCCGCTCCGGCCGCCTGCATGAGGAATTCGTGGTCGACGTCATCCAGGGCGGCGCCGGCACCTCCACCAACATGAATGCCAACGAAGTGATCGCAAATCGCGCGCTGGAACTGCTCGGGCGGCCGAAGGGCGATTACCGGTTTTTGCATCCCAACGAACACGTCAATATGAGCCAGAGCACCAACGACGTCTATCCGACCGCGCTCAAGCTCGCCGCCTATTCCGGCATCATGCGACTGGTCGACGCCATGGCGGTGCTGCGCCAGGCATTCGAGGCGAAGTCCGAGGAGTTCAGGGACATCATCAAGATGGGCCGGACACAGCTGCAGGACGCCGTGCCGATGACGCTGGGGCAGGAATTCTCGACCTATGCGGTGATGCTGGGTGAAGACGAGCAGCGGCTGAAGGAAGCCGTCCTCTTGATTTGCGAAATCAACATGGGCGCCACGGCCATCGGAACCGGCATCAATGCGCATCCGGACTACGCCCGGCTGGTCTGTCAGCATCTGCGCACCACGACAGGCATTCCGGTCGTCACCGCGTCAAACCTGATCGAGGCGACGCAGGATTGCGGCAGTTTCGTTCAGCTTTCCGGCGTGTTGAAGCGCGTCGCGGTAAAGCTGTCCAAGACCTGCAACGATTTGCGCCTGCTGTCGTCGGGGCCCCGCGTCGGGCTTGGCGAAATCAACCTTCCGCCGATGCAGGCGGGCTCCAGCATCATGCCGGGCAAGGTCAATCCGGTGATCCCCGAAGTCGTCAACCAGATCGCCTTCGAGGTGATCGGAAACGACGTGACGGTGAGTTTCGCGGCGGAAGCCGGTCAATTGCAGCTCAACGCCTTCGAGCCGATCATCGCCCACAGCCTGTTCAAGAGCGTCAATCATCTTCGCGCCGGCTGCCTGACGCTGGCGCTGAAATGCGTCAACGGCATCACCGCCAATCGCGAGCATCTGCGCCGCGGCGTCGAGAGATCGATCGGGATCGTAACCGCGCTCAATCCCTATATCGGTTATGCCAACGCGACCGAGATCGCGCAGCAGGCGCTCGTCACCGGTCAAAGCGTTTACGATCTGGTCCTTGCCAGGAAACTTTTGACGCGCGAGCAGCTCGACGAAATCCTGCAGCCGGAGGTGTTGACCAAGCCGCATTCGTTCGGGCCCGCTCCGGCGACGGCGAAAACGCAAACCCTCACCGTGCGCCGCGACCAGACGGATTGAAATCCGCTGGCCGCGGATGGTCGGGCGGTCCGCAGATGGCCGGTATGGCGAACGGGTTTCGGCCGTTTCCCCGTCGACTTCCGCAGTGGGACCAAGCTCGGCCCACGCATTCGGCCGAAGGCTGCCGGCCCCGTTAGGCGCACGATGTGGTTGCTTTTATTGGTCTGGTGGTCCGATTCTAACATTCGCATCCCTTCTCGGCGGCCACTTTTGCGAATGTTAGAATCATAGGACCACCAGTAAATATAAGATTCTAGTGGAGTTTAGGATTTGACATTCGCCTTTTTTGGACTCGCGGCCAAGTGGGTAGCGAATGTCAAATCCACTCCACTAGCGAACATGGCAAGAGGAAGCTAACTTCGGCTTCGAAAAAGCCGTCAAAAACGGCGGGGATCAAGGGAGACACGCATGCATGAACTGACGCCGGAAACCATCACGGACGCGGTGCTTGACCAGATGGCGACGACGAGCGACCCGCGCCTGAAGGAGATCATGGACTGTGCGGTCAAGCACCTGCATGAATTCGCCAAAGAAGTGAAGCTGACGCCGGCGGAATGGATCAAGGGCATCGCCTTCATGACCGCCGTCGGCAAGATCTGCACGCCGGCGCGGCAGGAATTCATTCTGCTCTCCGACACGCTTGGCCTCTCCGCGCTCGTCAACGGCTTGCATGACTCGACCGCCATGGAAGAAGGCACCCACACCAGCCTGC
>Ga0307474_10001111_pt1 | contig 19640 bp, 14 predicted proteins | sample atmos_gasesECM1C_2_FD_203312 | JGI IMG/M metagenome (GOLD analysis project Ga0307474, IMG submission 203312) | Hardwood forest soil microbial communities from Morgan-Monroe State Forest, Indiana, United States - atmos_gasesECM1C_05 | ecosystem: Environmental > Terrestrial > Soil > Temperate... | reverse complement strand
TTTACTGTCCCCTGATCCTGCAACACAATTTTTTCCTGGTCGTCCAGCAGTTGCTTTTGGATCGCGTTGCGCGCCCACGCGGCACGGTAGCGTTCCACATCCATCTGCGCCTGGCCGAGTACGTTCTGATCGCGCTCCAACGCGCCTTGCGCCTGCAAGAGAGTCGCGCGAAAGGGACGCGAATCGATGTCAACGAGCGGATCACCTTTCTTTACAACTTGTCCCTCTTTGAAGTGAACCGCGACAACCACCCCAGTCACTTGGCTGGTAATCGAATCCGTATAAACGGGAGTGACTGTACCGATTGCATTCAGGTAAACGCCGATGTCTCCCTTTTTGGCCGTCGCAGTCGTGATTGTGGTCTTCGGCGGTCCCGGAGCAGCATTCTTCTTGGCGTTCTCGTGGTGGCCCCATAACAGATAGGCCCCTATCGCCAGCAACAAAACAATCCCCAGGATTATCCACCATAGCCGGTTTCCGTGAGATTCCGAATCGTGAGCGGGGAGTTGATGGCTTGGATCGGTGATGGGATTTTCCTTTGTGTCGACGGTCAAAAAGAAATCTCCTTTTTTCGGCTCCGAATCGTTCAGAATTATAGGCTAGGAGAATGGAGTTCAGTTCGCAATCGTGACGCCCGATTTTCCTAGCCCCAGCTTATTGCAGAAAGTGAGCTGTTCTGCACAGTATTTTGAAAGGGAATGAGCGTCCGGGGGCTCAGACTACAGTTTATCCGCTGCCCAGATGGCCCATTGGTGGCGACCGACAGACTTGTAGCCGGCTTCGGTGCAACTCGACAGCACGAACTGAAGACACGCAACCTCTCGGCGAGATAGAAGGGGATCGTGTGGGCAACGTCCCGACACAAGGTAATGCAGCAGACATTGCGAGTAAAGAGGCCAAAAAACAGCCTCCCTCAAACCCGCCTCCGCCCTCAAATCACTTGCGCCGTTTTTGGCCGACGGGACTGTCTTGCCATTGATTTCCTCTCCTATACATATATACATACATGAAGGCATGTGCCCAGTCTCACGTTGTAGGCTAGATACCACCCATCGTGGTACGGGTCTGATAAATCACGATCTGATCTGTATCCCAGGGTCATATCGCCGAAGCCATAGTCGTATGAGGCTACGCTGAAGTAGAAACCGTCGAACCTTCCCGGTTCCCTCCGCAAGCCGGAAGACATGGCCGCAACCAAGGCCGGCTGTAATGCGCCCATGCTCCCAAGAGTGGTCGACGTGGTAGTGGGAATCACTACGGCCTGGGCACAGACGAGCACACCATCAAGGGTCGCCACGGGACAATCCATGGTCACCGTGCGGCGCATTTATGGCCTTCCGTCACCTACCTGCCGGAGTACAAGCTCTGCTTCTCCTCGAATTACGAACCCGTGATCAAAGATCAAGATTTCGTTGTTTGGCTTCGCGTGAAGCGGATGCCGTGGGACTACACAGTCACCCCCGAGGAACTGATCGGAGACTCGAGCGACAGGCTGAACAGGAAGCCTCGGGAATCTTGAACTGGGCGCTGCGGAGGCTGGCGGAATACATCGCTGTGGGCAAGATTGTCTATCCCCAAAGAATGGTGGACGCCACTAACCAACACCGCGAAGAAATGGACATCATCGGCCGGTTTGTAAAGCAGCGTTGCACCCTGAGACCGGATGCGACGGCTGGGGGCAGCGAGGCTTCCTCGGAGCCGCTATTGAGGGGATTTGTGGGCGGTTCGAGAACAGTTGGCGGACTTTCAGAGCCTAATCGTGTGGACGCAAATCGATGCTGTGCCTCGAACGGGTGGCGAACGATTTGCGCTTAACACTAGCAAAATCGATGCCCGACCAGATTTGCGAACCCGGAGTTCCGACACAAAAAGGAGATGAACGATGGTTGCCTGGAGGAAATTAGAAAATGCACGCAAGACCTAGTCTCGGTGCTGCACTTTGGAAGTCTTATATACACATCCCTCCGTCGTCCCATTCTAGGCGTCGGTCGCTTGTGCAATCTGACGGACACCCCGACCTCTACAAACTGAAATCTCCCCTGCGATCGGTGGCGTTTGTAACAAACCCGCAAAACTCGAAACCAGCAAGTCGGATGAACCGGAAAGGCTATTCACGAAGGCTGCTATCTGCTCAAGGTCGGTTTGAAACGGGCGACAACGCCGCATCTACGGCCCAAAGCCAGCTTTCTAAAGCGGTAGCAAATAGGAGGCGGGGAATGGTGTGCCCATGCACCTATGCCGAGCGCTTCCACTCGCGGTCGCCGGCAGAAGGCTGAATAAACTCCTTCGTCGTTGTTCACCATGCAGAGATTCCGGCAAACCCGCAGCTTCCTCATCGCTGCCATCGATCCGTTCTGCTATGAAGCGATTTGCTTTCGCGGACGAACGGTGGACAGCTAGGCGCTTGCTGGCTTGCGAAGGGGGTGAAGCTTGTTGCTGACTTTCTTAAGCCAAGGTTGACGCAACCTCATACGACCGTCGTCGTCCCACTTGACAAGCGCGTCATCTTCGTTGGTTCTCACAACTGTTCCGAATCCGCCTGTCGGCTTTCCAAAGTCGCCCAGACCCATGACGCGATCTCCGGGATTCAATTCCGAGTCGGGAGCAGGGGGCTGGTCGAGCAGTGGACTTTTAGCCCGATCTGCCTCAGCCGGTGCTCCAGCGTATGAAAGAGGCGGTTGCGGAGCTTTGCGCAGTTTTGTCAGTTTATTGACACGGCTCATATTTCATTACTCCAATCGCTTACTTTCCCAATCATCTGCTCGTTAACTAACTAGAATAGGCTTGGAAAGCGTGGCTCCGCTGATCCAAACTGCTCAGTCCTGGAGACGATTCACTGGGCAACTTCATAGATCGCGGAGCCGGACATTGTGTGGAGGTTCGGATTGGACACTGAAAGCTAGTCGTGGAGAACGATACTGAGAAGTGAACTGTGAACTTGTAATGCACCGCCAGCGTGATAATTAATGAAGCCCAACTTCCTAAATCTGTTCATGAAGAAATTGACCCGCCCACGAGTTGTGCCCACCATCTCCGCCAGACTCTCCTGACTGATCTTGGGAATCGCAACTTCGGGCTTCCCGTCCTTGCCGAAGTGAGCCAGCAGCAAAAGAATGCGAGCCAGTCTTTTTTCACTAGAATTGAAAAGTTGATCAACCAAATCCTCCTCGTAGCGAATGTTCCGTGTCAGCAAATATGCCACGAACATATCGGAGAACGCATGTTCGCTGTGGATCACTTCCATCATGGATTTCTTATCGATTCGCATCACAGTGCAATCGGTCACTGCAGTCGCGGTACACATCCTGAGGGGCTGCCCCGTGAGGCAACCTTCTCCGAAGAAGTCGCCCTCATTCAGGATGCCTATTGTGGCTTCTTTCCCCCGCTTTGCCACAACGCTGAGCTTTACCTTCCCTTTCTGGATATAAAAAACAGAATCGGCCGAGTCGCCCTGCGAGAAGACCGTTTGTTTCTTGGGAAGAGTTAACTTCAGTCGACCACCGTCGATGGTTGACAGGAATGTCTTGAGGTTGAACCTGCGGCGTCCCTTGGCCGCTGTCACGGCTCTCATGACCGGACCCTCTCAATATTTAGTGATGTCAGGAACCCACCGTTTGAAGAAATGAATATCTTATTCGAGGTTCGGCGTGCCCACTTCCGCATTTTGTTTCTTGTTACGAAAATGGAACAGAATAGTTTTCCGGGATCGGGCAGCCGCGCTTCGGCGACGTGCGTCGTCTTTCTACTGCAGCGCCGGACTCGCTTGGCAAGTACCAGGTGCCGCTTGTTCACGCCCAGCTAATCATGACGAACAGCACCACGCCAGCCACTAGCACGACCTTCACAGCGTCGGCCACTTTCCTACAAACACATCGCGCATAAAAAATGGCCCAGGGCGGGTTCTCCTTGGGCCGTTCTCTTTGCGGGAGGGTTATCGGGGTGCGCGCTGTCGTTCCATTATCATTGCCATTGCACGCACGTGAGTTTCGCGACTGTGCTTAGCATGGAAGTGCTTCAGCATTGCCTGAGGGTGAGCGTTTGAGGGTTTCCAATGCTTCGTTTAAAGTCTTGGATGCGCTCTGTATGAGTGCAGGCACGATACCCAAGGGTCGCACCCTTATTGTCTCTAGCGAGGCGGTACATAGTAGCTACAGCGTACACGACATCTTCCTACGTTTAGCGTGATTGGTTTAACCTTAAGTTTATAGACTCCCTCCTTGGGCGGTGTACCAATGCCCCGCTGGATTTTGGCATTCTCGACTAATGAAGCGTAGCCTTAAGGCATGTACACCACGATCAGAAACATTACGGGCAGCGCTCTTATGACGTGTAAGGACTGCGGGCATGCGGTCAGCATGAACAAGATGTGCGAGACGCCGCTGCAATCGGCGACAGACATTCTGAAGCACATGGCTACCCACAACGCCTCCCACGCCTTCGCTTCGGTTGAGCGCGTCACCGGACCGGAAGTGGAAGGCGTTTCGGTAATTGCATCAGCTCATGCCCTCGGTGTCCCGGCACGAGTAGATCGCTCGTATGACTCCCCCCCATCGCCCAACTGAAGTCCCTTGCCGTCAGAATGCGGACTCTGCGGTTCTTCTAAAACCTACCGTGCGACGTGAACCCTCGTTTGATCAGCTCGACCTGCCATAATGTCGCCCACGGGCGCTACAGATTGTCGTGGAGGAATCATCACTTGCCATGAAGAGAAGTATGTGGAAAGCGGTGATCGAAGGATCGAAGCGGTTTCATCATCTTTCTTCTTTTTTCCAATCTGTTGATGGGAGAATTGTGAGCGCTCGGCCATGGGGCAGAAGAGGGGCTTAGCTGGGCAATCGGAGATGTTTTCACCGCCGCCAATTTTGAAATTGCGGTGATAGCCGCTACGCACCTTCGACCGGATAGACTCTTCCGAAAGGATGCGTTTCAAAAGGGCTTCGCCACTTCCGCAACCGACCGAAGAATAAGCATTCGGATTTCACTTTTCCGGTAGTCCTGAGACGGACGCTTTTACAGACCCGAGTAATATCGGCAGCGTCGCGACGCAAAATGGCGCAGGCACAAAAAGCGAGATGGGCGAAAATTCGAACAGAATCGAATTCAGCAGCAGGGGCAGCGGAGACAACGCGTTCAGCCCCGGCGAGACCCAAGCACACCATGACGGCCGCGGCACGTGAAAACGTAAAAAGATTGCGGTGGCAATGCGGGTTCGCTGGACGAGGATCAAGGCGGGGCAGAAGAAGGCGGCGTAGTCCTTATTCGCCGGTCTTCTCTCCGAGAATCTTCGTTCTTAGTTATTCAATTCAGTTTACCCATCAGTTGTTCTAAGACTTTCCCTTGTGCATGCCGCGGGGTTCCATGTTGTACTGGGTATAACCTATCGAGGCGTTTGAAATCGGCAGAGTTTTGAATAATCGACACCATCATTCTATGTACTTTGTGGTTCTGCTTCTGCTGGTGAGCGTCCCAGCGCGCACTCCTGGAGTGCCATTCCCAGCAGGGTTGGCTGACACTCCGCCCATGGGATGGAACAGCTGGGACGGTTACGGAACAACAATCAACGAAGCCGACTTCAAAGCTAATGCGGACTGGCTTGCCAAGCACTTGAAGCCCTACGGCTGGGAGTATGTGGTGGTGGATGCGGACTGGTTTGTAACTAACCCTGTGGCGGAAGGAAACTCAAAAGCATTTCACTACGTAATGGACGTCAATGGCCGCTATCTGCCGCCCTCGAGCCGCTTCCCGTCGGCGGCTGGCGGCGCCGGGTTCCGGCCGTTAGCCGATTATGTTCACAATCTCGGCCTCAAGCTGGGCGTCCACATTCTTCGCGGGATTCCGAAACAAGGGGCTGAGAGCAATCTCCCGATTGAAGGCACAAACTATCACGCCAGGGATGCTGCCGATGCTTCCGATACCTGTCCCTGGAATTTCGACAATTACGGGATTGACCCGCGCGAAGCGGCAGGACAGGCTTATTACGATTCCATCGCTCGCCTCTATGCCAGTTGGCAGATCGATCTCATCAAGGTTGATTGCATTGGCAGCCATCCTTACAAGGGCGATGAAATTCGCATGCTGCGTCAAGCTCTTGACAAAACAGGCCGTGCCATCGTGCTCAGTGTGTCTCCCGGGCCAGCACCGCTCGAAAAGGCGGAGGAGTTAAGGAAGTATGCGCAGATGTGGCGGATCTCCGATGACATCTGGGACTTGTGGCACGGCACAACGAATTATCCTCAAGGCGTTGGAGACCAGTTCGCAAATGCCGCCAAATGGGCAGTTGTGACCGAACCGGGGCATTGGCCGGATGCGGATATGTTGCCCCTCGGTTACCTCGGACCCGCGCCTGGCTGGGGCAAGCCCCGGAATACCCGGCTCACCCACGACGAGCAGCGCACCATGCTCAGCTTGTGGTCGATTTTTCGTTCACCACTCATGCTCGGCGGAGAGTTGAAGTCGAACGATGAGTGGACAGTTGATTTGCTTACGAATCCTGAGGTCATCGAGGTGGATCAGCATTCGACGGATAGCCACCAAGTCTTTACCGATGAGAAGACAGTTGTGTGGCTCTCAAAACCAGAGTCGGGAGGCGGATATTATCTGGCAGTCTTTAACCGCTCGCCTAACGCAGAGAACATTCACTACGGGTGGAAACAGCTGGATTTGAATTCCTCGGAATATAGCATTCGAAATCTGTGGGAACGCGCAGATCTTGGGCGCGAAAGGTCCCTCGATCTGGTTTTGAGTTCACACGCCTGTGCGCTATACCGACTGTCGGTGCCCTAAGCGACCCGTCTAGCCCCACGCAAGCTCAAAGCAGAGCGTCTGTCCGAGGAAAGGGATTAGTGGTAGAGTTCTTCAGGGCGCAATGGGGGAATGAGCAAACGTATTCTCACAAGCAAAGAGGGACTCCTGGTGGCTCTGGTTTGCTGCGTTTTGCCAGCGTCGGCACAAGAGCGCGTTCCGGTGCAGGCGGACCTGGTTCGAGGCATCGAGGCCGGGAGGGTCAAGGCCGGCGATGCGGTTCTGGCCAAGGTCATTGCCAAATGGCAGAGCCCCGAATGCGCACTTCGTGAAGGAGCGATCCTCAAAGGCCGAATCGTCGCGCAGAATGTCCGTTCTAAAACCGAAAAAACTTCGCAGATCGCCATGCTCTTCGACGGCGGCCAATGCGGCGGCCGCGACATGAAACCAATTCCTCTGACCGTAGCCGCTGTGCTCGCGGTGGATCCAAGCCAGGACAGGAACGAGTATGAAAACCAGCCGCTGAGCGAGGCGGTGGGGCTTGGCTTGGGAAGAGACCCCGGTCCGAACGGAATTGGGGGAAGCCAAAGTGGCACCCGCAGCGTCACGCAGGCGGCCGCAACCGTCTACGTTTCACCTCCTCGTTACAAAGGTCCAACAGCGGTCATGCCGGGGCAGGTGGTGGGTATCCGGGGCATGAAGCTGAACGTAGGCGGCGGCCCGGAAGGCAGTTCGGTACTTTCAAACTCCGGACACAACGTTCGCCTTGAATCGGGAGCCCAGCTTCTGCTTGTGCTTAACCCAAACGCCTCGTCGTCAGTTGCAACGAGTGCGTCCACGGCGACCGCATCGACCATTACGAGGGCGTCTTCCTCGTCAACTTCCGCTCCCCCCAACGAGTCAACCATCGCAGAGTCGGCCGACGAGACTGATGTCTGCTTACCGCCGCAATGCAACGTCGCGATGGCTCCTAACCCGGCAGAAAGCCGGATGGCAGCAGCTTCGGCGACCTTCCCGCTGAAGAATTTAGGCTATATGCCGGAACGTTTGGATCACGCAATGTATGGCTTCGATTTTGGCTCAGCCATCGCCTATCTCGGAGAGAAGGAGCTGCTGTTCACCTTTAACCCGCATATATTGATCCACCGCAGCGGCACAGAAGCGCAATTCTCAAAGCTGCGTATCATTCGAGCCGTTTTGATCAATGCGCAAGACCGGAAAGTGGAGAAGACCGTCGATTGGAAGGTCGCGGATTTACATCAGTATCTTTGGCCCATCGGCCAGGACCGCGTGCTGGTGCACGTAGGGCATGAATTAAGAGTGTACGGTCCGGGGCTGAAACTGGAGCGGCGCCGGGCGCTCGATGGTCCCCTCGCCTTCGTGTGCCTGTCTCCATCGGCGAAATACCTTGCTGTTGGCCTGGTTCATGAGCGTCACACTTCGGCCGTACACCGGGAATTGTCCGAAGCCGAAGCAAGTGAACCTGAGGAAGACGTTGAGATCAAAGTGCTCGACAGCGATTTTCGCACCCTGGCCACAGTGGCGCGCTCTTCGCGGGCTGCACCTCCGATCTTGTCGGACGATGGCGAAATTCAAATCTTGAGCGCGAAAAAAAATCGCTGGCGAATTATGGAGGAGACCTGGGATACACAAAAGCATCTCGTAGCTCAGGTCAACTCCAGTTGCCGTCCGCAAGGGACGACCCTGCCGCAGAATTTATTGTTCCTGGTTGGATGCGATCCTCAGAATGCCGCCAAGTGGTACCGCGTGCTTCGGCCCAACGGAAAACCGGTGCTGAAAGGTTCGCCTTCTTCAACTGAATTGGAACGTACCGCCAACGGAAGTGCGACGGGAGGGCTGTTTACGATTGCCATGGCCGAGGCAGGAAGATCCATTACCCCGGATTCAGCCTTTCAGACCTCCGATCTTCAGAGCGAACGTATCGCCGTGTACCGCGCAGACAATGGGGAAAGAGTATTCTCGGTTGCGGTCGTTTCGCCGGCACCGACCATGCAGACGTTCGTGCTTTCGCCTGCTGGCGATCAACTGGCCGTGCTTGAAGGAGATGAACTTGATCTCTACCAGATTCCAGCGGTGCAAAGCCGGCAAAACTGAGATAGAGCGTGTGCTCCGGGTTGGCTTAACTTTAGTCTTACCCTAGCTTCAATGAAATCTCGATTCCAAGCATTCGCCTTGTTTTCCATTTTTGCTGCTCTTCCGGTAACAGCAGTTTTCGCGCAAAGCGCGGGTAAACTCTCCGCCGAGAACATTTCTCTTCTCAAAGACGCGGCGCAATCGTTTGCCGCCGGAGACGTGAGTCGAGCGGAGAACGAGTTGAATACGGTCCTTGCGGCTTCGCCGGATGAGTCTCACGCATTGAATCTGCTGGGCATTATCCGCGCGCAGCAACGCCGCGAACCAGAGGCGGAAACACTGTTCAAGCGAGCCATTGAGATCGAGCCGGACTTCGCCAGCGCCCACGTGAGCTTGGGAATGCTCTACGTTCAGATGGCAGAGCCGGAGGACGCGATTCCCCAGTTTCAGGAAGCGTTGCGCCTCGCTCCCGACCGCGCGGATGCCCGATCTTCTCTAGTGAACGTCTGGCGCGACCAGGCGCACGCGGCTGTGAGTCAAAATCCGGAAAAGGCTTTGGCGCTGCTGCTCCAGGCGCGCAAGACCAGTCCGAACGATGCCGACGTGCAGTATGACTTCGGCATGGTGGCGCTCAGGATGTCGTTGCTTCCCGATGCGAAGGAGGCTTTTCAACAAACGTTGCAATTGCGCTCAGACGACGCCAAAGCTCTCTATGGTTTGGGGAGAACGGAAATGGCGCTTGCCGATTACGAAGGCGCGCGAGCCACGTTTCATCGCTATTGCGATCTTCGTCCGGCGGATGCGTCGGGCCACTACGCTCTGGGTGTGACCCTGGCGGCGGTGCAACGCTCTGCTGATGCTCGAAGCCAGTTCGAGAAATCGATCGAGATCCAGCCTGCACAAACCGAGTCCTACTTTCAGATCGGACGCATCGTTATGGACGCCGGTAATCTGACCGAAGCCGAGTCCCAATTCAAGCGTGTTCTGAAACGCGATCCTCATCATGCCGGCGCATTAGCGAGCATGGGGCGGCTGCGCTTTCAGGAAAAGGACTACGCGCAGGCTGCCGATCTTTTACAGAAGGCAATTGCTAGCGACTTTTCTTTTCGCGAAGCACACTACTATCTCGGAATGAGCTATGCGCGCATGAATCGAAAAGCGGATTCCGAGAAAGAGCAGGAGATCGCAACCCGGCTCGAACACGAAGAGGTGGAAAGGCATCAGAACCAGTTGAAGATCATTGATTCCGATCCGGGTAGCAGCGAGAAGCAGAAGCGATGAGGTTCTTGTTGGCACCGGCCAAGGTTGAAGGACGAGGAAACCTCAAGGGCTGAAGCCCGCGTCCTTATTGGCTGCTATCGGCATGACTGAACGCCGTGCCCCTCCCGAGCCCCTCGAACCTCGGTTTCCCCGGTGTCAGAAAAATCGTGTCACCTCCGATCCATCCAGGAAAATAGCGGATTCGACTTTACTCATTTATTCGCGGGATTCCCCCCTTCCAGTGCAACCTTAGGCCAGCCATCGACCCAAGCGATGGTGGAGATTTGCAGATAGGCGTCGCCCGAGGTGCCGTCATAGGCATGGAAAACAATAATGTCGCCGTCCTTCTGTTGCAACAGCGATTCTCCTCCGGGCCCGATCCATCGGCTGTTTCCCAGCAATAATGGCGTGCCGCCTCCCTCTAACAAAGGCGTGCCCGCGGCGTCGACATAAGGTCCGGTGACCGATCGCGAGCGCCCCACCATAGTTTTGTAGTTGCTTTTGGTTCCTCGGCAACAGAGATCGAAAGAAACAAAAAGATAATAGTAGTCAGCGTAATGGACAATGAACGGCGCTTCCACCGCCTGCCAATCGCCCGGCAAGCCCGGAGAATTGGCAGGCGGACTATCGGGTCGCTTGCGCCTCGCAAGAGAATAGAGTTTTGTATCTTCCTTCGACAGCAAGCCAGTCTTGGCATCTATGTGTCGCATCTTGATGCCTGTCCAGAAACTGCCGAAGGCCAGCCAGGGCTGTCCCTTTTCGTCGAGCACCAGGTTGGGATCAATGGCGTTGAAGTCATCTTCCGGGCGGGAGAGCAAAACCAGGCCGTGATCGGTCCAATGAAAATTGGGATTTTTCTGGTTCAGCGTCTTATTCGTCAGCAGCGCGATTCCGGATGTGTTCTTTCCGAAAACCGAGAAAGCGTAGTAGAGGTGGTATTCCCCATTAAAGAAGGAAATGTCAGGAGCCCACAATTCTTTCGTCTCTGGACTTTGCTTTTTTATCCACTGGGGAATCTGTTCGAACACGTAGCCGCAGAGCTTCCACAGATGTAAATCCTGAGAGCAGCGAATGGGAAGTTCTCCCTTGCGGACCGGGCCATTGGCGGTGCCGAACAGATACCAGGTGTCACCGTCCTTGGCGATTGAGGGATCGTGCGTATACTCCACGTCGCCTTCCACGTGCACAACTTGCGGAGCGTTCTTCTGCGAAGCGTTGTTCTTCTGGCCCTGGGCGATGGTCAAAAGACTACAGGCAAGAAAAAGCGTGGCTTTATTTCGCATTGCGAGCACCTTTCGCATGATTCGAGCTCGGTAGATTTTTTGCAGAGGTACGATATCAGAAATCGTTTACTGACGGCTAGGCTCCAGCGCCATTACGGTCTGCACCAGATCGCCCAATTGCTGAGATGTGAAGTCGTTGCCTTCCAGATTGGCCGCCAGCTTGTCATTTCGATCGATGACTACGGTGTGGAAGGAGTGAACCAACAAGGCTTCATCCGGATAGAAGGCCATATCGAACTCACGGCACAGTTTCTGAATGTCGGCGAGCGGGCCGGTGAGGAAGTGCCAGGAGCGGCTATCGGCCTTCCAGATGCGTGCATAGTTGGCCAAAGCGTCGGGTTGGTCGTGCACCGGATCGATGACGACGGTGAGCAGAACCAGGTCCCGGCCCATCCGGCTCTTGAAGCGTCTTTGCAACAGTCCAAAATTGTTGGACAACCGAACGCAGTAGTCCGGCCGTGGACAACGGGTATAAATGAACGTAATGGCTACCACTTTTCCCGCAAATTGCGAGAGCGAAATGCGTCCGCGATTCTGGTCGATCAAAGCGAAATCGGGCACGGGCTGGCCAATGCGCAGAGCGTCGGATGGAGTTGACTTCGCCGCCATTGCATTCTCCAACAATTTGAAGCGCCGAGCTTGTGTCGGATCCAGTTCCAGGCTCTCGAACGGCCGGATGTGAATGTCTTCGGCATACGACGAACTACCCTTCGCCACGAGCGCGAAGTCGATAGTCGTCCCGGGCTCCAGCCCATCCAGTGCCTTCGCGTCGCGCACCGGTAAAAGCATGACCATGGCGTCCATGTAGCCGGGAATCTCGCGACACGATACGGAAATCGTCTGCTGCCTACGGTCAACTTGCAGAAGCACGCCGGTGACCAGGTGGCGTTCTGACGCACCCAGGCAGAGCGCCGCGAAAAGAAATACCGACATTGCACCCATAGCCCGCTTGCGAAATGTTTGTCCGCAACTAGCAGTCACTTCTTTGCCTGCCCTAAACCATCGCCATTATTTTCCGGGTTTGGTTTTGCGGCAATTTTGCTGTCTCTCGCCGCGCCTCCCAGGCGGAACGGATGCCGCTCCAGCTTGGAGTAGTCTTTCGCGAATTCTTTGATCTCAAGGAACTGATCCACAGCCAAGTCAACGAAGCTTTGTTTGGAGTTACTCGTAGGCCACCAAATTTCCAAATCCACAATGCGAGCCGATTTCCCCAGGCCAACGTGCTGCGTGAGCGGCGATGCGCCAAAGGAGCCTCCGCTGCCTACCGTGCGATAGATCGATCGAGCCGCCCTGCCTTCATTCTGCACCGTCAGCTTGATGCGTGCGCCAATCGCGGCCCGGTTCGTCTTCACCCCCACAAGATGCAGACTAATCCAATCATTTTCATTGCCGGGATTCTCGAACAGACGGAAGGCATGGCTGTCGCCTGGAACCGCTCCGCCGATTTCAGTCAAGAGATCCTCGTCGCCGTCATTATCAATATCGGCAAACGCCACGGCGTGCCCCTTGTGCAACTCCCCGGTTCCAGACGACGCGGTGACATCCGTGAAGAATTTGCCGTCTTTATTGTGGAGCAGCACATTGGGAAACAGCGATGCATAACTCGGACTGCCGGTGCCCAGATACATATCGAGAAACCCGTCGTTGTCGATATCGCCGAAGTTAGCGCCCATCGGCATAAAAACGCGATCCAGGCCAACCTGGGCGGTCACATCGCGAAAAGTTCCATCGCCCAGATTCTTGTAAAGCTTGAGCGTCTCAGCGTTGGGAGACAGGCCCAGATAGCTGCGCACCGATTCCTCAACCGAAACGTAATAACTGGTTACGAACAAATCCGGCCAGCCATCATTGTCGTAATCGAAGAACCACGCAGCGAAGCTTTGCCAGGGCTTCTGTACGCCAGCCTGCGCGGCCACTTCTGTAAACGTCTTGTCGTGGTTGTTGTGATACAGAAAATTGTCGCCGTTCAAATTGGAGACGAAGAAGTCTACATAACCGTCGTTGTCATAGTCGGCGGCGACTACGCCCTTGGTGAAAGCAATGCGGTCGATACCGGCGGCGTGGGAAATGTCTTCGAAGGTGCCATCGCCGCGATTGCGAAAAAGCTGACTGGGCTTGTTTTCGTTGCCGACAAATAGATCAAGATGGCCGTCGTTATCAATGTCGGCCCAGACCGCAGTTTGCGTGTCTGTGGCGGGCTCAGCCAAACCGCTGGCGGCAGTGACGTCGGTAAAGGTTCCGTCGCAATTATTGCGCAACAGCGATTTGCGCTGCGGGAACTCCCAGGCGCCGCGCAACACGAGAATATCCAGGCAGCCGTCGTTATTGTAATCGGTCTGAATCATGTTCAAGCCGCCAAGTTGGTCGCCGAGCCCGGCCTGCGCCGTACGGTCGGTGAATGTGCCGTCGCCGTTGTTGTGAAAGTAATGCATGGGAGCGCATTGCCCGAAATCGGAGGTGACCACGTCAAATAAGCCGTTTCGTTCGAAATCGTCGACGATCAGTCCGCCTGACATGGAGTAGAGCTCGATGCCCACGGCTGGCGCCACATCCACAAAGCGCCCCAGATCCTCCGCAGATTCGAATGTCGAAGGCGGAATCAAATATTGTTGCGGCACACCCGCTGGATATTTGCCGAGAGTCATATAGGAAAGATTCAGCAGCCACTTTGCGTCCAGGGTTTCGGGATGGCGTTGCAAATATTTCAGAAGATATTCGATTGCCTTCTCCGAAGCGGCCGGCTTTGCGTAGCTCTGCTTCGAGTGCGGCGGAAAGATGCAGCGATCCCCAGGGTGGCGATAGATATCATTGTCCATTTCTGATTTGTGCAGATAGGCGATGCCGAGCGCTTCCTCCAACTCGGGCATTGCGGCGGGCAATTGCGACGACGCAATCTGATAAGCCGCTTGCCATTGTTCGACCGCGTTGTCCATCTCTCCCTGATAGGCATACAGATTGGCCAGGGCATAGTGCATCTGAATGGCATCCAGCGGGCGACCGTGGCTGATGCTCTCCGGGTTCGCCGGATCGAGAGTCTTTTTGACGTCATCGATCACCGCGGTCATGGACCGCTGACGAATCTGGCACAGGGCGTGCAGGTTCTGGCTCCAGCCCTCCGCTTTGGAAAAACCACGAAAAGCCAGATCGGCTTCTCCTTTTCCGCCAATGTTCGGCGCGTAGCGAATGGCGCCGGTCGCAGAGGAGGGAAGAATCCGCGCGGGGCTGGTATTTTGCTGCGGGTCGGTGTCTCCGGGAGAAATTACTTTCAAGATCGCATAACCGGAGGGCACGCGCACAACGCCGGTGATTTGCCTCGGAGCGATTCCCTGCAGGGCATCGCGTAATTCGGTTCGTAAAGTTGAGGCATCCACCCGACCCATGGAACCGCCATCAGAAGAAGTTGGATCGATGGAAACTTCGCGCGCGAGGGAAGCGAAGTCCTCGCCGCTTTTTAATCGCTGCAACACCTGATCTGCTTTTGAAGCGGAGTCTACAACGATGATGCGCAGCTCCTCGACCTTTGACGATTCCTGGGCGAGAACCAGACCGTTTAAAGAATGCAGAATCAGCAAAGAGAAGATCAAAGCTTTGAGAGCGGTGTCGCGCAAGGCAGCGATATCCGGGTTGATCTTCATTACGACCTCAAGTCGACGGCGGAGCAAGGTCATAGCAATCCGCAACCCAGCCTACTCCGAGGTGGATGATTTCATGAAACTATAGCATTCAGCCGCAGCAAGCGTTTACCATGTCAGCGGATTTGACCTGGAGGAATCCCCATGATCGGACGCCGAGACTTTCTGCGGACAAGTTTCGCCAGCGCCGGATGCCTGCTCGCTGCCAGAACTTACCCGCCCTTTGCCTGGGCTGATACCAAACCCCTTGCCTCGCGGATTGAGGTATTAACCGGCGAACCTCTGGGCATCATTTCTCCCAACCTTTACGGACACTTCACCGAGAACCTGAGCGGGGTAATCTACGACGGCGTTTGGGTGGGACCAAACTCCAAGGTGCCGAACATCGATGGCATTCGCAAAGAACTGATCGACGAAATGAAGAAGATCAAAGCGCCAGTGGTGCGCTTTCCCGGCGGTTGTTTTGCCGACAGCTACGACTGGCGCGACGGCATCGGCCCTCTCGATAAGAGGCCGCGGCGCACTAACTTCTGGGCGCAGAGCGAGACCAGCGCGGCGCCCGCCAGCCATCGTTACGATCCCAATGAATTCGGTACCAATGAGTTTGCACATTTCTGCAAATTGATTGGCAGTGAGCCTTATCTGGCCGCGAATCTGCGCAGCCTTCCCGCCGAGGAATTCTATCGTTGGATCGAGTACTGCAACTCTCCGGCAGGAAGCACAACTCTCGCCGACATTCGCGCAGCCGGCGGTTTCAAAGATCCGTTCAACGTGCGGTTCTGGGGGGTAGGAAACGAATCGTGGGGGTGTGGAGGCAATTTTACCGCCCAGGAATACGCCGTGGAATTCCGCCGCTTTGCGACTTGGGTTCCACGTTTCGGGCAGGAGATATCTTTTATCGGTTCCGGGCCCAACGTGGATGACTGGGCTTGGACACGCGGTTTCTTCGAAGAAACGGTTCGCAAGGGCCGCGGCCATTTACGCGCGGTCTATGGTTGGGCGCTTCATCACTACGCGTGGAACTTGAGCCGCGGTCGTACTCGTGATTGGGTGCAAGGAAAAAGCGACGCGCTCAATTTCGACAGCGTGGATTGGTACGAGTTGCTGAAGGAAGGCGACCGCATGGAAGGCCTGATCAACGGCCACTGGCAGGTCATGGGCGAAGAAGATCCGGACCACTGGGTCAAACTGGTCGTCGACGAATGGGGACCGTGGTATAAGCCTGGAAGCGAGGCAACCCCGGGGGACCAACTCGAACAAATGCCCACTCTGCGGGATGCGGTTTTCAGCGCAATGACGCTGGACACATTCAATCGCAATCCGGAAAAGATCGCGATGGCCAACTGTGCGCAGCTGATCAACTGCCTGAATAGCTTGTATCTGGCGCATGAAGACAGATTCGTAGTAACACCGGTTGGCCATGTGTTCGCCATGTTTGCGGCACACCAGGGCGGTCAGGGACTGCGCACAATTTTCTCCGCGCCCACCATCGATTACGACCGCGATGGGAAGCCGGCTTCATTTTGGGGATTGCGCGGGTCGGCCTCTTTGCACGACAAAGAGCTGACGGTGACTGTCGTCAACCCGAGTGTGAGCGACGCGCGCGATGCCGAAATCGTGATCCGTGGCGCTACTGTGAAATCAGGATCGGCGACCGTCCTTACGAACTCCGACCCTCACGCCCACAACACGTTCGCGCAAAAAAATGTAGTTGTTCCGGAGACCAAAGACGTGGAAATCAAGGGAGCGGCGCTCAACTACGTATTTGCGCCGGCTTCCGTCACCAAGCTGTCTTTGACTCTGTCGTAAATACGCGGGTACGGATTTGGGATCACGGTATCAAGTTCATGATACTTGTTTCGCCCTCGTCGATCGGCGGAACCGCGATGATGCAGGGTGGCGAACCCAACTTCCGACCGGCAACGGCGTTACCTGGAACGGTCCGGGAGGCGAGGCGGCTCATCTCGATTCGCAGAACCGGGATATCATCGTCTTTCACGAAATTTAATTGCCCGATGCAGAGGCAAATCTGGTCTTTTCGTCGACTCGTTGTCCTGGCCAAGTAATTGGCCCCAGATTGATCCTGATTTAGTCAGGCTCGGAATGCACTATATTCATGATTACAAATGTCAAGAACTCGAACGCGACAGCTCGGAGCAGCACCCGAACCCCGCACAGCTTCCGATACGGGTGGACTGTTTTTTTCGCGCTATCCTTCTGCCTTCGAGGGCTAGCAACCGAACCACGGTGGACGACTACCCGAGTCAACCAGTGGTATGAGCAACAACCGTGGCTCGTGGGCAGCAACTTCATTCCCAGCACCGCCGTGAACGAATTGGAAATGTGGCAGCCCGATACGTTCGATTTGCCGACCATCGATCGCGAACTTGGCTGGGCGCAGGCATTAGGAATGAATACCATGCGGGTATTTCTCCACAATCTGCTGTGGAAACAAGATGCTCAGGGTTTTCTTAGCCGCATGGATCAGTTCCTGGTTGTGGCCGATAAGCATCACATCCGAATTACCTTTGTGTTGTTGGATTCGGTTTGGGACCCCCATCCGCACCTGGGGAAGCAGCCTGCTCCGACGCCATATGTTCACAACTCGCGCTGGGTTCAGGCTCCCGGAGCCGATGGGTTGAAGGACGATTCGCGTTGGGACGCGGAATTGAAGCCTTACCTGGTTGGAGTTCTACGCCGCTTCCGCGATGACAAGCGCGTCCTGATGTGGGATCTGATGAATGAACCGGACAACGACAGCGCGCAATACAAGGCCACGGAGCTTCCGGACAAGGCAGCGCGGGCGCTTAGATTGCTAAAGGAAGAATGGAAATGGGTGCGCGAAGTGGATCCTTCTCAGCCGCTCACCAGCGGGGTGTGGAAGGGAGACTGGTCGAGCGATGCAAGCTTGAGCGAGATGGCGCGCTTCCAGTTGCAGAACTCGGACGTAATCACGTTCCACAGTTACGACCCTCCGGAAGTCACCAAGAAAAAGATCGAATCTCTTCGGCGCTATGATCGTCCCATCGTGTGCACGGAATACATGGCTCGCCCGCTCGGAAGCACGTTTGCGGCGATCCTGCCCCAGTTGAAGAAGGAGCGGGTAGGCGCATATAACTGGGGTTTTGTGAATGGAAAATCTCAGACGATTTATCCTTGGGATTCCTGGGACAAGCCCTATCGCGGCGAACCCGCGGTTTGGTTCCACGACATCTTTCACAAAGACGGGCAGCCATATGATCCAAAGGAAACGGCGTTGATCCGCGGGTTGACTGGTACCGATGCTGGCGGTTCGCCCCCATGAGCAGGACATTGTTCCGCACGATTCCCCTCTTCACACTGGTTATCTTTAGCGCTCTGCGGACTGAAGCGCAGGCCACCCCACCGAAGCAAGTCACTGGCGAATCTTCTGCTTCCCCGATGCAAACCCAAAGCGCGGTATCCACCGGAGCTGCTCATACCGCGGTGCTCGACAGCGAAAAACGTCCAATCACCGCAGGCGGGTTCATCGACAACGGCCCCATCGTTTTTCAGGACGTGGCCGAAAAAACGGGATTGACTCGATGGCGTCATGTGATGGGCACAGACGAAGTGCGTTTCATCCTCGAGACGGTTGGCTCCGGGGTCGCGCTTCTTGACTACGACAACGATGGCTGGCTCGACATCTATCTCGTCAACGGCTCGACTTACGCCGCCATGACCGGCAAGGCTTCGCCTCCGCATGCCGCTCTGTTCCACAACAATCACGACGGCACGTTTACCGATGTTGCCGAGAAGGCTGGCGTCACCAACGACCGCTGGGGCTTCGGAGTGGCCGTAGGCGATTATGACAACGATGGCTGGCCCGATTTATACGTGACGAATTTCGGCAAGAATCGCCTGTTCCACAACAATCACGATGGGACGTTTACCGATGTCGCCGAAAAAGCGGGCGTGACGCTTGGCAATTGGTCTACCGGTGCAACCTTTGGCGACTACGACGGCGACGGGCGGCTCGACCTTTTTGTTCCCGGCTACGTGCACTACGACATCGACCATCCGCCGGTACCGGGCTCGCCGGTCGTAGCTTTTTCTACCTGCGAATTCCGCGGAGTGAAGGTGATGTGCGGACCTCGCGGCTTGCAAGGCGAATCCGATCATCTCTTCCACAACAATGGCGATGGCACTTTTACCGATGTTAGCCAGAAAGCTGGAGTCGGCGATTCCAACCGTTACTATGGCCTGACTGCGGTGTTTGCCGACGTCAACAATGACGGCAAAGTCGACCTGATAGTGGCCAACGATTCCACGCCGAACTACCTCTACCTCAACCGGGGAGACGGTACTTTTGAGGACGCAAGCTACGCCTCCGGCTATGCTCTGAATGAGAACGGGCGCGAGACTGCGTCCATGGGGATTGCGGTCGGCGATTATCTGAATAACGGCCTGCTTGACTTGTACAACACTGTGTTCTCGGACGACTACAATCCGCTTTATCGCAACCAAGGGGACGCCAACTTTACCGACGTCAGCTATCAGGCGGGCATTGCCGAGGCGACGATTCCGTTCCTGGGATGGGGAACAGGATTTCTTGACTACGACAACGACGGCTGGAAGGATCTGCTGATAGCGAACGGGCATGTGTATCCCG